>Ga0123355_10000082_pt1 | contig 100593 bp, 90 predicted proteins | sample TergutEmb28metaG_3_FD_89872 | JGI IMG/M metagenome (GOLD analysis project Ga0123355, IMG submission 89872) | Embiratermes neotenicus P1 segment gut microbial communities from Petit-Saut dam, French Guiana - Emb289 P1 | ecosystem: Host-associated > Arthropoda: Insects > Digestive system > Gut ... | reverse complement strand
TTCATTCCGCCGGCATCACTACCAATACCTCTTCGCTCAGTAAAATAAGCATCTGCTTGCAAAGTCCGGTTATATAAAACGTCATCATTGTTGCTGCTTACGATTGTTGCTGACGCAACTCTAGCCCCTGTTGGGTCATATAGGTGAATTTGATTGGAGCTATTGCTGCTACGCAACCCATGCCCCGCTGGTGTTTGTAAATCAAACGGAGTATTGCGGTTATCCCAACGTCCGTCACCATTATTGTTGGCACCTCTAATAAGGAACGATCCGCCCGGTAAAATGGTAGCGGATGCTGGCAAAGCCAATGTCCAGTTGTTACTCGTATCTTGATATCTAACAGAGTAACCGCTTAAGTTAATGCGTCTGTTTGTTGGATTGTAAATTTCAAAAGCAGCGTGTCTGGACGCCGGTGTACCATTCGTGCCCGAAAATGATACTAAACGCCAGATAAGATGGTCTGGATGTATCTGTACGCCTTGAGCGGAAAATGCAGTAGGAATTGGGTTTTCCTGTGCTGCATCTGCATAGGCCGGATAGCCATGCGCTATACCTGGTGTAAGCACTAAAGACAACAACATTACAATTGCCAAAAATACACTTATTTTTCTTCTACACTTGTACATTAGAAATTCTCCTTTTGATATAATTTATTTTAGCAACCCGGCAGATACTACTTCTCTTGGTGCATTTGACTAGTAGGCAGCTATTTTCACTATCCTCCTCTGATATATAAATGATTTGCTTAACTAGTACTTGATTGTATATAGTAACTGTCGGGTCAATCTGTTTCTCTAATAAAAGTCAAAAATTCATGCACAATTAGGCCGGACAATTTAACATCTTTATGTCCTTAGTATACAAGGCATGTTGTTAGATGTCAACATATTATGACAAATTGCAGTATAAAAACACCATCCAACTATGATAATTTTATGCAAAAAAAACTGCCCTGCTTTTTTCTTAGCAAGACAGCCCTCAGATTCTTATATTACCGTTCTTATTTCGTCCAAAACTTCTTGTAGCGAAAGTCCTGTCTCACGGGCAATACCCGCAACATCATCATACTCTGGCTTTTGCCGCTTTACACCAAAGCCGTGAGCGGTTTTTACCCGCACAGTGCCGTACTTGATAGGCACTTCCGTTTGCTCGCGTTGCAGGACATATCTGCGGCTTACAACTTCACGAATACCAAGAGTGGTGGTATGCTTAAAAATAAGTGCCACCATTTCATCTTTATTATCGTGCCTACACATGCATGTAAGCATAACACCGACGCGGCTTTTTTTCATTACTATTGGGGTAATGTAAACATCAAGCGCACCTGCGTCCAGCAAATGCTGCTGGGCAAATGCTACGGCTTCCGGTGTCATATCGTCTAGGTTGCAGGATAGTTCTGCTACTTCGTCGTTGGTGCTTTCTGCAACACTGCCAAAATGCGCGCGTACACAATTCGCTTTTTCAAAGTCCTTTGTACCCATGCCATATCCTGTTTTAGAAATGCTAATTATAGGCATGACATCAAACTTTTTTACAAAGTGCTTTAATATTGCCGCGCCTGTGGGGGTACAAAGTTCGCCTTTGATATTATCGCTATAAATAGGAACGTTTTGCAGAATATGCACGGTTGCGGGCGCGGGAACGGGCAGAATGCCGTGGGCGCAGCGCACTTGCCCGCTGCCTACGTTAATTGGAGATGCAAGAATTTGTGCGGGAGCCAGCTCTTCTATTAAAAGGCATACTCCTACTATGTCGGCTACGGCATCCATTTCGCCCACTTCGTGAAAGTGGATTTTGTCAACAGGAACACCGTGGGCGTGGCTTTCTGCCTCGGCGATTAGCTTGTAAATGGCTAAAACATTTTTGCGAACGGCGGGAGAAATTTGCAAATGGCCTACAAGATGTTCTATTGCGTGGTAGTTGTTGTGGGAATGGGAATGTCCCTCATGGTCATGTTTGTGTCCGTGGTTGGCATGGGAATGGTTATTATGTGAATGTCCCTCGTGAGCATGTTCGTGTCTATGGGTGGTATGAGAATGATTATCATGCGAATGTCCATGGTCATGCGAATGCTCCTCTACCCCATCAATCATAACTCTAACTCGCGTCCCGGTAATCCCGTGCTTTACAGATGGTTCTGCTTTTATCACAACTCCGGGAATACCGACTCCATTCAACTTCTCCAAGAATTCCGCAGGATTCTCATGCAACGCCAATAACGCTGCCATAAGCATATCCCCGGCCGCACCCATATTACATTCAAAATACAATGTCTTCACTATCTTCTATAACCCCTTTGATGGTTTATCATACTTGCCAAATAACCGCCGCCGAAGCCGTTATCGATGTTTTGTACTGTCACACCGGACGCACAAGAATTAAGCATTGTCAAGATGGCCGATAGTCCACCAAAGTTGGCACCATATCCAATGCTGGTGGGTACGGCTATAACGGGACAGTCTGCCAAGCCACCAAGTACACTCGGTAGCGCGCCTTCCATGCCTGCAACGGCAACTATAACCTGCGCGTCCATAACAATATCCAACTTAGACAGCAACCTATGTAAACCTGCCACACCAACATCATACAGGCGAATTACTTCGTTGCCCAATGCCTCTGCTGTCAATGCGGCTTCTTCTGCCACGGGCATGTCGGATGTGCCGCCTGTTGCCACAACGATTTTGCCTATGCCGTCAGGCTTGGGCATTTCGCCGACTATGCCTATACGCGCCATTTCGTGGTAGTTAAGCGGTATGGTTTTTTTCACGACGTCGGCTACGTCCTGAGACATTCTTGTGATTAGGATTAGTTCCTGACCTTTTTTCATCAATGCTTCGCAGATACCCGCGATTTGCTCGGCAGTTTTGCCTTGGCCGTATACTACTTCTGCAATGCCCTGTCTTATTTGGCGATGATGGTCCAGTTTTACGTAGCCCAAGTCCTCGTATGGTAGGGTGCGCAGTTTGATAAGCGCGTCTTCGGGTGAAAGTTCACCTGTTTTGATTTTAGTTAAGATGTCCAGATTTTTTTGACTCATTTTTTGGCCTGCTTTCTATTTTTTATTGGGCGTTTGCCCTGTTTTTATAGGTTCATTCAAATACAAGATACAAAATAACGGTATGCTCACTGTTTCTCAACTGCTCAGGATAGAATACATTGCCATCTGTCCGAAACGACAATCCGCTTTGCCAAAGGTGCAATACATACCGCCCTTCCTGGCTAAGAAGAGGGCTTGTAAGAGCAGAGAACCCTGCGGTTGAGGCTGTTGTAATGTCAAAGCCAAGATTTGAAAGGTCAGTATAATTCAAACTCATGGCACCGTTCCGAACTAACTTAGTCCTAAGTTCAGTGGCTTGGCCCCGTTCTGTGGTTATTCCCCAAATAAAGGAGCCGTTAAAAGTATAAGCCCCAACGGTTTCGATACTCGCTACAAGTTCGTGTAAGACCAGTTCCTCTTGATTATAATGTGCAAGATAAACGCGAACTCGCTCACTGTGCTGACGAAACGTTACACCGCCATGTCTGTGGAACAAAATATGAAAATGGCTGTCCTGTGTTGTATCTATTGCTGTGACATAGGTGCGATTTCCATGAATCGTATAAATATATCCCAGAACCACCACTGCAACAAGCAAAACCACCACGATGACAAGAATACCCTTGCGCCTCATTAAAATATTACCTCCCTTCCATATCTAACAATATTATGGCGAAGTATGGCTTTACTTTTTTCAAAATTTCCATACGTTTGGCAATTGCATCATTCATTTGTTCAGTAGGAAATTGCAATCGCGCTACTTCTCCCATAATCCGTACACGAAAATCCGAAAAACCCAGCTTAAACAATGCCATTTCTGCCTTTTCTACTTTTTGCAAAATTTCTGCCGTATACGTCTGTCCCGTGGGTACACGCGTTGCCAGACATGCATATGCGGGCTTGTCCCAAGTAAACAGCCCTGCTTCCTTGGAAAGGCGGCGTACTTCGTCTTTGGTTATTCCGCATTCGCGCAGGGGCGAACGAACGGATAGCTCTGCTGTAGCCTTCATGCCGGGGCGGTCAGATGCATCATCGGATGCATTTGTGCCATCAATTATTACCGTGAATCCGTCGGCACGTGCTTGTTTTTGCAATTCGCCAAAAATGCCTTTTTTGCAGTGATAACAGCGTTCTGGCGGGTTTTTTACAACTTCCGGGTTGGCTAAAATATCCTTTTCTAGAATAGTCATTTCCACGCCTAGGTGTGCTGCCATGCGCCGTGCATCTTCCATTTCAAACTCAGGTTGGAATTGTGTTTTTGCGTGATAAACCCCAACCCGCGCGCCGTATTTTAGTGCCGCGTACAGCAGATACGAAGAATCTACCCCGCCGGAAAATCCTAGGGCTACTTCCGGGTTTTGTTTGAAAAATTGCTCTAGTGTCATAGTTTAATTCATGCCTCCTTCGTCGGCGAAACATATAAGTTTTGTATTAAAACCCGCTTCACAAATGTTTCACACTTCCCTTTTTAATCTTTATAAAAAAAATGCCCAAAATATTGCGTTGCTCGTGCAACACAAAATACCTTCGTGGCATTTTATAATAACATAATAATTTAACAAATTCGTAACTTTCGCATACCTTCGTGATACGCAAGATGCATTGTAATATATTTCCCAAAGGTTTGCAAGATTACCATTTTACAAATTTCGTAACATTTTGCCAAGTTCATTAATATATCCCTGCGTCGGTTTATCATTCAATCCCAAAACCGTTATGTTGCTCTTTTCGTAAGGTATTAATATTTTATGGGCAACACTTGAAGAAACTGCTTCCACCATTTTGGGACTTACTTCACCATGCATGGAGTTTGCAATAATAATCCCTATTACACCAATGATATAGTCAGCTTTTTTACAGTTAAATATCACAGCGTTTTCGCCTGTCGCGCCGTAGTTTGCACCGGCTTTTAGCATTGCGGCAGTTGCCAGTGAATTTGTACCCACCGCAGTAATTATCGCATCGGGCTTTTCGTTTTTGATATTTTCTATTATGGCGCGACCCATTCCGCCGCCCATTCCGTCTATAACCAGGATTTTTATTTTTGATGCTGTGGGAAGAAAATCTTTCATATTAGGAACCACTCCTTGGGTATTTTTATATATTATACAGGACAGGTTCGATATAATCCAATTTTGATTTCTGAAAAGCCATGGCTCTTGTAGGTGATTTTACGAAATTTTTACAAATTCAACATTGAATTTAAAAAACTATTGACAATATATTAATAATGTGTTAACATTCTGATTGTAACATGCTTGACCATCGAAAGTGAGGATACATATGAAGATAAAAGCATATATGGCGGGGGTTTTATTCTGCCTTTTATTATTGCCAATGTCGGCGTATGCGATGGAGTTGGGAGCCATGGATGGAGAAATCGCAGACACGGCAAGTACAGAATATTACTATTACCATGGAGATTTTGAACCGATTGAAACGACCTATGTCACCATTGCGCGGATAAACTTGCGCCCGACCCCCAATACTAACGGCACGCGTATTGCATTGGTTAATGCAGGACGCACGGTAGAAGTTACAGATTTTCGTGACGGTGTATGGTTTGCGGTAGTGTACAACGGCAGAGCAGGTTATATGTATGCGGAATTCCTTCGCCCGCAGTCGGAAGCACCGGAAATACCAATTGCAGTGAATGGAGTGGAAATGCTTGAATGGAGATTGGTACGCAATATCATCCCCAAGCATACAAACTTTACGGTTATAGATGTACGTACGGGTCTTACATTTGAAATGCGCAGTTTCTCCCATGGCAATCATGCAGATGTTTTCCCGGTAACCAGAGAAGATACGGACACCATGCGCCGCGCGTTTGGCGGCAGATGGACTTGGACACCGCGCCCTGTAGTTATTATAGTAGAAGGGCGTAGTATTGCGGCATCCATAAACGGAATGCCTCATGGTGGAAGTGGAAACACTAATAACGGCATGAACGGACATGTCTGTATGCACTTCTTGAACTCTCGTACTCATAATGGCAACCGCAATCACGAACGCGACCATCAAAACGCGGTGCGTGAAGCGTTTAATACAGCATCTGCTTGGTAATATTTACATGATCCTTCTTTTTGGGCTCGCTTATGCGAGTCTTTTTTTATACCGTGTTGCCTACCAAATTGCACTTGACAATCTGTCGGTTAAAATTTAACCTTATGAGCAAAGTGTGAAAAAAGACGAACTTCCTTTTTTCATCAATCTTTTGTGCCGCCGCAAGCGGCATGGAATCAGGAGTGATAGAAATGACCTACGCATTATTAAAAACCCCCGCCCATACCCGTGTATCTTTTCAAGATACGGATACTTTGGCGATAAACGAACTTGCCGTTCTATTTCGTAACATACATGTGAAAGACATTCGCACAGCGCGAATAGGCGGAGTGCAGTATATATTGTTCGATGTAAAAGAGCCAATTTTTCAAAGCGATATTCGCTTGCTGTCGCGTATGTCCTTTATACATGCGATATTTGAATTTTTGCCTGAAGAGAATATTTTAAAGCCTGTTATCCTGGATGCAGGATATTTTTTGCCCGATGAGTTAAGCACTATTTTAAAATATTCCGGCAAAACCAATGAGCTTTTTACACGGCTTATGCTTAACATCGCGCAGTTATATATCAAAAACGCGCCTGACCAATTAAACATTCTGGATCCGTTGGCAGGCAAGGGTACTACTTTATACGAAGCCTTAATGCAAGGTCACAATGCCTATGGTGTGGAGATTGACACAAAAATGGCGGCAGAAAGCGTAACATATCTGAAAAAATATCTCGAAACGGCAAAGCAAAAACATGAAAATCATTCGGAAAAAACAAGCGGGCAATCTCATTTGGGGAAATTTACTGCTTTGCGTAGCCAAATAAAAATAAAGCAGAGCTTGCACTTTGAAATAATTGCGGGCGACACTCGCTACAGTAATTCGTATTTTAAGAAAAATTTCTTCCATGCTATAATTGCGGACTTGCCGTATGGAGTACAACATAGTAGCAAGACCAGCAAAAAGCCCCAAAACGTCGGCTTTACGCGCAACGCTTTGGGGATGATAAAAGAAGCACTGCCCGCATGGACGCGAGTGCTTGCACCCGGCGGGGTTATTGTGCTTGCATGGAATTTGTTCCTAATACCGCGAGCGGAAATGGCGGAGTTGTTGATACAGCACGATTTCATATTGCCGGAAATGGACGTGGATTTTTCTCATAGAGTAGACCAAGCTATTGACCGGGATTTTATTGTTTGTGTTAAGAAATAGTCAAATAATCTTATCGCCGCAAATGTAATTTGCTCCTGGGTATTGCCTTGCTTATGGCATCCATCATTTTTTCATTCGGCTCGATTATAACTTTCAAACGCTTGCCGCTTGTGTTTATCAAAAATGCATAGGTGTTTTCCTTAATATCACCGCTGGAGTAATCGCGCGTTTCCTGCGCGCTGCTAAAACTGCCTGTGTGAACCATATCTTCAACGTGTGCCATAAGCTCGAAATTTTTTACATATGCGGAAAACACACGCTTTCTGCGGGAACGGTTGTAAATAGCATCGATATCCAGCTCTCCGTTTGTGAATATATATTCGTATTCCACCCTGAGAAAGCTCATGAGATAAAACGCGCCAAAGCCGACGGCAATGGTTATTATTATCCCCAGCGCGTTAAGTATAGTTATTGTTACCAAAAACACCAAAGCCACAACAACAACCAAACATATACGTATGGCAAGGTCTTTATTTGTTTGCTTGCGGGCTACAATTTGCTCTTTAAAGATATCGCCTGTCATTGCTCACCTCTAATGTATGTGACTTTGTTTGGTTCAAGTTCGTGTGGGTCTTTGCCGGATATTGCCATACCCACTACTACGGAAATGCCAAAGCTGAACCCTTCCGGTATCAAGTTTTTATATTTGTCGCCTTTGAAAGTATTGGCGGCAACTGCGCAAATTACGCTACCAAGTCCCATGGAGTGTGCCGCAAGAGCTATGGTTTGGCTAACTATTCCGCTGTCCATGGTAGCGTAGTCGGAATCGTCTTTGGCAATTACAATCAGGCATGGCGCGTTGTAAAAAACCTTGCCTCCGCGGTCCATCATGCGATTGTAGAAAAATTCATTTTCCGCTTTAAGTACGGCCATTGTATGAGCGTCCATTTCGTCAAGCAGCTGCTTGTCGGTTATTACTATAATTTGCCATGGCTGGCGGTTTAACGCGCTTGGCGCGGCCAGTGCCGCGTTTACCAATTCGGCAACTTGCCCTTCGGGTATTGGTGCGGGTGAAAAATTTCTGCATGAGTTGCGCTCTGCGATTGTTTTTAGAACTTGATTCATGTGTAACACTCCTTTGAATGTAAAACTCACGAACGACAAAGTTTACTAAATTCGTTCGTATATATAGAATTGTAAACGGGCTTGCGATTTTTCGCAAGCCCGTTTATGTAATTTTACAGATTTTTAGTTCTACAACTTTATAAATTCTCGCTGTGGATTTCGTCCATCAAATCGCGCACCTCTTGGAATTTTATCATCAGGTCAACGTACTTCTGCTCGCGTGGGGTTAACATCGGACGTAATTTAAACAAAATGTCAATCGGAGAAGATGTAGGGCTTTGGGAATTGGCAAGTTCTTGTACAAGCTGCAGTAACAGACTTTCGTTGTTCATTAATCGCGCCTCATTTCAAATTGAGATAGCAATTAGATTTTGCGTTGTCCGAAAACGAGACCGAGATGCGCGGCATTAGGCGCAGTGAGCGTAGCGAACGCTTCCCGCGCCGCATTAGGCGCATTCTCGGGCGAAGTTTGAGGCTAGGCAAAACCAAATTGATATATGCATCATATGCCGCAGGAATATTTTTGCTACAAATGCAGGATACTACTGTACAGGTGATGCTATGAAGATATTGGGTGCGCTTGCGATTGCAATTACGATATGCTGTGTGTGGGATGCGGGACAAACAGCATATTCGGAAATTCGCATATTTACGGCAGAAGAACTGGCTCGCGGGTTAAAGGAAAACCCGTCGGCCTCTTTTGTGTTGCGTGGGGATATTAAACTGCCGCCCGATTGGGCATCCCCCAGCTTTAGCGGCGTGTTTGACGGCGGCGGATATACCATAACCGGCGCGACAAACGGACTTTTTTCATATATGGAAAATGCGACTGTGCGCAATCTTGTATTAGTAGCATCAGAGATAAATTCATTCACATACAGCCACGGTGAACCGACAGCCGGTATATTGGCAGGCACGGCGGTAAATTCCACAATAGAAAACATAACCGCTACGAACAGCAGGATATCTGTGGATACATTATTTGCAGGCAGCGGCGCGGTAGGTGGGCTGTTGGGCAAAGGAACAGGCTTATACATTTCCGGTATCCACTTGTCAAACATGCAAATTGACGCGGGCTTGATACGCGCTGTCGGTGGGCTGGCAGGCAGCCTCGAGAGCAGCACGGTAAAAAACGTAACGCTGGCAGGTGCTGATATAACTGCAAAAGCACGAGCCACAGGCGGGCTGATAGGATATGCGCACAATAGTAATTTTACCGAATGCGCCGTAGAAATATCACAAATAGCGGGCATACATTTTGCAGGCGGTTTTGTGGGATTTGTAGACGAAAGCGGAATTTTTGCGAACAATTACAGTGTGGCAAACGTAAATGGAGCGATAATGGGCGGATTTGTGGCAAAGTCCCGCGGCAAAGCTACAGACAAAAAAATACCCCATGCAATCCGCTTCGAAAACTGTCGGGCATGGGGCAATGTATATGCGTCTATGAAAATGGTATGGAAATTACAAGATTGCGAAAAGCCCTATAACTTAGCGGGCGGCTTTGTGGGTGTTTCTTCTTATACCGTGGTGAAAGATTGCTTCTCCGGTGCGAATGTTACAGCAAAACTTGGCGATGCAGGTGGTTTTGCTGGTTGGTTAACCGACCGCAGCCAAATTGAGAATACTCGCGCAAAGGGCAATGTTACCGCCACACAAGGCGCGGCAGGGGGATTTGTGGGTAAAATTTCCGGCTCATCCAGAATTGAATCTTCTCACGCGGCAGGGTTGGTGCAGGGCTGCACAAATGTTGGCGGCTTTGCGGGAATGATTTCGTCTGATGGCGCGCCCAATACTATTTCCGGGTGTGTCACTACATCAAGAGCTGTTTCTGGCCGCGAAAATGTGCGCCGCTTTGCAGGGCTGCTGCTGCATGATGGTGTAAACGGATGCTATTCATATTTGGGAATGGTGGTTATCGTGGACGGAAAGCTGACGCATGTAACCCCCAGCGGGTTTGGTGCGGATGGTGCGGATATGCGAGACTGCTCAGGGATATATTTTAATTAGGTAGTGTTCGATAAAGACAAAATCTCCCCAACGTGATACATTGTCGTAGGGTGATGAATGATGCCAACAACACGACGTAGGTATGAAATAACGGATAACGAATGGGAACGCATAAAAGAGATGCTCCCACCAGAACGAACGGGTAAGCAAGGCCGCCCTTCCGGTGACAACCGCACCGCACTTAACGGAATCTTATGGATAGCGCGAAGTGGTGCCGCATGGCGGGATTTACCGGAACGGTACGGCTCATGGAGTACCTTATATGACAAATTCGTGCGCTGGTCTGAATCAGAGGTAATTCAAAAAATATTTGAAGCTCTGACCGTAGATGCCGACATGCAGGATTTATCAATGGACAGCACAGCCATCCGAGTACACCAACATGCAAGTGGTGCTAAAAAGGGGCGTTAGGTGAAGAAACCAACCAAGATGTTGGTGTTTCTCATGGTGGTAAACCAACCAAAATTCACGCATTGGTCGATGGTCTCGGTAATCCGTTGAAACTCATCTTCACAAGCGGCAACACCTTCGACAGCACCGTTGCTTTAGATATTCTGTCTTGTGTAAATATAAAAGGCAGCATCGTAATGGGTGACAAAGCCTACGGTTCCAAGGTGATACGCGATTACATCATTGAAAACGGAGCTACCTATGCCATACCGCCTAAATCTAACACTCTCGAACCTTGGGAGTGTGACTGGTGGCAGTATAAAGAACGGCATCTGGTCAAGTGCTTCTTCAACAAATTAAAACATTTTAGGCGTATTGCTACAAGATATGATAAGTTCGTCAGCCGTTTCAAGGCTTTTGTTTTCCTTGCTTGCATTATGATTTTGTTGAAATAGCACAATGATTTTTATTTATCGAACACACCCTAAATGGATTAGCTTAGTGGTGGCACCGTTGTCGTACCCCATATGTGGTAAATAGATTGAAATAATGCATAAAGTTTATCATCTGATTATGCAATAAGGTCGCATCTCGTATAAAGTATGTGAGTTGAAATTGCGCACAAATAGCAACAATGGACTATAACAATGTACCGCAGGCCTGCATATAGAACATGTTGACATGGGAATTAATGCATTGTATTATGGGGTTTGTAATGTTCTATCTCCGATATAATGCCTACATGTGAAACTAAACAAACACGTACCGAACTCACAACCTTATTTACTAAACCCCCAAAAGGAGTGACAAAAATGAAATCAGCAAAAAGAAAACTGGCAGCAATGGTATTGACCGCCATACTAACTCTTGCCGCAGTAACGCCAGTAACTGCGGTAGCATCCACGGAAGACATACGCGTATTTATCGACGGCGTACAGGTAAATTTCGTCCAACAATCACCTGTAATTGTAGACGGCAGAACTCTCGTGCCGGTACGCTACGTATTTGAACAGCTTGGCTTTGACGTAGGTTGGAACGACGAGGCGCGCGAAGTCATTTTGGACTGCGGGGATTACCACGTTGTAATTCCGATTGACAGTGCCGTGTTTACCGTAAACGGCGTGTCGCATTCGCTTGACGTACCGGCGCAAATTCTTCCCACAGGGCGTACGGTTTTGCCTATCCGCGCCATAGCGGAAAACGTGGGCTACTATGTTGTATGGGATGCGGCAGCAAGGATAGTACATATTTCGTCCACACCAATGGAAGAGCCTGCTGCGGTTGACACCACACCCATACCCACGGCACCTCAAGACATATCCCGTGATGGTGTTCTCACATTTGGAGGCAGTGGTTGGGCTGGCTGGTTTAACCCAATTATGGCAACCAACATCTACGACCAATATGTAAATCACCTTGTTTTTGAGGGATTGGTTTGGAATAATATGGCAGGTGAGCCAATTCCCATGCTTGCAACCCGCTGGGAAATTTCAAACAACAATCGGACTTATACATTCTTCCTCGACCCACGTGCTACTTTCTCAAATGGTAGGCCGTTGACTGCCCATGATGTTTCTTTTACACATCATACAATGGCACATCCGCTATACGACGGACCTCGCACTGGCCATGTATGGGATTTGGTGGGCTTTGACGCGTTTAACTCCGGCTGTGCAGACCATATCGAAGGTATTCGCGTAATCGACGACCACACAATTGAGTTTACGCACGTAGTAGCAAGCCCGCAGCATATCTGGAACTTTGGTTTTGGTATTCTATGCCGTGAGCATTATGCTTTTGACACTTGGGATCAATTCTTAGCACAAACATTAAATCCGTTAGGTAGTGGGCAGTTTATGTTGGCAGATATTGTATTCCAAGGTGATGAGTTTGAAAGAATTGTACTTGAGAGAAACGACAACCATAGAAACTCAGACCGCATTAACCTTGCGGGTATTGTAATGCATAATGTTTGGGCGGGAGTTTTGGAGATTAGTACAGGCAGCATTGATATTGCCATGCTTCAAGCACATACAGATGCTTTAGACGCAACTAGAGCGGCGGATAACCTTTGGTATAATTTGTTTGTTGCTAATACATTAAGGCATATAACATTCAACACCACGCGCGAACATTTATCAGACCACAGGGTACGCCAAGCACTTGCATATGCTTTTGACACAGAGGCATATATCATCGCAGAAACAGGCAGCCCTGACCTTAGATCTGTGGGTAATTCCCCGTTCTCTCCGGTTTCTTGGGCATTTCCTGGCACGGACGCGCTTAACAACTACGATTTTAACATGGAAAGAGCGCATCAATTAATGGACGAAGCCGGTTGGCTAATGGCAGATAACGGCTTCCGTTATAAAAATGGCGAACGTTTCCGTATTCACTGGCTCATTTATCCGGAAGCTGCATGGCCTAGCATCATTTCAGATATGGCATACCATTCATGGGGTGAACTTGGTGTAGAGACTGATATAGAAATGCACGATTTTGCTACGGTTCAGTGGCTGGCAAGCATACCTCCTGCGGGCGAAGGCCAGTTCGATGTATTCCAAATGGGTTGGAGCATGGCTATTGACCCCGACCTGCGCGGCGGATTGTGGGACGCAACTCAAACCGGAGAAGGTGCGTTTTTCAGCAGTGGCTTTACGCATCCGAGACTGATGGAGCTTATCGAACTTGGCGCAACAACAATGAATCAAGTCGAACGCACCCGTATCTATCATGAAATTGCACAAATAACCAACTATTATTTGCCAGTATGGGTTCTTTCAAATGGTACACAACTTTGGGTTTTTAACGAAAGAGTCAACAATCTTGAAGTTGGGCCTTTCTTAACATGGCCAAACGCTATTGTACAGCAAGGTACTTGGGTCGAGTAGAAAGTGTAATGCAGAATCCTCTCAAGCCGCGTATTTACTGGATTGTGTTGTCGCTTCGCTCCTCGCAATAGAGTTGTCTCGAAATTGGAATTGGCGAGCGAAAATTCTCCCTGATTCCGCAAAATTTTCGCTCGCTTACATTAATTTCGATACAACTCTAATGAGGCCCCGGGAGGTTGTTTCGACACAACTCTAATGACGCGTTTTCCTGTAATTATAAAACCCCGCCTCAAAGTCATTTTGTTGACTTTGAGGCGGGGTTCTTAAGTATCCGTCTTACTACCTCAACCACTCACTATACCGCTCAATCCTACCCAAAATCCGTTCAGCATCATCACCTTCCGCAGGAGTTGGCTGAAAGTCGTTGCGATATCTCACAGAAGACATGAACACAGGGATAATATACTTCTCGTTATACGGCAGCAACTCCCCATTATAAAAGCTAAACGTCTGCTGAAAAATAAACGCATCTTGGTCGCGTGGGTTGGCATTGCCGCCAAAGCAAAAATCCGCCAGCGAGTACACAATAAACCTGCCCATATATTCCTCTATACCCTGCACAACATGCGGGTGCGACCCCAGCACCAAATGCGCTCCATTGCGGATAGAATATCGTCCCATGTTAATCTGGTACGGCTCGGGCCTGGTAGATCCTTCCACACCCCAGCGGTGGAAGGCTATTATAAGCTGCGCACCGCGGTTTTCGAGGTCTGCAATAGCATTGCGTACGAGCCGCCTGTTGTCGGCAGAGTCGTTCCATATTCTAAAACCGAAAAACCCCACTTTTATTCCGTTTACTTCCATTATGGTGTTAGTCTCGTTGCCAAAATAGATGATATCCTCATATGTTAGTGCTGCACGGGTATCATCATATCCACGTTGGTGGAAATCTATCGTATGATTATTGGCAAGGGAGACAATGTCCACATGCGACGATGATAGTATTCGGGCAAAATGCGGCGGCCCGCGAAAGACGAATTGTTTATCCATATGGCTGGTGGCGTATGTAAGTGTGCCTTCGAGGTTTAGAACAGTAACGCAGCTTTCGTAGAAAATATGCGCCACATTACGCAGGAAATGGCTATGGTCGTTGCCGCTATTGGCAAATTCCCGCATAAACGCTCCGTATCCGGCCCACCTGCGGTCACCCCCCAGAGTGGCGTCTCCTGCGGCGGATAGCGTTAATGTTACTATGTTTGGGATGTATTCTTCAGGTTCTTCCGGCTCTTCAAGTTCAAGTTCTTCAGGCTCATCAAGTTCGAGTTCTTCCGGTTCCGGCTCAAACTCTTCCGGCTCGGGTTCTGGCTCCGGCTCAACTACCGGCTCAGGTATCGGCATAAATGCCTCTGCCAGTACATTGCCTGCAGGAGATGACCATTCGAAGTGGTTATCCAGCATGATGTAACTTCCTATTGCTATAATGCCAAAACCCAGCAATGAAATTATAAACACAGCAGCAGCTTTCATTTTTGTCAATTCCTTTCCCTAATGGTGACATGCACAGTTTATCCCGATAGTTTTTTTCAACTGGTGATTCTCACTCACCAGTTGAATTGCAAGAAGCCTAACGCTATTATACCCAATATACGACAATTCGACAATGTTTAGTGTTTTGACACACGACGATTTCCCCATTTTGAAAATCTTGCATGGAATGGCTATATTGGGTATACTAATGCCGAAGAATAGCCTTCTTACAAAACGATGTGCGTACGCAAAAATGTTTCGGAATTAGGCGTAGGGAGCATTTCCCGCACTTGATTCCGATTTTGCAAGAAGTCTCATGGGAGTTGGAGTATGCGCAAGAAAAAGTCGAGTTCACTTGCAGTTTTCACCATATGTGCAATGGCAGCAGTGGCCGCCGGTATGTTTGCCGGGGTTTTGTTTGCTCTTTTTATTGTCGGCAGAAACTCAGACTATCAATATACACCTGCGCTTGCTATCGTGGACGAAGCAATATTTGAATATATCCCGGAACCTGAAGTTGTTTATATCACATGGCCTTTTATAGCTTACACTCAGCCGGATTTTTTGGCGGAACGGAGGGGTAGCTTTGCCCCGCAGGAAATTACGGTGCTTTACGAAAACGAAGGCTGGGTATTGATATCCGACCAAGATAAAGACCACTGGGTGTATACCAATGCCAATAGGATTTACATAGGTCGGATAACGGGAGTTTTTGACGATGTAGGCGGCAAAATGGTAACGCGGCTATATTTGCAAATGGTGGATGCAGTAGAGCGGCGCGGCAACTGGATAAAAATAGATACTCATTTAGGATATAAATGGATCGACCTGGGATTCGAACCACCTACTCACGAATTTGAAGCGTTTATGCGTCAATTTGGTAACATATCGGTTTTTTATGAAAATATGGCAACGGGTTTTATCATGAGTTACAATCCTTATCAGGAATTTTTTTACGCGGGTGTGGCAAGCGAACTTGTAACAAGTAGGTACGAACACTACATTTCTGCCAACGATGCGGGTATAATGTTGCGAGAAATTTTTTCACATGTAGCAAGCGGCGGCTGGTACGAGGTTGGTGTAAATAATGCGGCAATCCACAGTCCTTTTGCCGAATGGCAATATCCTATGGTAATCAAAAACGGACGTTCTCCCGCTCCCGACCAGGCCTGGCATGAAATGGGCATTGTTTATTCGCAGTCGCCATATTCGATAGCGATACTTTCGAGCAGACCGGGCGGCTATGGTGACAGGCGTGTATATGCGCAAATAGCGGAGTTTGTACGGGAGTTCAATGATAAGTGGTTTGTTTCGGCGGCTGAAGAACATGAAGAATACGAAGAAGAACCCCATTACGACGAGTGATTTCGGAATGGGTTTTTTTATAGCTCTGTTTTTGCACGGGTAAGAAACGCGTCTTATAATCTTCCTCACCTTCGCGACACAAAACGTCGATACACCAGTATAAATATCAAACTCAAAATCGCCGTTGCAAACAACATAAATATCAGCAACACAGCCACCAATATACCTGTCAGAATAGCATAATTTCGTTCATATGGCACAGTTTCAGAGATTTGTACTTCTTGAACCGAAACAGTGGATGGGTTCTGTGGTAAGGCAGGTGATGGAGGCGGCCCAGGAGTAGGCTCGTCTTCGACGGGTTCAGGCTCTGGCTCTGGTTCGGGTTCCGGCATAAGCCGGTCAATATTTTCGTATACATAATCGATAATGGCGGTGGTATCTGTAAAAGTCTCGCCTCGTTCGATAGCGTACAGCACGGTTATAATCCATTCGTGGCCGTCACGGCGTACATATGTTACCAGCGTATGCCCCGCCGCACGGGTAAAGCCCGTTTTCCCACCTACTACATAGGGGTTAAATTCGTCGTCGAAAAGATGTATCATGCGGTTTGTGTTTCTCAAAAGCCGGGAATAATTGTGCAAATTCGTTGGCCTAAGCATATGTTCTGCGGTGGAAATGATTTCTACAAATATCGGATGTTGCAATGCCGCCTGCATTATAAGTGCGATATCGTAGGCGGTTACATATTGTCCGTAACCTGGTAGGCCACATGTGTTTATAAAGTTGGTGTCGTACGCGCCAAGCTCTAATGCGCGCTCGTTCATACGTTCTACAAACGCGGGTACAGACCCCAGTACATGTTCGGCAAGTGCGCGGGTTACTTCGTTGCCGCTACGCAGCATTATACCGTACAATGCATCCAATACGGTAATGCTTTCGCCAACTGCCATGTCCATGCGGCTGGCATATTCCGGTATGTCTATGGCATGATAGGAGAAATTTATGTATTCACCAAGGTCTTCCACGTACTCCAGCACCAATAATGCCGTCATAACCTTGGTTATGCTGGCCGGATAACGGCGGGTAAAGCCCTCGGTTTCGTATATGACCACGCCGGTGTTTGCGCACATTACCAACACAGATGCCGCTTGGTATAGGGGAGTGTACTCTTCGTAGTATGTTTCGTCTGCCAAAGCAGATACTGATAGCATTAGAGACAAAACCATACAAAGCATGACAAATTTTTTCAAAAGAATCAGCCCTTCAAAAAAGCCCTGCTTATGTCATTTTAGTTGAAAACAGTCCGAAAGCGAGGCGATTTCAACTTAAATTACTTAGAGGGCTTTTTTGCTTACATTTTTATTACATTCCTTACGACTTCGCCTTTTTACCTCTTAGCATCATATACCAAGCCGAACCGGACAAACATACAGACGAATAAGCACCAAACAGCAAGCCCACCATAATAGGCAACGTGAAGTCACGGATTGCCGCAACACCGATGATATACAGCATCAACACTGCAATAAATGACGAAACTGTTGAAAACAAAGTACGGCGCAAAGTCTGCGTTACACTAATGTTAATAAGCGGCTCATTTTCGATTTTGGGCATACGGCGGCGATTTTCTCTTATTCTGTCAAAAATAATAATGGTGGCGTTGATAGAATAACCCAGCGTAGTAAGCATTACCGCAATAAACGCATAGTTTAGTGGGATACGCAAAATCGCATAGATACAAAGTACAACAAGCGCGTCATGCAACTGCGCCATAACCGCGCTCACACCCTTACGCACATCGCGGAACCGGACGGAAATATATATCAGCATACATATACTTGCAACAATTATCGCAAGCATAGCGTCACGGCGCATTTGCGCACTAACAGCAGGGCTTACGTCCGACAGAGCTATGTCGTCGGCAGTCAGGTTGTAACGCTCGCTGAGGGCATCTACCAGTGCGATTCTAATTTCGGGGTTTACTTGGGTTGTACGTATCATAACACCTGCGGCGTACATGTTAGAAAAAAGTTGTACCTGCGGTGCAGATTCGCCAGTGATATTGCGTACTATTTCTTCAACTTCGCTGTTTACCAGCGGCACATCTGTGGTGATAACAAAGGACGTACCGCCGGAAAACTCCACGTCCAAATCGAAAAATCCGTTGCCCAAAGAGGTATGAACCACAGCAAACACAATTCCGATTGCCAATATTGCCGAGGAAATAATAAAATACCATTTACGGTTTTGCACAATGGGCTTTTGAGTTAAATCAGGCTCGACTTCGCGGCCGCCCGCTTCTTCAAGAGCCTCTTTTTGCTGTTTGCTGATAAGATGATGCGGCTTGATAATCCCTAAATCCATCAAGCAAACGGTGATAACACGCGTCACAAGCAAACAGGTAAACATAGATAGCAAAATACCGATGATAAGCATTTGCGCAAAGCCCATAATAGGACCTGTACCAAGCCAGAATAGTACACCGCCCGCAATAAGCGTGGTTACGTTTGAGTCAACAATAGCCGGCCACGCACGGCGATACCCTGTACGCATAGCAGCACGCATGGTTTTACCGGTTGCAATTTCTTCGCGTATACGTTCGAAAATAACAATGTTGGCGTCTGTTGCCATACCAATGGACAATATCAGACCCGCAATACCCGGCAAACTTAAGGTAATACCAAGGCCGCTTACTATAAGCATGAAGATAAGCGCGTATATAACCAAGGCAATATCTGCCGCCAGACCCATGGTTTTGTAGAAAACCGCCATGAAAGTGAGTACCAGCAAAAGACCGATAATACCTGCGATAATACTGGTGCGAAGCGCGTCCGCACCAAGGCGCGCGCCTACTGTAGAAAATGTTTCCACGTTAAGCCCAAATGGTAGCGAACCTTGGCGTATTTGCGTCGCCAACAGATTCGCGCTATCCATAGTCATTTGGCCGCCGCTTATAACCGCAGAGCCGTCTGTAATTGGGACATTTACCACAGGAGCACTAAGAAGTTCGTCGTCCATCCAAATAAATATCTGGCGATGCAAGTTGTCACGTGTTGCATCAGAGAACAACTGCCGTCCTAAGGCGTTAAATTCCAAGAAAACAGCTATTTGGTTAGCACCGTCAAGCCCAGCCGAAGCGGCACTTACATGGGAGCCGTCCAGTAGTGGGTTACCGGCTTCGTCTGTAAACACAAGCATTGCTGTTGCGCCTATTTGCGCAATGGCTGTTTCCGCATCTTCCACTCCGGGGATGTCTACACGAATACGTCCAGGGCCTTCTTGTGCTACTGTGGCTTCTGTATAGCCGCGGGAGTCAAGCCTTGTACGTAATAGGGAGTTGGCGGCGTCCATATCTGCCGAGCTTGGATTGTCGATGTCCGCTTCATACAAAATAGTTACGCCACCGCGCAGGTCAAGCCCTTGACGGATGTTGGTAACACTTAGGTGTCCGGCTTCGCCAATACCCATGACAAGGATAACGATAGATACCACCATTGCTAAAAAAATACCAAATAATGTTAAACCGCTTTTGTGTTTCAAAGTTTGTTCCTCCTAGATTTTCTTTAGATTCCAATGGAATACAATTTCCGCAGAAATCTTTTGACTTTGAGAATTATATCATATTTTAGCACGAGAATATACTTCAAATGCATTATTGTAAAAAACGTCTTCATATGTGTGTGGCGGGACTATTTTTTGGCAAAATTCTACATAGTCCTTCATAGGAACCAGTGGCCAGTCTGTGCCAAACAACGCGCGTTTGTAATTATTCAGATACACCAGCCCTTGTGCGTAGTGATGCATTACTAGTTCGCGTTTTTCCGTTGTGCGAATAACTTCTCCATCGCCGGCCAATAATCCAGATATGTCCAGATACACATTGCGGTTTTTGTAAGCCACTTCGCATGCGTCCATAATCCACGGGTCGCCCATGTGACACAGCAGGAATTTTGTATCGCGGAACGCTACCGCAATGCGGTCTGCCGCCAGCGGGTGAGAATATTCTAGCAGGCCTACTTCGCTGTAAGTGTCGCCCGTGTGGATTGCCACGGTCAGGTTATGTTCGGCTGCAATTTCGTAAATGGGCGAATAGATTGGGTCATGAATGAAATAATGGTAGTAGCCCGCGAATATTTTGAAACCCACTATTGTAGGGTCGATTTTTACAGCGTGGCGGATGCGGGTTATTGCGTCGTCGGTTAGAGTATGGGGGTTGATGCCAAGACAGGTGAAAAAGTTTGGCGGAACGGACGGCATGTTGGTGTTGGAAGTCGCAGATACAAGGTGAAGGTCTGCGGGCATTGGGGTTTGGGCTGCTTTGTCCGGAAAAGCGAAGCGGGTGGATTCCGTCACTCCCATACATACGCCGCCTACTATGCCCGCATCGGTTCTTTCTTTTATATAGCCGTCATAAGAATAGTCTACGCCTGATTCATCCGCCGCGCCGTAGAAGGCTTGTACGTTTGAAAAATGTATGTGTGCGTCAAAAATTTTCATTTGATTGCTCCTAATCTAAATATGAAATTGCATGTTATCTAAACTTTAAGTTGCATTTCTGCTACAGAAAGCCTATACTGCTTCTAAGAAAATGTCAATTGGAAAAATAGAAGAGAGCGAGAAAAAAATGCAAAAAAAATTATGGCTAACAATTCTTACAATTTTACTGGTTATTGCTGTGGCCGCTTGCGGCAGAAATTCAAATGACCCAGTACCTGAAACAGATGAACCTGTCGAAACCGTACCATATTTGCAACCGCCGCCGCCACCACCACAAGAGCCGGAAGAACCTAACGAACCGGAAACCCCAGAAGAGCCGGATGATACAACTTTTCCAATACTAACCGCAAACATCATTTTCACCAACATTACACCGGAAGAAGTTACAGGTCTTTCGTCGGTTAACGAAATAGATTATCTATCCGCGCGCATTTATGTACAAAGCGGCGGCGAGTACGTTGACGAAATGGAAGAGGCATTTTCATGGAGACGTGAACGAGACGGCGGCATGATGATTACCACAGACGAGCCATTGTATGATTTTGAGGTTCTATGGATATTTGTAGACTTTGTGGACTCGGAGGACGACGATGAATATTATTTCGTCTACGAAGTAATAGACACCTATGTAAGCGTAGGCGAACTCCTGCCCGACACACCGCTGTTTTTGCGTTGGTTTATTACCACCGGCGGAGTTTTCCCGTGTACGGCCATTGCTTTTACCGACCAAGATGGCCAGCGGCACTTACTTGCCCTAATCGAGAACAGAATGGATGGCGACCCGTGGTTTTTCCTTACACCGTTTGAAGATGGTGTGCCGGTTGCATTCTGATCACTAAAAGAAGGAGAGATAAAAAAATGAAAGCTTATGGAACGAAAAAAGTGCTGACAGCAGTGCTGGTGATGGTTATGCTTGCATTTGCCGTCACGACATCGGTGGCGGCATACACAGATTACAATGTTCGCGTGGAAATTGATGGAGTGCAAGTAAACTTTGTCAACCAAAACCCAATTATTGTAAACGAAAGAACACTCGTGCCTGTTCGTGGAGTTTTTGAACACATGGGTTTTGAGGTGTCTTGGGACGCAGACGCCCGTAAAGTTACCTTGCAAGATAGCGACTATACCGTTGTTATAACAATCGGCAGTGCCGAATTTACAACAAACGGAGCGTCTCACCGCTTGCCTGTTTATGCGCAAATTATTAACGACTTTACAATGCTGCCCATTCGTCCCGTAATGGAAAGCATAGGCATGAATGTTGAGTGGGACGGAGTTGCCGGAACCGTTATTGTCACATCGGCAGCAGAGCAAGCCCCTCCTGTTGAAGCCCCCCCAACGGAAGAGCCTCCTGTAGAAGAACCTCCCGAAGAAGAACCGGAAGCTCCTCTCGAAGAAGAATATCTTGAAGCGGACAGTGATAACTATATAACAATCCGAGATATGCAGATTCCAATAAATGTGACAGTACTCGACCTTGATTTTTTGGAATTAACCAACGAGGAAATTGAGCCATTGCGCTATATGACCGCATTGGTAGAGCTTAATCTTGAGGGCAATAATATTACAGATTTGTTACCGCTTGTGGGTTTGACAAATTTGGAAGTTCTGTTTTTGTACGGCAATTCCGGCCTCAGTGACGTTGGACCTCTGGCCGGTTTAAGTTTGGTTGAACTGGACTTGGGCTTTACCAATGTCACAGATTTGTCACCTTTGGCAGGCATGGCCAATTTAGAATGGCTGCTTTTGGATGGCAATTCCGAGCTTAACGATATATCCTATCTTGTCGGTTTGACAAGCTTGATTTTTGTAGATTTGAGTGCGACGGCTGTAACCGATTGGGACGCCGTCGAGCATGTAGTTGATGTTTTGGGACGTCAATAATTAGCTACGGTATCAACCCTACAGCAAAGTTATAAATATCCATTAACGCACCAAGCAAACCCATATCCCACATGTCCAGATTGATAAATTCAATTTCCTGGATATGTGGGGTTTCTTGTCTCGCGCTTATTTCAAATGGAACGAATGTATCCATTCGTAGGCGGAAGCTGCCGTCGTCGCGCAGGTTTAGAATGCCTGAGAAAGAGGAATCGTTTACGGATAGTGTAAAGTCGCTTGTGACAGGTGTCCATTCACTGGTGACTTTGTATTGCGAGGTTTCGGGAATGGGTTGGAAGGAGGTGTTTTGCAGCAGTAAACTGTGGACATATGTGTCGCCGCTTGTGAATGACCATACGGCGGTGGCCTCGTTGTCGTTTATGTTAATCGTCCACGGGCATAAGGCAGATTGTCCAAAATCTATAGCAATGACTAGTAAATTTTCCGTCATTCCAGATGTATTCCAAAGCAGAGTATCTGTTGACGGGGCATCGAGGGCGGTATTCTCTGCATTTTCTAATGGCTTCACCGTGGCAGTAACCCGCTGTAAGCGGCGGTTTTCAATTGTGAACTGCAATGTAACATGCTCTATAGTATCATCCAAGTTTCGGATTATATAGTAAAGCTGCTCAAGCAGGCTATCGAAGGACGGGATAGACGAACTTGGGAAAGCAATAATTTCGTAGGGGGTGCGTAAGTCCTCGTCATATTGTAAAGTAATGTGCAGGCTCTCCAGTAAGGCAACTATTTCGCTGTTATCGAAAGAGAATCTTACTAAAGTGTATCCACTGTCTCGTGATGTTGTAAAACTACTCCTACGCAAAAACTGAATCAGAACATCGATATACGGTTGAAGCAGACTTTCTTCCCGTGGTGAGGCATTCAGGGTTTCGTCCAGTGTTTCTACCATGCTTGACAGCATGTCCATGGTAGCGTTATCGAATCCGGCGGTACGGCCAAAAATTTGAATATCTTCGCGGAACGTATCGTAAGTAAAGCCATAAAAATTATCCACAATTGGCAAAACACGAACCGCCACGCGCTGTGTATTCATATATGCCTCCAGGTTTACATTTAGCAGGCGCATGAAAGAAATGCCTATCTCCAGTGCGCGTTCGCTGGTTTCGGCATTGGTGGATAATGAAAGGTTAGCTATTACACCGGGAGGCACATTCAAACGGGAATTAACAAAAACGCTTCCGTTTTCAAGGGCATCAGACAAAAGCCCGACTATCATAAGCGGAGAAGTATTTATTCTTTCTGTTGTTTCGTATGACAAATTTGACAAAGATTGCTGCACTATAAGTAGTGGTGCGATACGGCGGTTATAATATGCAAACGAGGCAACGCCCGTTGCCAGTACTATAATTACGATGATTACAATATACTTTCTCATTTGCAACAACCCTTTCATAGGTGAGTCATAATCATACCAAAATCTTAGGCAAAAAAACAGCCCGGGTAATCGCAAAAGTATAAAGCGACCCCGGGTATGTTTGGTTAAAAATGGAGCAAAATTTGAATCAATGCACAACAAAGCAAGCACCCAAACCAATTCCTTCGAATATGGCTAACTCTAATGGCATGGCTGTTCAAAATCAAGCCGATCGGTTCATACTACTCCTCCATCAAAGCTAACCGCAAAGCACCCAAAACCTTCTTTTCTATCCGCGATACCTGCACTTGCGACACTCCCACGGCTTTGGCAACTTCCATTTGTGTTTTATCCTGAAAATACCGCAATATAATAACCTGCCGTTCTTTAGGCTTTAGCCGCTCAATTAACTGCTGCAACGTTAGAATATTAACAACTTTGTCATCATCATCCTGCCTGCCTGCCAGTTTATCTATCAAAAATATCGGGTTCCCGTCTCCTTGATAGATGGTTGCATGCAGCGACTCGACATCCAACCCTGCTTCCATGGCAACTACTAATTCCTCTGTGGTAATATTAAGCTCCTGCGCCAACTCACTCATGGTCGGTTGCCGTCCCAGTTTTGCCGTTAGCATTTCCGTAATATAGCGGGCCTTTGTTGCAATTTCCTTCATGGGGCGGGAGACTTTTATCATGCCATCATCCCGCAGGAAGCGTTTTATTTCGCCAATTATCATGGGTATGGCATAAGTTGAAAATTTTACGTCGAAACTTGCGTCAAATTTTCGGATGCACTTTAATAAACCAATCGCCCCAATTTGATAAAGGTCGTCCGGCTCGTAGCCGCGTTTGGTGAATTTTTTTACAACGGACCATATTAATCCGTTGTTTTCTTTTATAAGCTGTTCTGCCGCGCTATCGTCCCCCGCTTGGGCGCGTGCTATTAGGGCAAGAGTTTCAGTCATAATTAGGTACCATGTCAAAGTGTCTCTAACGTTTTTGTCAAAGTCACCGTTGTCCCCATTCCCGGTGTGGATTTTACTTCCACTGTGTCCATAAAAGTTTCCATAACAGTAAAGCCAAGTCCGCTACGTTCCATGTCTGGCTTGGTGGTAAACATCGGCACCAATGCTTCGTCCACGTTTTCTATTCCAACGCCGCTGTCGGAAATCTCTATGTTAATTTTGCGTCCTTCGGATGAAAGAACCATTGTAATCATGCTCATGCCATCGCATCCGTCGTATCCATGAATTACGGCATTGGTTATTGCCTCAGACACAGCGGTCTTTATATCCGAACTTTCGCTTACGGTTGGGTCAAGCGGCGCAATAAACCCTGTTGCAATAATACGTGCAAAACTTACGTTTTCCGCAATATTTGCCATTTCTACTTTAATAAAATTGTCACACACTGTAGCCACCTCCCAGCGTAACCAAGGCATCGTTTACTGTTTTAGTACGCAAAACAATTTTTGCAAGGCCGGAAATTTCGAACATCTTGGCGACTCCGTTAGTCATGTTTGCAACTGCCAAATGTCCGCCGCGTTTTTCTGCACTTTTGTAGCGGCCTATAATCATGCCTATTCCCGACGAATCCATAAAACTTACATCTGACATGTCAAGCAAAATATGCCTGCATGAAGACTTGTCAAACGCTGCATCAATTTGTCCGCGAAGGCGTTCCGCTTGAAGATGGTCCAATTCGCCCTCCAACGAGGCAATTAGGGTGCGTCCTTGTACATCCAACTGTAGTCCCATTTATTCACCTTTTTCCAAAAAATAGTAATTTTGAATATCATAATAAAAAATTGGCGCATATGCAAGTGTTTTATGTTATAATATATTAAATTTTTGTAAATACAATCTATGTGTTACAATTTCCAAAATCATACAACGGAGGTACTTTTATGTTTTCCAAAAAAAAAGCAGTGCAAGCGGCAGACATTGATACACCAAATACAATAATTGGCAAAGGTGTGTATCTCGAGGCCGCTCGTATGTCTGGGCAGGAATCTGTGCGGATACAGGGTATGTTCAAGGGCAATCTGGACATTGACGGAAGTCTTGTGTTGGAAGAAACAGGTGTAATCACGGGGAATGTAAACGCAAACTACTTTTTAGTGCAGGGAGAAGTTAACGGAAATATCAAATGCAGTACGCAGTTGCACTTAGGAAACACGTCCAAGGTTGAAGGGGACGTGCAAGCACCATCTCTAATGGTGGACGCGGGGTGCCAATTTTCAGGTAGCTATATGGTTGGTGCCAACAAGCCGGGTATGTTGTCCGATCAGGTAGAAGTTTTACACATTACAGAGGACAGCGGACGAAATGATGAATAATTCACTTGAAGGCAAAATCGAAACGCCAATCTCATATGGCGGCCAAGCAGTAATGGAAGGCGTACTGATGCGCGGCAAAAAAGCCTATGCAATGGCAATACGCCGCCCCGATGGTGAAATACAAATGATTGAGAAAGAAATCACCACTATTTCAGACCGTTTTCCTATTTTAAAATTACCGCTGATACGCGGTTTTGCAGCTCTGTGTTCATCTATGGCACTGGGTTTTAGTGCATTGTCTAAATCTGCGGAAGTGGCGATGGAAGAAGAAACCGAACCTGCTTCACGCTTCGAAAAATTTTTGCAAGACAAACTGGGTGACAAGTTAAACGATGTGCTAATGACATTTGCTATGGTGATGGCCGTGCTTATGGCTATCGGGTTGTTTATGCTGTTGCCCACGTTTCTCGCATCCTTTGCACCCACACCTGATACCATCCGGGGTGTAATAGAAGGTTTGTTGCGTATAGTAATTTTTGTGGGCTATGTGTTTCTCATTTCCCGTTCAAAGGATGTGCAGCGGGTTTTTCAGTACCACGGCGCGGAACATAAGGCAATACATTGTCACGAGAAAAATTTACCGTTCACCATGGAAAACGTACAAGCATGTAACCGCTTACACAAGCGTTGCGGTACTAGTTTTATGCTGGTTGTAATGGTAGTAACGATGATATTATTTATGATTGTGCGCATAGACGACCTTTGGCTGCGATTTGCGTCACGGCTGGTACTACTGCCGGTTATTGCGGGCATTTCCTATGAAATTAGCGTGAAATGGGCAGGTAAACGTGACAACTGGCTTGTGAGAGCAGTAATCTTCCCCGGAATGATGATACAGCGTATCACAACAAAAGAACCGGACGAGCCGCAAATTGAAGTGGCTGTTGCCGCCCTTGAAAGGGCAATTGAACAGGACAGCTTATCTGTCGATGTCGCTGCATTCCAAAATGACAAATGCGAACCATAGGTGAATATCTCAAACATGCAGCAGATTTGCTTGGTAGCCGCGATGCAATGCTGCTTGTATGCCATATAACAGGCAAAACAAGCGCGCAGGTAATGTTGCATGATAATGAAGCAATGCCGGGAGTAGGGGAGTTTTCATCGTATATAAATCGCTTGAAGCAAGGTGAGCCGTTGCAATATGTATTGGGTAAATGGGATTTCATGGGCTGCGAATTGCGGGTAGACAGTCGTGCGTTGATACCGCGGCCAGAGACAGAACAGTTGGTAGAAGAGGCATTGATGTTTATCGCCCATGCTCCAACCTCAGCAAACGTTCATATCTTGGACTTATGCACAGGTAGCGGCTGTATAGCAGTTGCCATAGCCCGTGCGGGAGAATATAATGTAACTGCCGCAGATATTTCAAAAGAAGCATTATCCCTTGCAAAAGAAAACGGTGCAGGTCTTGGTATAAATTTTATTCAATCCGATTTATTTAACAATATCCAAGGTAGTTTCGATTTGATAATATCCAACCCGCCATATATCACCACTCGCGAAATGGCCGGCCTTTCCCCCAACGTAAAAAGCCACGAACCTCACTTGGCACTGTACGGCGGCGAGGACGGAATGGATATTTACAGGCGGTTGATTCCCGATAGCCTAAAACTTCTTAAACCGGGCGGGGCGTTATTTTTGGAAATTGGCCCACCCGCTGTGTATGACATTATGGTAGACGCAGGATTTAAAAATGTGCAGCTTAAAAAAGACTATGCAGGGTTGCCCCGCATTGTATATGGAAATAGTATGGAGTGAATATTAAATGTTTGACCGTTTGAATGAACTGGAAGTAAAATTTGCAGAATTATCCGACCAGATAAGCGACGCAGACGTAATAGCAGACAACGCCCGTTGGCGTAGCCTAATGAAAGAACACAGCGACCTAACCCCTGTTATGGAGTCATACAGAGAATACAAACGCCTAAACGCAAGTATCGACGAGGCAAAAGAAATCTTAAACGAAAGCTCCGACGAAGAAATGCGTCAACTTGCCAAAGAGGAACTGAAGGAAGCGCAGTTGGCGGTAGAAGAAGTTAGCGAGACTCTCAAAATCCTTCTATTGCCAAAGGACCCCAACGATGACAAAAATGTTATAGTAGAAATACGTGGAGGTGCAGGCGGCGACGAAGCTGCACTTTTCGCCAATACGTTATATCGCATGTACGGCCACTATGCAGACCGCCGCCGCTGGAAAACAGAAATAATGAATTCCAACGAAAATGGTTTAGGCGGTTTGAAAGAAGTAGTTTTTATGATACAAGGGCGCGGTGCGTATTCGCGACTCAAGTATGAAAGCGGTGTGCATAGGGTGCAGCGCGTGCCGGAAACAGAATCCAGCGGACGTATTCATACATCTACCGTTACCGTAGCAGTTTTGCCGGAAGCGGAAGATGTGGACGTTAATCTTGACTTAAACGATGTGCGGGTGGATGTGTATCGTTCGTCCGGCAACGGCGGGCAAAGCGTTAATACCACGGACTCCGCCGTACGTGTTACCCATGTCCCCACAGGCATAGTAGTTGCTTGTCAAGACGAAAAATCGCAATTGAAAAACAAAGACAAAGCACTGAAAATACTGCGTTCCAAGCTGTATGAGCTTGAGCAGGAAAAGCAACATTCGGAATTGTCGGCAGAAAGGCGCAGCCAAATTGGTACGGGAGACCGTAGTGAGCGCATTCGCACTTACAATTTCCCCCAAAGCCGCGTTACAGACCATCGTATTTCTCTTACCCTGCATAAGCTGGACGCAGTGCTTAACGGAGACTTAGATGAAATTTTGGACAATTGCATCACTCAGGACCAAGCAAAGAAATTGCAAGGAGTAGGATAGTGCATGCTTTAGAAATCGTTTGAGGATCCTCTGTACACTGTAAAAACTCATTCAGAATAAAGCCCACACAAATAGCACTACAATAGCAATTCAAATAGCAAAAAAACAACCCGGATATTCGCAAAAAGTATGAACCGCCCCCTGTCTACTTGATAGGGGGCGGTTCAAAACACAAAGCGAGTCCGGGTATGTTTGGTTAATGGGCTTTTCCGGCAGTTTCCGGAGAAGTCTAAATGTTATGAGCCTTATGAAAAGACGTAGGAATGTAGGATAATCAATACCGTGCTTACTCTTCTTCTTCCTCTTGCAAAACCTCGACAATAATTTCCAGTGCGCGCCGCTGGTCTACCTTCGTCACCCTAACCAGCAGATTCTCATACGTAAACGAGTCGCCTTTTACGGGTATTCTGCGCAACTCGTCCATTATCCAACCGCCTACTGTGTTGGATTCGCATTCGCCATTTACTTTAAAATATTCAAACATGTCATCGATGTATGCCGTACATAGTACCTTGTGCTTGTTATTGCCCAAGTCTCTGAATTCTTCAACAACCTCGTCGTTTTCATCCCAAATATCACCGACCAAACGCTCGAGAATATCGTCCATGGTTATAATGCCCTCTGTGCCGCCGTATTCGTCCGTTACGATTGCAAGATGGCTTTTTTCCTGTTGCATTAACTTTAGCAGGTCCTTAACACGTGCGCTTGTTACCGTAAAAACTGCGGGCGAAATTATGTCCGCCAAGCTCAGTTCCGTCTCGCCCGATGCCAAATGACGTAAAAAGTCCCGTATGTGAATAACGCCTTTGATGTTATCAAGAGAATCTTCATATACAGGTATACGGGAATAGCCGCTTTCGACAAATTGCTGGTGAATATGCTCTCTGTCGGCGGTTATGGCTATGCTGGTTATTTCTACACGCGGGGTGATGATATCCCATGTGTTAAGCTCGTTAAATCCTACTGCGTTGGTTATAAGAAGGGAGTCGTCTTCATCTATGTTGCCGTCCTTTTCCGCTTCTTCCACCATGAAAATTATTTCCTGCTCCAGTAGTGTTTGCTCGTCTGCAGACTCTTCGCTTTTGCTTGAAAAACGCTCGCTTAGGGAATTTTTCATTTTAACAATGCCTTTGTTTATAGGCCGCCAAAACACAAGAAGAAAGCTCAAAAATGGTACGCAAACAATAATTACGCGTTCGGGATTTTGCTTAGACATGCTTTTGGGGAAAATATCCGTTAATACGATAACAATGGCGGAAATTACAATGGTGGAGAACAAATAACCCCACTCACCTATAAGCCGCACAAACAACGCCACAGACACAGTTGCAGCGGCAATGGCAACAAGATTGTTACATATAAGCAGGGTAGAAATTACTTCGTCGAAGCGGTTTTCATACATATCCGAAGCTTGTGCGGCGCGTTTGCCACGCTTGCCCCCATTTTCTGCGATGTTTTTCATTCTTGCGCGGTTTAGAGACGCAAATGCCATCTCCGTCGCGCTAAAATACGTACCCAAAAACAGTAGGACTATCAAGCCTGCAATAGATATTAAATTAATAACTACATCGGAATCCATTAGGATTAACTCCTTAAAAATTTTTTATTAAGTGTGCTTCTATTAAAATATGTAGGTTTGCACTTTTTTAGTATACCCTATTTCTTCCTTTTGTTCAAATTTTTTTGCATTTGACGGTTTTTCACTTGTGGCTTTTGCCCACCAAGTATGGTATATTTAAACAAAAACATGAAAGGTTGAAAAACTAATGTTAAACTTCAATTTTTATGCACCAACGCGCATCGTATTCGGAAAAGACACCGAAAAAGAAGTGGGCGCGCTCTTGAAACCCCTTGCAAAAAAAGTTCTGCTGCACTATGGCGGCGGAAGTATTAAAAAAAGTGGATTGTACGACATAGTAACCGCGTCCATGAAAGAAAGCGGCGTGGAATTTGTAGAACTTGGTGGTGTAAAGCCCAACCCGCGTCTTTCGCTTGTGCATGAAGGCATTGCCTTGTGTAAAAAGGAAAACGTAGATTTTATTTTGGCGGTCGGCGGCGGAAGTGCTATCGACTCTGCTAAAGCAATTGCCATGGGCTTTTACTACGACGGCGATATATGGGAAGTTTACGAAACAAAAAAGCCTGTCGAAAAAGCATTGCCCGTTGCTACAATTCTAACAATCCCTGCGGCGGGAAGCGAGTCTAGCAACGGTACCGTTATCACCAACGAAGAGAAGATGCTAAAGTACGGTTACGGAAGCGACCTTATTCGTCCTGTGTTTAGCATAATGAACCCGGAACGATTTTTCACATTGCCGAAAGAGCAGCTTGGATTTGGCGTTGCGGATATGATGGCGCATGTGTTCGAGCGTTATTTCACCAACACAACCAACACCGACCTGACAGATGGTTTGTGTGAAGCAACCTTGCGTACTTTGATGAAAAACGCCCTTATCGCAAACGAAAATATGAATGATTACAACGCATGGAGCGAACTTGGCTTTGCCGGAGCAATTGCCCATAATGGCTTGCTTGGCATGGGTCGTGAAGAAGACTGGGGCTGCCATGACATGGAGCATGAGCTGTCCGCCATTTATGACGTGGCACATGGGGCGGGGCTTGCGGTTGTGATACCTGGTTGGATGAAGCATGTCTATAAAGAAAACATGAATATGTTCGTGCAGTTTGCGGTAAAAGTTATGGGTGTGGACGGCAGTTTCCGCGACCCGGAAGCAATTGTGCTGGAAGGCATTGCCCGTCTGGAAGAATTTTTTGCCAAGATGGACTTGCCTGCAACGCTTCGCGACCTGGGCATAGGCGAAGACAGGCTGGAAGAAATGGCAAAAAAAGGCTCGAAGGCAGCATTTGGTAAAGAGCAGCCGTTGGGCAGCTTTAAAAAGCTGTATTGGCAGGATATTTTGGCAATATATAATCTGGTGAAGTAATGCACTCCTGCGGAGGGCAACATACCCCGGTCCGGATATCAAAAGATGAAGTGCAATATTTGGGGCTAAAAGAAATTCGTGGAAATTTGGTGATGCTGGAGGGGGTAGCATCACCGGCCCCTGCATATGAAGAAATTGTCACCATTGCTACAGAAAATCAACCTTCGCGCACGGGACGTGTGATACAGGTGAATGGCGACAGAGCTGTAGTTTTGGTTTTTGAAGGAACCAGCGGGTTGTCTCTGTCTAACACTGCTATAACATTTACGGGTAAGTTGATGGAGACTAACCTTTCGCCTGAATTGCTTGGGCGGACATTGGACGGCCTTGGGAGGCCAATTGATGGTTTGGGCGAAATCCCGATAAATTTGACACGTACAATAGCGGGGGAGGGGTATAACCCTACCAGTAGAGTTTATCCAAGGAACTACATACACACAGGTATTTCTGCCATAGACGGGCTTGCTACGTTAATACGTGGGCAGAAGCTGCCTATATTTTCCGCCGACGGATTGCCTCATGACAGACTTGCGGCGCAGATAGCCATGCAGGCACAAATAGCGGATGGCGAAAATTTCGCGGTAGTATTTGCCGCAATGGGCGTGCAGCACAGCACAGCGGAGTTTTTTCGCCGTACATTTGAAGAAAGCGGCGTGCAGGACAGGGTTGTAATGTATCTTAACTTGGCCGGGGACCCTGCGGCAGAGCGCATTGCCACTCCACGCTTTGCGTTAACGGCCGCGGAGTATCTGGCGTATGACTGCGGATACCATGTGCTGACGATTCTTACGGATATGACCGCGTATGCCGAGGCTGTAAGGGAAGTATCGTCTGCAAACAGCGAAATCCCGGGACGCAAAGGGTATCCGGGGTATCTTTATTCGGATTTGGCGTCTATATATGAACGCGCGGGGATTTTAAAAAACGCAAAAGGGTCGCTAACGCAAATTCCTATTTTAACAATGCCGGGAGAGGATATCACGCACCCGATTCCCGATTTGACAGGGTATATAACAGAAGGACAAATTGTACTGGACAGGCGGCTTTGGCAGCGGGGAGTGTACCCGCCTGTTAATGTACTGCCGTCTTTGTCACGCCTGATGAAGGACGGAATAGGGGAGGGGTTTACCACAGCCGACCATCCAAAGATTGCCAATATGCTGTTTGCAAACTATGCGGAAGTTGGGGATATTCGTGCGCTGGCATCAATAATAGGTGAAGATGAACTGCCCCTCCGTGACAAAAGCCTGCTTGAGTTCGGTCATCGTTTCGAAACGGAATTTATCAACCAGCATATGTATGAAAACCGCAGCATGGAGCAGACATTGGGCTTAGCACGGGAATTATTACAGGAATTGTTAAAATGAAACTTTCAACTGGTGACTGAGAATCACCAGTTGAAATTGTACGGAAAATTTAATTATTAACCCCACGCCGACAAGTGTGAAAAAAGGCGAACTTCCTTTTTTCATCCGAATATTTTTCCGTAAGGTGGCTCTATCGCCATCAGCGGCATGGAATTAGGAGAAAATTCGCAAATGAACATTCTGCTGATAGCAATTAACGCAAAATATATACATTCATCGCTAGCGGCGTATAGCCTGTACGCCTATCTCGGCGAAGACGAAAAAAAGCATGTGCAAATAAATGAATTTACGGTAAACCAATCGGAAGAGCTTATTACTTCCGAAATTTTTCGCGCCAAGCCGGATGTCTTGGCGTTTTCTTGTTATATTTGGAATATCGATTTAGTGCTGAGTTTGGCCGAGACGTTTAAGAAAATTATGCCGCATGTGCCTATTATTGTGGGAGGGCCGGAGGTTTCGTATGAATTTTCGTCGGAACTTGTGGATGTTGTTGTAAGTGGGGAAGGGGAGACGCAGTTTCGTCAATTGGTGCGGGGTTATATAGCTTTAGGCGACAAGACTTCTGAGTTGTGTAATACCGAACTCGCCCCACCTTTAGACCAAATTCCATTCCCATACGAAAACCGCTTCTCGTCTCTGGCAAACCGTATTATCTACTACGAAACATCACGCGGGTGCGTAAACAGCTGCGGATTCTGTTTGTCGTCCGCTACCAAAGGCGTACGCTTTCTATCCCTGCCACGGGTTTATTCGGATTTGGACAAGTTCCTTACCGCCAAGGTAAAGCAGGTAAAATTTGTAGACCGCACATTTAACGCAAGCAAACATCACGCAACCGCCATTTGGGAATATCTCATCAATAACGACAACGGTATCACCAATTTCCATTTCGAAATAGCCGGAGAGCGGTTAGACAGCCAAATTCTAAATTTGCTTAAAAAAGCACGCAAGGGGTTGTTCCAGTTCGAAATTGGCGTGCAGTCTACCAACCCGCAAACGCTGGAGACTATACACCGTACTACGGATACGGAAAAGTTATTCGAAAATGTCCGCAGTATAATGGAATTCGGAAACATACACCTGCATCTGGATTTGATTGTCGGCTTGCCGCATGAAAATTATGAGTCTTTCAAGCGTTCTTTCAACGATGTTTTCGCTCTGCGGCCTCACAAACTGCAAGTTGGTTTTCTAAAGTTGCTCAAGGGTAGCAAGCTACGCGAGGACGCACATAAATATGGCATTGAATATAAAAAAAACGCTCCGTACAGCATCTTGAAAAACGATTTTATAGATTTCGGGCAAATTAACCACATAAAAAAAATCGAACACATGGTAGAGACTTTTTACACCGCGGCATTCCGTAGCACGGTCAAGTTTATGCTTTTGCGGTTCCCGTCGCCATTTGATTTTTTCGATAAGCTAGCCATGTTTTGGGAAGAAAACGAACTTCATATGGTGTCCCATAAAAAAGCGGCCATGTATTTGCATTTGTACGAATTTAGCAAAAGCTACCTTAAAGAGGAGTTGCATATCATTTGTGAGCTTCTTAAATTCGACATGCTGCTGCAAGAAAATGTTCGCACTTTCCCCTCGTTTATAGCCGCATACTACCAACCCGACAACAGGCAAATAACACGTACCACAGGGGTTCATGTGTTTAATTATAATATCTACGAATGGCTGGAAAACGATGTTCCACTTATTCAAAAGCAAACAAAAGTGGAGTTTGACTATTCTCGTGCAATAGATGACGGACGATTAAGGTAAATGCACTAGGTAAAGCTAGTCCAAATTACACAGTTTGTCCTTATTTTTGTAAAAATGTTGTAATTTTAAAGAATTTGGCATATTATATATGAGATAATTGAGAGCTAATATCAGGAGGGAATTTAATGTCAATAAAACAAACTGCAAAAACGGCAGCAAAGGGCGCGGCAAAACGCGCCGTAACCAACAAGGTTTCGAGCATTGGTAAAAAAAGAAAGAAAGGCAAGAGAATCGGACCCGGGAAAATAATTGTACTTATTCTGCTGCTTGTGGTAGTTGCGGCGGCGGCGTGGTTCTTTTTGCCACAGTTTTTGGGCGAGCCGGAAGTTGCGCAAGTAGACGGTCCCGCACCGGTAGTAGCAGCGGAGGGCGAAGTTGTCGTAACATTTATAGACGTGGGGCAGGCGGATGCCTTTCTTATTCAGGCAGACGGTTATATAATGCTTATAGACGCGGCAAGGAGACCCGGGGATATTGTGCCTGTTTTGCATGAAATGGGTATCACAAGGATTGATGTCGCTGTGGGAACCCATCCACATGCAGACCATATCGGCGGGATGGCGGCTGTTATAAATGAAATTGAAGTAGGTCAGATTCTGTTGCCGGATGCCGTTCACACGACACAGTCGTTCCTTCGTATGATGGATGCTATTGAGGAGCATAATGTGCCGATGGATATTCCGTATCAAGGCCAACGTTTTCAACTTGGCAACGCGCATTTCTATGTTGTCGCCCCGGTGGATGCAGAGGAGACTATCACCCGTGGAGGCGATTTTAACGATGCGTCTATAGTGGTGCGCTTGGTGCATGGTAACACAGCGTTCTTGTTCACAGGCGACGCCGAGCATCCGGCGGAACGCCAAATGCTTGAAAGCGGGCAAAACCTTAGCGCGACAGTAATGCTTGCGGGCCACCACGGCAGCCGCACTTCTTCCCTGCCGGAATTTGTGGACGCGGTTAACCCTGAAATAGCGGTAATTAGTGTAGGTGCGCACAACAAGTACGGCCACCCTCATCAGGTGACGCTGGATACGTTTGAAGAGCGCGGCATACCTGTGTACCGTACGGATGAGTTGGGAACCTTGGTGTTTGTATCTGACGGAAACACGGTTACGAAGAGATAAGAAAATAAATTTCAGTTGGGTTCTGTGAGAACCCAACTGGTCGGTCACCTTTTCATGTTTGGTTGGTGACGAAATTTCCCGTAATGGGCGAATAGGAGCATCTTTCATGGAAAAATGGGTAATAGACCGTTTTGAAGATAATGGCTGGGCGGTTCTCGACTGCATAAACAGGGAAGAAACCCGCGATATCCCGCGAAGCGAATTGCCAAAGGGCGCAAGGGAAGGGCAAGTATTGTTTTTCGAAAACGACGCATGGGTTATCGACCATGCGGAAACTGCTTCTCGCCGCGCTATGATAATGGACCGCTTCGCCAAGTTGAAAAAGAAGTCGCTTGACAGAAGGTCAGAAAAAGAGGGGTATTAAACCATGACTGAACTTTGGCCACCAATCCGGGACAATTTGCTGGGATATGACATGCTTATTATCCTTGTGGCGTTGGGTACGGCGATATATTTACGTTTTGTACTGCGCCATGCGGACATGATATACAGAAAAATGCATACACGCGGATACTTGCCGGACGATGTATATGAAAGCGAAACCGCCGCCCCTCTTGCAATATCGGATATAAAACGACTCAAAGACGACCTGCGAAGAATGCGAGAGACATCAGAAAAATACTATTCGATGTTTATAACCTTGTCGGGGGTGTTCCCGTTCATGGGCATTCTCGGCACGGTTATCGCGCTTATTCCGCTTGTGCAACACATGGACAATATGCAGCAAAATTTCTATGTCGCGCTAACATCTACCTTGTGGGGGTTGATTTTCGCCATAATTTTCCGTGTGCTGGATGGGGTGCTGTCACCAAAAATAGACCGCAACAATCGTGGCATAGACGACTACTTGGATAAGCTGGAGCTAAAATTGGTTGAGCTAAAACGCCCTGCTGAGGGAGTCCTGTCATGAAAAGAAGGAATACAGCCCTTGAGCTAACGCCGCTTTTGGACGTTATATTGGTGCTGATGTTCTTTATTTTAGTACAAAGCGAAGGGCGTGTGGATGCCGCTTATGAAGACGCACAAGAGGCGTTTGCGATAGAAATGGCAAGTTATAAAGAGGCCTTTGAAGCAGAACTTGCCGCCCGTGATGTTGAAATGGTAGAACTGCGGCAGAGTGCCGAGGACTTTGAAGCGTTGCTTCTTAGTTTGGAAATGGACACCACCGTAGTTTTGGTAAATCTGTCGGTGGACGCAAACAATGTTAACACACGCCGGGTTATAGTAGAAACCTCCGACGCCACAACCAATATTCCCCTAACGTGGGACAGGCTTGCCCGCGATAATTCCGCAATGGAACTTAACGCCGCAATAGCCGAAGGTATAAGTGCCAGCGGCGGCGCGGCAACGTTTATAGTGTTCCGGTATGAGGGTACGCGTATTTTTGACGAAGACCACAGGCTTATTGGGATGGCGATACACAATCAGCGGCTTAATAACCCGGCGGTATTTTTGGTTGAGATGAACGTGGGATAAAACTAATACAGATTGGAGACAAACAAAATGGAAAAACCAAAGGAAAAAAAGAAGAAGAAATACACAAAAACAAAAGTAGCCGGCACGTGTGTAGCATTGGTTGCTGTGGCGGCATTTATGTTCGGCGATCAGTTTGGTCTGCCCAATATCGGCGGTGACGGCGGTACAATTGGTCTGCCAACAACTCAACAACCGCCGCCGGCTCCACAACCAGAACCACAGCCCCCGGCGGAAGAACCCCCGGCAGACCCGGTTGTGGCGGAGCCTGAGCTTCTTATACGGGTATACGGAGATCAAATTTTCCATGGCGAAGGTTCTACCGTGGATTTGACCCACAATCAGCTTAAGGACATTCTACTGGAGTGGCCGGAGCATTCATGGACGTTGCGTGGCGAACGCGCCATTCTTGATACCATTGAAGGCGTGCGTAATGTTTTCCGTGAAGCAGGTGTCAGCTTTGCAGAAGTTGCGGGGTAACTCAGCTAAAATAACTATAAAATGTTTGCATGAGTCAGACTGAAGAAAAACCCCATCCAAAAGCACTGGATGGGGATCTTTTTATCCGCTATATGGAGTTGTTGTTTCAAGTGGCTAGTGTCACTAGCCACTTGAAACAGCGAACAAAGTGCCAGTGGCAACAATTTACGGACGAATAGATAAAAGAAATGGAGCGATTGTATGAAAATTGGATTTATCGGCTTAGGTATAATGGGTAAGCCCATGGTTAAAAACCTGTTAAAAGCCGGTCACAAGGTGCTTGCCTATGATATCATTGCCGAAAACATTGAAAATATCGTAGCCGCAGGGGCCAAGGGAGCTGCATCTATAGCCGAGGTTGCTAAAGATTGTAAGCTAATTATCACTATGCTACCAAACGGCCCGCAGGTTAAAGAAGTTGTACTGGACGCGAACGGTGTACTGGATGTTGCCGAGGTTGGTACAATTTTAGTGGATATGTCCTCCATTGCTCCCGGGGTAGCTCAGGAAATTTACGCCGCCTGTGCCAAAAAGGGTATAGGTATGATAGACGCGCCTGTTTCCGGTGGAGAACCAAAAGCCATTGACGGCACCTTGTCTATAATGGTGGGCGGCAAGGAAGAAGTTTTCGAGAAAGTAAAGGATGTGCTACTTAATATGGGTGCTTCTGCCGTATATTGCGGCGATATTGGCGCAGGCAATACGACCAAGCTTGCCAATCAGATTATTGTGGCTCTTAATATAGCTGCTATGTCTGAGGCTTTTATGCTTAGCACAAAAGCCGGGGTAGCTCCTGACAAAGTTTTTGATGCCATTAAAGGCGGACTTGCCGGTTCCACTGTCATGAATGCGAAGATGCCCATGATACTTGATGGCAATTTTAGCCCGGGCTTTAAAATCGACTTGCACATTAAAGACTTAGCAAACGCTCTTGATACAGGTCACGAGGTAGGCGCGCCTTTACCACTCACGGCTCAAATCATGGAAGTTATGCAGATGCTAAAAGCAGACGGTTATGGCCAATGCGACCACAGTGCTATTGCAAAATACTATGAGAAGTTGACCGATAGCTAAACCAAAGGTACATGCGCTTCTTACCCAAGATTCATCCAATCCAATTCTTGTTTCGTAAGTTTGATATTAAACGCTTTCGCGCTGTCAAGATATTCATCCGCGCTGTTGGATCCAACAAGAATAAAAAGGTTAAGCGGCTGACCCAAAAGCCACGCCAGTGCCACTTGCGAAACAGAATAGTTATTCTCCTCCGCATAAGTTCTAATCCGCTCGAGGCGTTTGAAATTATTGTCGTGGCAGTATGCTTTTACTGTTGCTTCGTCAACTATTTCAGGATTTTTCGCAAATTTTTCTACGGTAAAAAAGTCGGTAAACAACCCCCTGCAAAGAGGCGAATATGCGAAAAATGGCATTTGTTCGTCTATAAAATATTTTCTTGCATCTGTCATATCGTCGCCGGTTATTGTTTCGCTTACGCCTTCGTCACCAAAAGGGGTGTCGCCCCAGGGCTTTACATATTGGACACCAAGGCTGTAGTGGCTGCTGGCTGCTGCAGGAGGAATTAAACCGTTTTTACGTGCGTAATCGTTAGCTGCCTTAACTCTTTTATAATCCCAGTTTGTAACGCCCCAGCTGTTTATCTTGCCGCTTTCGATATGATGGTTAAATGCGTCCACCAATTCTTCTACCGGATAGTTAGGGTCGTCTCTGTGTAACATGTACATGTCGATATAGTCTGTTTTTAACTTTACCAAGCTGTCCAACAAGTCGCTGCCTATATCGTAGGGCGTAACCCTACGGCGATAATCGTTATAATGGCCGCATTTGGAAATGATAAATATTTTTTCGCGATTTTTACGACTTTCCATCCATTTGCCCAAGGATAATTCGCATCTGCCGTCTCTGTAGGCATGGGCGGTATCAAAGGTGTGGCAGCCTGCTTCCAATATACTATCCAGCAGCTCCTCGCTTTTTTGTTGCTCGTTGCTATCCACCATAACCGCGCCGTGGATAAGAGTGTTAAGTTTTTTATCGCTTTTTCCAATGGATTTGTACATAAGGTTCCTCCTTTTTAATCACATGGATACACAAGCCCCCAAGAGGCACGAAGTTTGTCAAGTACTTCCAGCATGGCAATAGATTCGTCCAGCGGCATTGTCGGGCTTTCTAAAAGCCCCTGGGAAACGCAACGCTGAACTTCTAAAATTTCATACTGGAACCCGGGGGCGTCAAATGGAACAACGATTTTTTCAACCTTGTCTCCTGTATGAATGCTCATGGTATCTGCTTGCCAAAAATGGTCTATACGTATGAAACCGTTGCTCCCGTAAATGGTAGCCTCGGAAGTTGTGTCCGCGTCAATTCCGGAATACGCAGATACAATTTCCCCTTTGTCAAAGCCGAAAACCGCAATAGAATGGGCATCCACGCCTAAGGGCGTCATTGACGCAAGTCCGGATACGTTTACAGGTGTTTTGCCAAGCACCATGCAAGCAAATGATAATACATATACCCCTACGTCAAGCAACGCGCCACCGGCACAGTCCGGGTCAAACCCGCGATACTCCGTTTCACTTGTAGAGTATCCAGGCATGCTATAGGAAAAATCTCCCACTATCGCTTTTATGTCGCCGATACGCCAAAGTTCTTCTTTTAACCTGCTCATTAATGGGAAAAATCTGCTCCACATGGCCTCCATTAGAAATACTTTGTTTTCCCGTGCTACATTTACCATTTCCCGTGCTTGTTTTGCATTAGGGGTTAGAGGTTTTTCACATAGTACCGGCTTTTTGTTTTTGATAGCCAAGAGCGCGCACTCTAAATGCTTTTGGTTGGTTGTGGCTACGTAAATAGCGTCAATGTCCGGGTCATTAACAAGAGCCTCGTAGGAATCGTACCACTTGGGCGCGCCATATTTTTTAGAAAAAGCCTCTGCTCTTCCCGGAGTCATGGACGCGCAGGCGGCAAGCTTGGCATCGGGGGTTTTGATTAGCCCATCCATAAACCTGCCTGCAATATTACCGGGACCCATTATCCCCCAATTAAATACTTTTGACATTAGGCCATCTCCTTTATTCTACGTGTTCCACAACCCCCAACGGGGGTTTTGGAACACGTTATATTTTAAATCTTTTGCGGTTTCAGAACAACTCTATTTCAAAAATTCCAGTATTTTTCCGTCTTCCGGAGGAATCCATGCTTGCAATGTGTGTCCGTTTATTTGCATGGTCAGCTGACGTGGCACCTTTTCCCTGTTAAGGCAGACGGCATAATATTTATTATCGTCTTCAAGAAGTCTAACTACTATTTTGCCGCAGGATAATTTCTCTATGACCTCGTAGCCTTTTGAGTCAAAGTGTGCTGCTATAAAGTCGCCTGTTTCTACATCAAGGGACTCTTGATATGCCGCACCTGCAAAACCGCCTACCCATACAGCTTTGCCTTTGCCTATAGCACGTTCCAGCACAGCGGGATGCCCGTCGTCAAAAACGGCGTTTACGGAACAGTCACTGCTAACTTCTTGGAACATCTGACGATATCCCCAAAATTTAAGCCGCTTTCCGCATTTTGAGTGCGAAGCTGTAAAGAAATCGCCCTTGGCGGCATCTATACTGTTTCCCTTCATCCCGAAAAGAGTATGCAAAAATGTGAAATAATCGTCCATTTCGCCATTTTCTTGATACATACCGGTGCATCCCTCTACTATTAATGTGCCTCCGGCATTTGCAAATTCTATTAAGGCATTTTTTTCTTCATTAGAAAGACAAAGCCCCATGGGAACATAAAGGTTTTTCACACCTTCGGAAAATGCCTCACTGATATAATCCGCATGTACAAACCTGCTGGGGATACCTCTGTCGATTAGGGACTGATATACACCCCTAAAGCTTCTTGTGTATCTGTGCTCTTCGTTGGCGGCGTAGGTCATCAAATCCGAATTGCGCGAGAGATATATCCCATTTGTTGATAAACATCTGCGTGACGCAGATAAATCTGCCCTGTTAAACCTTTTGGCACATTCCGCAGCACTTAGAGACCTTGGAGTGTCGCTGCCGTCCGGGTTAACCTGCCCAAACCCGGGAGACTCTTGCCCTGCCGGTTCAGGCTTATATTGCCAGTAAACAACACCTTTGCCTCCTGCCGCTATAACGCTAAGATTCCACTGGCGTACATCTTCATGGGAGGGTACAAGCCCGCCAAGCAGTCCTTTTTTGCCTGCACCACCTTGAAGTTCCACTTGGAAAAATGGTTTGCCTCTGGATGCTTCCGCCACTATTTCCGTATTTAGAAAATGGCCTTCAACATGTTTTTCGCCCATTGCCCACAGTGGGAAGGACGACAGCCCAAACATATCAACTTCTTTAGCCAGTAAAAAGTCGTCTCCAAGCTCATTTGCAAGCCCGCCGTCGTTGAATATTCCCATATATCCCGAAAAAGCCACATGGGTTAAAATAACCTTATCCGGTGCGCCTTTTCTTGCGGCGGCTACTCTGCTTCTTAACCAATCCGCTAAATTGTATAGCCAAAACCTTCTCCAATCGATCATATCCGCGCTTGTTCCAAAACGCCGCGGCGGCTCTACTTGATCCCAGGATTGATACTGCCTAAACCATGCTGTATTTAGGTTTTCTAAAGTTGTATAACGTTCTTTCAGCCAGTTTTTAAATTTCTCCTGAGAATGAACACAGTAGCACAAAAGCTGGTTTGAATAATCGTACATAGGCTCAAGATGGGGCTCGTTCCATACATCTATACAAAAAACAGCATCGTTATTTGCATAATGTTTTGATGTTTCGTAAATAAAGTCGCACATAAGGCTTAGCGGCTTTTCCCCATCAGGGCAAAGGCCCGGCCAACCGGCAGACGGTAAGTTTGCGGGGCCGCTGTAACTTAACGCTTCGCCTTTTGACGTGGTGTAGAAGGAATCTTCGTAACCAGTGGAAGTCCAATAAGGCGCGCCTTCCGGTATTGTGTTCATTATTACTTTTAGTCCGTATTTTGCGCAAATTTCTACAAGTTCGTCCAATTCCGAAAAATCATATACTCCCGGCTCACGCTCGATCCAGTTCCAAACTGCCCAAAGCTTTATTGTGTTAAAATTAAGCTCTTTCATATGAGCTATATCTTTCTCCCACTGTTCTTTATTCGGGAAAGGTGGGCGGTAATATTGAGATCCGTAATACATACCTCTACTCCTTTAATTTTTGACATTGTAAACTTTTCATACGTGAGTTTACGCTACCTTTAACTTTTTACTGCACCGGCTGTAAGCCCGGATACAAGATGCTTTTGCATTAAAAATCCAACTAAAATTATTGGTACCATAGTTATTGTAGCCGCGGCACTGCTTCTACCCCAGTTTACCGTAAGCGCACCAACAAACCTGGCTATACCTACAGGAAGCGTGTAAAAATTCATTGTGGTTAGTTGCAACGAGAATAGCAGCTCGTTCCACGAAAACTGCATGGATAAAATAAATGCGGAAGCAATCGCAGGCGTTAACATTGGGATAAGAATAACCCTAAACGTTTGCATACGTGTTGCGCCGTCAATAGCACTCGACTCCAATACTTCCTGCGGGGTGCCTTTCATAAACCCCAATATTAGCCATGTTACAAAGGGCAGGTTAACAGAACTATGAGCCATAATCGGTCCTACATGCGACATATGAAGTCCCATTGCAAACAAGATACTGAAAAAAGGTATCAAAATAGTAATTGCAGGAACCATTCTGCCAATTAGTAAAAAATTAGAAAGGGTTTGCCCTATTTTTGACTTCATTATAAGCAGCCCGTAAGCTGCCATAGAGCCGCAAATTACCGAAATAAGTGTGGTCGAAACCGAAATTATTACGGAATTTATAAAGTATCGTCCAAAGTTTCCTACATCAAGAGCTTCCATATAGTGTCTTAGAGTTGGAGTGAAAATAAATACAGGCGGGTTGCGTGAAATATCCAACGGCATTTTAAAGGAGTTTGTAACGATAATAAAAATCGGAAGCAAAGTCCATACCAAGAATATTGCCATAATGCTTATAAAAATGGCTTTTTTCCAAAGCTTACTTTTATGTCTTATCATAACAACACCCCCTAATCCTGGTTCCTGTTAAACTTGATAAACAGGATTCCAAATATCAAAAAGGTTACAATCATCGTAAAATTAGATATAACCGCCGCATAGCCTAAGTCATTAGCCCTAAATGCTATTGAGTGTGCGTACATACTTAGCGAAATGGTTGAATTTGCAGGCCCGCCGCCTGTAAGTGCAAAAATTATGTCGAACACTTTAAGCGTATCTACACCTGCAATAACCAGTACAACCATGTAAATTTTAGTAAGAAGCGGCAAACTGATTTTGAAGAATTTATAAAACTCACCGGCTCCGTCCATATGTGCCGCCTCGTATAATTCTTGCGGGATTGAAACCAAGCCCGCCGTCACAACCAGCATTACAAAAGGTATAACTTGCCACCAATGAGCTATTACTACTGCAAAAAGAGCGGTTGAGCTGCTTGTAACCCCAGGAAAATTTTCTACTGTCAAGCCAAACCAGCCTAAAATCCAATAAATTGTTCCCCAAGTGGGATCAAACATAAACTTCCATATAAGCCCTATTATTATCGGTGACACCAACAGCGGGGTAAGGTAAACCGCTCGCATAAATCCCCCAAGTTTTGTACGCAATTTCAATAGCAAAACAGCAATTAGCGTACCAAAAACAATATCTCCCGTGATAGCTAAGAAGGAGAAAGCAATGGTATTCCTTGTGCTTTGCCATACCACAGGGTCGTTAAACAACCTAATATAATTGGTTAATCCAATAAACTGATCCATACCTGGCACAGACCCTATCCTATAATCGAAAAAGCTCATGAATACGCTGTATAAAAGCGGGATAATCAAAACCACCAATACAATAAACAATGTTGGCAAAAGCAGTAATATGGGCAAAAGGTCCCCTTTTTCCAGTGAAAGCCGATTTTGTTTTTGCAATGAAACACCTCTTTTCCCAGCATAATTTATGCGTAGGGGCTAAGCATTAGCCCCTACGCCAGGTGGTAACACGCCATTAAATAATATATTACTGGCCAATTCTGATATGGCCAAATCTTTCTTGGAGTTCTTCCAAAATTTGTTCCGGTGGAGTGTTTGTAGTTGCGATAGTGGATAGTGCAGCTATAAATGGATCTGTTAACTCTGCGGCAGCCGGGTCAATTGGTTGGGTTCTTCCGTTTTCCATTTGAGCAAGTAATGTTGGTAGGAAGGGTACCGCTTCAATTACTTCAGGGTCATTTGCCAGACCGGAGTACGCGGATGTATGCCCGATTCTTAATGCCATTTCTCTTTCAGCCTCGGCACCGGTAAGCCATTTTAATACTTCCCATGCAGCCTCGGGGTTTTCGCTATTGGCAGGTATTGCCCAAGACCATGTGGAAACTACCCCTGCAACTACGTTTCTACCGGGAATAACCGCGTAACCTACGGTATCTACTATAAGGGACACATCGGGGTCTGCATTAAGCCCTGCCAAACCTGAAACCATGAAACCGAAAGGTGCAGCTTCTGTCCTTATTGATTGAGCTACTTGGTCGTGATGCCAGGCCGTAGAACCAGGCATAGAGTAGTCGACAAGACGTCTGTAAATATAAGCGGCATACAACACTTCTTCGCTTAGAAGGTTAAGATTTCCGTTTGCGTCAAAATAGTCGCCGCCTGCGGAATATAGAATTGTAGAGAACAAGTCCATAGAGGCCTGTCCTTGCATAGCCGGCATTGCTATACCATAACCTTGCTCCCTAAAATGCCTTGCAACAGCCAACAGCTCGTCCATGGTGGTTGGAACACTTTGCCCTTCTCTTGCAAACCATTCGCTATTGTAAGCCAAAAATAGACCTTGCAAAAAGTTTGGCATCGCGTAAAGATTGCCGTCGATAGTGTTAATCTCTACTATGCTTGATGAAAAATCTCTCATGTTAACGCCGTCGCGGGCTATAAAATCATCCAAAGATAATAGCCATCCGTTTTCTACAAAAACCGGCAGCCAAGTTTCCGCAACCCAAACGAGGTCGTATTCTGCGGATACGCTCATGCTGCGTATTTGGCGTTCTCTTAGGTGATGATAGTCGATGTCGTCAATTACTATATCCGCGCCTTCGAAGCTACGAACTACTATGTTTTGTACATCGGCATGGTCTCCTGCCCATCTGGAAAGGACAATGGTTGGTACTTCGTCGCTACCGGAGTCGCGGCCACAAGCCACAAGCCCAAATGCAAAAATTGCTAAAACTACTAGTAATAATTTTTTCATGTCAATCCTCCTAGTTTTTAGTACGTTACACGTTGGTATACTTCTTGCTGAACATCTTTTGCCAAATCTACAAATCTTGCGCTAAAACCACCTACACGAACAATTAGGTCCGGATATTTTTCCGGGTTATCTATTGCCTTTTTTAATTCGTTGCGGCCTACGACGGTAATCATAGCGTGGGCACCTCCGCGTTCAAAGTATCCGTCTATAAGCTGGTGAACCTTTTCTCTTGATGTGTCGAAAAGTTCACGGGTAAAGCGTAAATTTTGCACGGTGCCTGCATTGTTGTCATGAGGCATTTTTAGAATGGAATTGATTAGCGCGGTTATGCCGTTTTTGTCGGAGCCGGGAGATGGGTTGTTTGCGTTGGCCGTAGGGGTACCGGCTTTACGTCCGTCCGGTGATGCTCCTACCCATCTTGCGAGGGTTGTGTTTTGCGCGTTGTTGATAAGCACAGATAAGTTAGTATCCAGCCCAACAACGTCTGCTTGCTTGGATATTACATCGCACATATATTTTTGCAGAGATATTACCATCTCGTCCGCTTCCGGGTGGTCGTTACCGTATTTTGGGCAGTCCAGCATCATTTTCCGCTGTTTTTCGTAACCGTAAAAATTAGCTTTGAGAATGTCCATAAGTTGTTTTGCGTCAATAGCTTCGCTGTCAAACACTAATTTTTTAATGGCTGTTAGACTGTCTGCGGAATTGATAAGCCCATATAGTTCGACAGTTCCGTTAAGGCTTGCGCACCCGCCGTTGAATACCGCTTTCCCTTTATCACAGCATTCGTCATAAAGCATTGTAAAATACATAAATGCGTGAAGTTCGCCAACTTTTTTGTATTGATACATTTCAAACTCTGCTTGGGCTTTTATATAGAAGTCCAAATGCTGTTTGAAATTTTCGTAAAATTCTTCAAAATTGGCGCATTCATCAAGCCGCTTAGTGCTTGGCCCTATGTGACAGCGACCTACCGGTTCGTATCCACCGTTTATGGCGATTTCCAGTATTTTAAGGACGTTTATCGCGCCACTTGGGGTACCGAAGCTGTAATGGTCGAATTCAATTTCGCCGCAGCCCAGCGGTACATAAGTTTCTGCCCTTGCGCGGTCTACGTTATAGGCCTTCATTATGGCGGGAACCAGCATATCATCGTTATAAAGCAGCGGGAAAGTGCGGCCTTCTTCGATGCATTGCATGGCTGCATCCCAAACATCTTTGGGTGTTTCCTTGTTAAAGCGTAGGGTAAACTGCGGCAATACTTCTATAACTGTCCTGCATGCTTCTATTGCAACAAGGCAGAATTTGTCTGCATTTTCTTTGTTTCTCCTACCATAGCCACCAACAATTACGCGACCGTCAACTTCGCAGTCCAAATGGTCTATAAGTCTAAAGTAAGACTGTACGAGTTTAAGCGCGTCTTCATCCGTTAGGGTTCCGTTTTCTATGTCGTTTACATATAAATCTCCAAGGTAGACATCGGCACGACCAAACTCGACTTGCGGTGCCATAAGACCATAAAGCCACACCAGTTGTATAGCTTCGTGCATATTTGCAGGGGCGCGCTCGGTTATAGCCAATAATGTGTCTGCCATTTTTTTAAGTTCTGCTGCTCTTTGCTTATTGGATTGGCTGAAAAGTTCCATCTTTTCAAGAGCTTGGCGATGATAGAATAAGCATACATCCTTTAAAAGATTAAGTGACCCTATCAAGCATTCAAATAGTATTGTGTCACCGTTTTGCACTTTTTCACGCTCTAAATGCTTGTCCATCTCTTTCAGCAAACCAGGTATGCCTTGTTGTACAAGTTTGTCGAAGTTAAGATATGAACCTGCTATCCTTAAGATGGGATTTGCCGGTAGGGGCAGGTTTTCCCAGTCTTCGCTTGGCAGGGCTTTGCGAATATTCTCTGGCATATCTGCCATTACTTTCGCACTGGAATTTTCGCTATACCAAAAGACCAGCATGTCGTGTAAATCTTCACGGTATTTGGCGGATCCGGTTTGGTTTTCTAAAGCCTGAAGTACCTTTGGCTTGTCCATGTAAAATCCAAAGCCGCCGGTGTTATGCTGGACACCAAGACCAACCGCGCCAAACTCTAACCGCCCGGCTATTAGGTCGTTATCCTCGATTTCATGCATAATTGCCGGGAACTGCGCTTTAAGACAGGCAAGTTCAATCTGCGCAGGATGATTGTACTTGCTAACGGCATCCCTATATGCTTTTGTAAAGTCGATTTCAAACTGTAGGTTTTGACGTTTGTTTTTTACTTTCCAGTTGTTCATCAAGCATCTCCTGTCTATTAGAGTCAGGCTCCACCGCTACGCAGCAGGTGAAGCCGCAACCTGTGTTCAATAGCGGGAACACAGATTCTTATATTTTTGCCGGACAACCGAGTGCGTGCAAAGTAGTAATCCACCGTTTTTTGTCGTTGTCGTCCGGTATTCTGACATTAAATAAGTCTGCCTCCCTTCCAATTTGGAATTTTTTCGATTCTCCCATTGTGTGATATGGAAGTAGTTCCACATTTTCGATAGCTTTATATTTTTTATAAAGTTCCGCTATTTTAACAAGGTCTTCTTTGGTATCGTTAACTTCCGGCAACATGGGGCATCGTAGGATTATTCTTTTGCCAAGCTGGTTTAAGTAGCTAAGATTTTCAAGTATAGAGGCATTTGATACGCCGGTAATATTTTTGTGTTTTTCGTTGTTTGAGGCTTTCCAATCGAATAGGAAAATATCGGTATATTGGTGAATTTGCTGATAAAATTCGGTGTCGGCAAACCCGCATGTTTGTATGCAAAGATTGAGCCCTTCGTTTTTTATCGCTTTTCCAAGAGCTATTGCAAAATCCGATTGCATACCCGGCTCTCCACCTGAAAAAGTGACTCCGCCATCCCGGCCATAGTAGGGATAATCTACTTGCAGCAGATCAATTACCTCGGAAACGGAAAATATTTTACCTATTATATCCACTGCACCATAGTTGCACACATTAGTACATTCGTAACATTTTTGACATTTAGAAAAGTCTATTTCGTGCTTACTAGTACTGCTGTTTATGTATATCACGCTGTGTTTGCATACGTTTATGCATTGATGGCAGCCCGAACATTTATGGCCTCTATATATGAGTTGTGGGCTTTTTTTCCATGACTCTGGGTTATGACACCATTTGCATCTAAGTGGACAGCCTTTAAAAAAAAGAGTGGTTCTAATACCCGGTCCATCATCTAAGCTAAACCTTTGGATGTCAAAAAGCACTCCGCTGTATTTGTTTTCCATAGTGGTCTCACTTTCTGACATTTTAACCTGATTCAATTTTCGGCTGAAATGTCATATTTTGATGAAATTGCACAAGTTTTATCAATTGTGCTATGTTTTACCTGACATTATGTTTATCTTGTGTTGACCTTTGTTATGGTTTTGCGTTTATTTATTATGAATTTTAGGTAGCATTGTATATATATAATCTATATCTTTCTTGTTCTTGATTGACCATTTTTTGTTGTATGTTGATTTTTTTTGCAATGGTGTCTGCTATCTTATCGACAAACTGCTCTACATCGATGATATTGTACCGTGTGAGGAAAGCCAAAAGGTTTTTTTACGATTAAATAGCTATAAAAAGCGATTTTCGTTACTACTTATCTGCATGTAAATATAAAAAAACACTCATTGATTTTTTCAAATTTTGCCACAATTGCGCCACAGATTTACGTGAAAATTTCCAGTTTTTGTCGTAATTATGGCAATACATGTGAATTTTGCAGCAAAAATTCGGAGATTTAATAATGCTAAATATTATATAGTTAGGGTAGTTGTAATTTGTTTTGCACGTTAGCAATAACTGTTTTATTAAAATTTGCTTAATGTGTGGCTGAGAGTTCTATTAGCGAAAAACCAACATTTTACAGGTTGTTTTTCGCTTAATCGGTTACACTACTTAATATTGGCCAAGACATTAAAACAACATGTTTTCTTTAAAAATATTTTACCCGCAGGTGCATTTATTATGATTGAAGTTTTAAGGCAAGAAAAAAAGTATCTACTTAATTTGGAGCAATACTATCACCTTACCCGCAAATTTTCCGGCATATTAAAGGAAGATAAGTATAGCAGCGGAGATGGTTACACTGTGCGCTCATTATACTTCGATAAATTGGACGACAATGATTTTGAAGAAAAGATAGACGGTGTTGACATTCGCAAAAAGATACGCTTGCGTAACTATGGTAAAGGTTCAGAGTCTGCCAAGTTAGAAATGAAACAAAAGCAAGGTATGTTACAGAAAAAACGCTCTCTCACTCTGGGTAAAGAAAATGCGCGTCGTCTTATAAACGGAGATTACTCTGTATTACTTAACTCAAGCTCAGATTTTGCGGCAGAATGTTTTGGTCTTATGCATATGCAATGTTACAGGCCTAAGGCCGTTGTGGAATATACGCGCAAAGTTTTTCTAGCTCAGGAAAATGAAATAAGGATAACTTTTGACCACCACATAACAGGTTCGGAGTCACACTTTGACATTTTTGCGGATGACATGGTATGCAACATGATATTTGACCCTTTTCTGGTGGTTCTGGAAGTTAAGTTTAACGGATTTTTGCTCAGCTACATCAAAGATATTATAAATGAAGTAAATGTTAGTGAGCTAGCGGTTAGCAAATACTGTCTTGGACGCTCGGTCGGAAAAAACTATATTTTTTTATAAACAACATCACATAAAACATGGAGGATACATAGATGAGAAATTTATTACTGGACATGGCTGCACAAAGCGGCAACTTAACAATTAGAGAAATTGCTATTCGCGTTGCCGCGGCTTCGTTGCTTAGCGTAATCATCTATATTTCTTACTGGTACACCCATTCAGGTGCTTCGTATAGTAAGAAATTTAATGTTTCGCTTATAACTCTAACAATATTAACCTGTACAGTTATGACGGTTATAGGCAATAATATTGCCCTTTCGCTTGGCATGGCAGGCGCGCTTTCCATCGTGCGCTTCCGTACAGCCGTAAAAGACTCGAGGGATACAATATATATTTTCTGGGCTGTAATTGTGGGGCTATGTAGTGGTGTTGGCGATTTTTGGACCGCGGTTATAGGCAGTAGTGTTGTGTCTGTAGTACTGCTTCTAGTGGGTCGAGTCAGAAACGAGAACAGAATACTACTTATAATTAAAGCCAAGAAAATCTTGGAAGAAGATATCGAGGGCATTGTATTCAAACACTTTAACATGCAGCCGCTGTTGCGTGTAAAAAACACAACCCCGGAAAGCGTTGAGTATATCTACGAAATGAGTAGGCGTACATACAACCGCACATATAAAAGCGAAAAAAGTATTACGCAGCTTCTATACGAATACAACGGGATGGAATACGTAAATATCGTTACTCAAAACGATGAGATTAGTGGTTAGCCATGAGATATAGCACTGTTATTTATTTGGCGAGCATTCTTACTCTTGTTGTAATAGTAATAGGCGGAGTGTATATAGGGGCAAGCGACGATGTGCAACGTCATCACCAACATTTAGAACGTCCTAGCGAAGCGGATTTAGGAGAATGCTTGCGTTGTAGCGATAATGAATTTTGCACTCATTTGCCTATTATAGCAATTGATACTTTTGGTCAAACAATACCGGGGCGACCTATCGCTTTTGAGTATGGCGGGAGAGTAGTCGAAGCGGGTCTGGAGGCAGGGGTAACAACAGCACCTGACGGCGAGTCGGAGATAGAAGTTTCTGTAAGAGTTATAGATAACCATGGAGATTGGAGCCATGTAACAGATGCCTCGGCTCATGAATCTATGGCAACAATGCGTATACGCGGCAATTCTTCTCGCTTTTTTGACAAGCCAAACTATCGCATTCATCTAACCGACTCCTTAGGCTATAACAATCCACTGCCACTTTTGGGAATGAACTCCCATCACGAATGGGCATTGCACGGTCCGTTTTTGGACAAAACTCTCATGCGTAATTATGTATGGATGAACATTGCCGCCGAGGTTATGGGTCCAGACCAATTTGTTCCCGAGGTACGTTTTTTTGAACTAATATTAAACGGAGAATATCGCGGAGTTTATGTTCTTGTGGAGACCATAAGAGTAAGTCCTGAACGGATTCCTCTAAACCGTCACAGGCAGGGAGTGGGAGTTACCAGCTATCTTGCACGATTAGATTGGCATACCCATACTCCGGAAAGGAAAACGTATACTTTTAATACCCACACTCTTCGTCTTGAAGGGCGTAATACTTTAGAAGTTTTGTATCCGAGGCTTCCGTACCAAAATGACGAAGTACTTGACTATGTTGCTCGCAGCATCAGCATTATAGAGCGGCTTTTATACTCGCCGGAAATAATATGGTACTCGCGAATATACGAGCAATATATAGATGTAAATTCTTTTGTAAATTTCTTTATCATTAACGAATTTATTGGCAATAAAGACCTGTTTGCCGGTTCTACATTTTTCCATAAAGATGTACGCGGCAGACTAGTTGCAGGTCCTGTTTGGGACTTTAACAACGTAATGAACAACTTTATGCTGGACGCACCATACGATGAATTTATGCTTGCAGATCGTGGCTGGTACAGCCGGTTATTGGCCTGTGAAGAATTTACAAACAGGGTTATACGCCGTTGGCACGACTTGCGAAGAGGTGCATTGGCAGAAGAACGGCTTATGCAATATATGCAAGATGTAGAGGATTGGCTGGGCAGTGCAATTGATCGCAACTTTGAAGTTTGGGGATACAGCTTTGATCCTTTCCAAGTTAACAGCATGCAACGTCGTCGCCCAACTTACGATGCAGTTAGGGAAAGAGCAGATATATATGAAGGTATGAGCGCGAGGGCGTATGACAATGCTATGCGCGAAGCTAACCACGAGATGATACGGGAAATGAACCCGACAAGTTTCGAAGAGGCTGTCGCATGGCATCGCGAATTTACAATAGCACGCGGACGTTGGCTGGACGACTATATAGTAACTTTGCGCCAGTTTAGCCATCCTTCTCGCCACGCATTGTGGACGTTACAGTAAAAAGTGTTTAGTGACGGGAACGCCATTTTGGCGACTGATATTTCCGTTGATGATTACAGATTATAATATAGATTCACTAAGGGGGAATTTACAGTGTTAAAATATTTGATTACAGTTTTTTTAATAATAGTTATCGCTATTGGCGGTGTTTATGCACATTTTACCAGAGGCTTGTTTATCAATTTTAACCCAAATGCCCCTGTTTCCATTATGTTTTTAGCAGAGCGTGATGCCATTGCGCGTCCGGATCAATACGGGAATTTTGTTCCGCTAACGCTGCGCGGGGTGGAGGTTATTCCATCTTTGCCGGGGAATTTGGCATGGGATTTTGCCGCAACCGAAGAAGATTACATGCGCTGGTTTGGTCATATAAGCGAAATGAACTCTAACTCGGTTTATGTGTCAACTATTATGGATGCCTCATTTTACAGAGCTTTCTACAACTTTAACAGCACAAGCGACAGGCAGTTGTTTTTGCTGCAAGGAGTAAGCGGGCACGACTATAGCAGCCTGTCCCAGTCTCTTAGGGAAGCGATAGATATTATACACGGCAATAGAATTAACTTTCTTAACCGTACCGGCATCGAGTTTTTCAGGTCGGATATATCCCCTTGGGTTATTGGTCTTGTTGTAGGCGCGGAATGGGACCCGGACATGGTAACGTTTATGAACCATTTCGACCCTACCATGCCTGATTCTTTCGAGGGAGAGTTCTTTAGCGCAGCCTATGGTGCTTCGCGGTTTGAGGTTATGCTTGCCCAAGTAATGGACGGTGCGGTTTCTTACGAAGCACGCAGATACAAAACTCAGCGGCCAATAGGTTTTATTTCCAACCCGACCATAGACTTTTTAGAATATTACTGGGCTTATGCAACACAGCTTAGAAAGTATGTACAGCTAGACCACGAAAATATTATACCGTCGGAAAATTCACTTGCCGGAACATTTGCGGCGTATCGCCTATTCTTTTTTACCGATGACTTCTCAAGTCTTTTAAGCCCTAACCAGCAACGAGAGCTTGCTCCAATTATACAAACGTTAAATCGCAACTGTTTTGCAGACGGATATTTGGACTTGTTAAACAGATACCATTCCATGCCGGTTATAGCAACGGGCTTTGGTGTTTCCAGTAGCCGTGCACCTCGTTTAATGGATACGGCTCCGCTTAACGAGCTTGAGCAAGGTAGAGGCATTGTGGAAATGGCAATGCAAATAGAGCAAGCGGGGTGGGGCGGTGCTTTTATATCCACTTGGCAAGATTCTTGGGAGAGGCGTACGTGGAATACGATTTTCTCTTCCGACCCGTGGCGTTACCATTACTGGCACAACTTGCAAGGTGTAGACCAAGCGTACGGACTTATGACATTTGAGCCGGGGTCTGAAGAGCGTCCAGTTTTACTAGACGGTAATGACGATGAATGGGACGAGTCACATTTTGTACATGAATATAACGGAATTAGGGTTTATGCACAATACAGCCCACAAGGTCTATATTTGTTGGTGCGCGGGCAAGGTGTAAACCCACGAAGCACGCTGTATTTGCCTATCGACGTAAAGCCTCATTCAGGAACTTCCGAATTTAGTAATATGGCATTTTCGCGCCCTGCTAACTTTTTACTGGTGTTATCCGGTAGGAACAACAGCCGACTATTGGTTACGCAGCGTAATAACTCAAAATTTCAGCGGTTTTACCTGGACATTAATGCTGTAAACCCGTTTACAATAATTCCGCCTCAGTGGTATTCGGAATTTGTACCAATAACGATAGCGGTGCAAAATACAATGGTGGTTGAGGCAAGTGATTTTACGAGGTTAATGGACGAAGCGCGGGAAATGCTGCGTATGCGTTATGATGTAACCGGCAACTTAATTCATGGAATAGGAGATCCTTCCTCTCCATATTTTAACTCATTGTCAGATTTCTGTTTTGGCGAAAACTTAGTAGAAATACGAATACCATGGATGTTGCTTAATTTTTACGATCCTTCGCAAATGATTGTACATGACGATTATTTTGAAAATTTTGGAGTAGAAGGGCTTAACATTGAAGAGATACACATAGGAGTTGCTGCAAGGGCTGGCTATGTTCCAATGTCTCCAATACCACTTCAAGGTTGGAGGCATAACGTAGAGTTTCACGAGCGTTTAAAGCAATCTTACTTTATAATTCAAGAACTGTGGGGTGACTAAAATGTTGTTTGATTTTCGGGTATATATAATTATTGGCGTATTTATAACGGTTGGTATTGCTCTTATGCTTTTTAACTTTATATTCATTTACTACGGGCAAGAACAAACAACACCGTTCAAAAGAAAAATTAAAAGATGGCGCAATGTACTTTACAAGCAAATGAATTTGGTTTACAGCAAAAAATCTGTAAAGAATAGGCATTATAAACTTTTGCTTGAAAAATTACGTAATCCGTCAGAGCTTGTTGCTTACTCTAAGGCGTTAATATATTTTAAATTAGAGTTTCTTTCTGCTTACATAGGATATATACACAATGAGTATGACACTTTTCTAAAACTCGCACACATATATTCTAAGAAGCAAAATATCGAAAAAGCATGTTTTGCCGATTTTATTTGTAACTTCCCAGAAGCCACAGCAGGCTCTAGCAAACAAATTGTGGCGGTGCTAACTTCCTATATAGAAGGTTCCAGCCTACATTGCCGTGCAAATGTTTTGCGTGCAATTTGCAGCATGGGTGATGCACCCGGTGTTGTAAATGTTTTGCGTGCCGTTAGCGAAAAGTCACTGTTTATACATAATCATTTGCTAACAAATATATTATCCAATTTTAGTGGTAGCAAGGAAGGATTAGGCAGGCGTTTATGGAATGAAGGGCAAGATTGGGATAATAATATTAAAGTCTCAGTTATACAGTTTATTTCAAAGTATTCGGGTGACTACAGGCACGAGTTTATGCCTATTTTGCAAAATCCATCTACTGATGTAGAGGTGCGTACAGCAATTATCCACTATTATGGCAAATATCAGTACGACCCAGTGCGTAGCACATTACTTGACCTTATTCCAAACCCGGAAAGTATTAACTTGGCTACAAAGTCTACATCTGCGTTGGTATTGTATCCTGAAACGGATACAGTTAACGCGCTAAAAGCCGCCCTATACGATCCAAATTGGAACATTAGATATAATGCTTCTTCTTCTCTCGTACAGCTAAGCGAGCAAGTAGATTTGCAAAAAATACTACAAAATGAAACTGCCAACGCAAAAGAAATTGTGACTTATATGCTTGAGCGCGAAGCTAAGTTTAAGACACGTTCTGCCGCGAGAAGCTACAAAGGCTACCGACATAACTTTGCTTCAGAGTTAAAGGCCGCAGGTTACCGACATGACACGGATTCAGATTTAAAAATTGGAGCTGTCTTAAAAGTTTAGTATGCTCTAAAACAATACGAGAGGGGTGATATCGATATGGATTTTTTTAGGGATTTGCTTTACTGGGTAAGTATTTTTTACATTGCTTATTTGGTTTTGTTTGCGACTATTTCGTTTTGCACCATTGTAGTAGGTACCTATAAATTATACGTAATTGACCGTGTTTTAAAATACAGGAATAAGCTAGAATATGAAGATTTGCCAGTATCGGTTATTGTTCCTGCTTATAATGAAGCCGTCACCATTGTTAATAGTGTAGAATCCCTTTTAGCACTTGACTACAGCTTGTACGAAATTATTGTTGTAGACGATGGCTCTAAAGACGAAACCGCATCTAAGCTAATAAAAAAATTTGGCTTGAAATATATAAATCGACCCATTAACCGTGAATTGCAGTGTAAACAGGAAAGTGCTATTTATGAAAATATATTGCACGGAGTTAATATTACGCTAATAATCAAAGAAAACGGAGGTAAGGGTGACGCACTTAACATGGGCATTAATGCCTGCCGTCACCCATATTTTATCTGTATAGATGCAGACTCTAAATTGCAAAAAAATTCTCTTACGGAAATTGTAGAGCCTGTTTTTGAAGACGAAACCATTGTAGCTGTAGGTGGCATGATTCTTATTTCCCAATGTGTAAAAATGGAAAATGGCAAAGCTGTAGCATATAAATTACCTCTTAATTTGTTAGTATGTATGCAGGCAGTAGAATATAATCGCTCTTTTTTGGCAGGCCGCATTCTGATGGACACGTTTAACGGCAACCTTATTATCTCCGGTGCATTTGGTTTGTTTAAAAAAAGTACCGTTGTTGCCATGGGTGGCTATAGCTCCGATAGTATAGGTGAGGATATGGAGCTTGTTTTAAAATTGCATCGTTATTGCCGCAATAATGATATCAATTATAGGATTGGATATCAGCCAAGTGCCGTTTGTATGACACAAGCACCAGCAAACATTAGAGACCTAAGTAAGCAACGCCGTAGATGGCATATAGGTCTCTTGCAAAGTATGATTACTCACAGGCGAGTTTTTCTTAATTTCAAATTTGGGATGGTGAGTTTTTTTTCTTATCTGTATTATTTGTTGTACGAGCTATTATCGCCGATTATTGAAGTGTTTGGGATAATAACTATTGCGCTTGCATTTTATTTTGACGTATTAAATTTAAGGTATATGATTATATTTTTAATCGTGTACGCATCATTTGGCAGTATTATAACGTTAAGTGCTTTTTCGCAGCATATCTACGCTCAAAAATTTAAGATATCTCCTTTGGAGATGCTTAAAACTTTATTTTTATGTATATTAGAATTTGGCTTTTTCCGTTATGTTTTAGTTGCTATTCGACTTGTGGCGTTTTTTAGATATGGAAAAAACAAGTCTAATTGGGGACAAATCGAGCGGATTAAGGAATAGGATAAACTACACTATTCCGCTAATTTTAGTCGTAATTTACCTAGTTTTCGATAAATCAACTTGGTTGCTTTTCCGGTATTTCATTGGTGAAGTGTTGTAGCGTGCTTTAAAATGATGATAAAAATGGCTAAGTGTTTCGTAGCCTATATTTTCTGAAATTTCGATTATCGGGATATCTGTGTAAATAAGCTCTTTAGACGCTTCGTTTATTCTGATGTTAGCCAAAAATTGCGTTGGCGTAATTGATAGATGTTTTTTGAACATTCTGCAAAGATGCTCGGGGGTGCATCTGGATATTTCGTACATGGCTTTAAGCCCGGCAGCGTAATTTTCCTGTTTTTGCATTTCGATAAGAAGGTTTTGAAACCAGGATGGATAATAGGGCTTATCATATATGCTATCGTCATACAAAAGTTTTTCAAAAACAGTGACAACTACTATTTTAAGCCCTGTGTTGTAACTTTTTGGGTCGGGATGGGGTGCCAAAATAAATTGCTCAAAACTTGCTCTTAAAGATTCATAATTTTTTTGGGACAAATCCCGCTGCAGGAGAGTACTTGAAAATAATATTTCTTCAATGGCCGGAGTAAGACCTAAATAATCTGCAATTTTATTTATAAAGTTAACCGGCAAAATTAAATTGATTATTTGACAATCGCTTGCGTCAAACTCATGCACTTCGTTTGGACGTACAACAATTAATGAGCCTTTTATTAAATTGGATTTTTTTCCGTTTAGCGTATGTCCCGTGGTTCCGTCTAATACAAAAAAAATTTCGTAATAGTCATGAGAATGCGGAACCTTTGTAAGGTTCTTCAATAATGCGCAATACCCTTCATACGTTGATTTGACGTAAGAGTTGGCCGTGAAAATTTTATATTTCATATCTGCTACTCCTTTCATTGCTAACATACCGCTACAGCCGTACCTTTTTGTTAACTTTGAGCCGCATCCACTTTGGGGTTTTGTAAGCCAGTCGATAATAAGGATAAACGTGATATTAGCAAAAGTCAAAAACAAAAATTCAACCATTCTTGAAAAGTTTGGTCAAAACTTTAACTTTGTACTCATAAACAAAATGACTAATAAAACTCCGACAATGGATGAGTTTTATTAGTCATGGAATGATGGTGATTTTGCCGAAAAGTCAATTTTCTAAAATATGCTGTTACCCTTGGAATCAATCGCTACCACCAACGGCAGGTTTTCAATTGTAAGCCGTTTTACGGACTCTGTTCCCAGCTCGTCATAGGCTATTGTTTCCGATTTTGTAACGCACTTTGCCATCAACGCAGCTACGCCTCCTACTGCAACCAGATATAGGCCGCCGTGGTTTTTTATTGCTTCAATCACAGCGGGGGAACGTTCGCCTTTGGCAATCATCACGCGTAATCCGGTAGCTATAAGCGCAGGGGCGTACGCATCCATGCGCCCGGCCGTTGTAGGCCCGATAGAGCCAATCGGCTTGCCGGGAGGTGCGGGACATGGTCCGGCGTAGAATACGGCCTGACCATCATACGGAAAAGGCGACTCTTCGCCTTTTTGTAATGCTTGCGCCATTAGGGCGTGTGCCGCATCGCGGGCGGTGTATATTTCGCCCGATAATTCCAATGTATCGCCGACTTTTAGCCCGGCTATGACTTCCGCTGTAAATGGGGTGTTTATTTTCATGTTTTAATTCCTGCCTCCTTCGTCATAGAACAAATAGGTTGGTATGAAAATCCGTTTTCATGTATGTATGAAATATTCAACTGGTTAGTGAGACTAACCAGTTGAAATTTTTATATTACCGCTGTCTTATGCCGCGAAACATGGCACCCGATATTAACCGCCACAGGCAGTCCTGCAATATGCGTCGGGTGAATTAAGATACGCACACCAAGTGCGGTTGCTCCGCCTTTGAAGCCGCTTGCGCCAATGCCCAGCGCGTTAATTTTCTGCAAGAGTTCCTTTTCCATATCCGCCCAATAGGGGTTTTCGTTCTCTTGCAAAATATCAAGGTTTAACGCCTGCTTAGACAGTAGTGTCGCCTTCTCCATTGTGCCGCCCACGCCTACGCCTACTATTATAGGAGGACATGGGCTTGCGCCTGCGGCACGCACCGTGTCTATTACGAATTTTTTTACACCTTCCGCGCCTTCTGCCGGAACAAGCATTTTTAATGCGGATTTGTTCTCGCTACCAAAACCTTTTGGCATGACGGTGATTGTCAATTTATCGCCCTCTACTATATTGTAATGTATCACCGCAGGGGTGTTATCCTTTGTGTTAACACGGTCGATGGGGTCTTTCACCACGCTTGCGCGCATGTATCCATCGCGGTAGCCGTTGCGCACGCCTTCGTGAATGGCTTCTGCCAAATTTCCATTAACATGAACATCCTGCCCTATTTCCACAAAAACAACCACCATGCCTGTATCTTGGCATATTGGCATTTTTTCGTCCCGTGCCACTTCCATGTTTTCCAGTATCATGTTGAGTGCGTTTTTTGCGGGGGCAGATGTCTCCACGTCCCGCGCACGACATACAGCTGTACGGATGCTTTCGTCTGCGTCTATGTTCGCGGAAATACATAGTTTTGCGACTTCTTCTGTTACTTGTGTCGCGTTTATTTGTCTGATTGTCATGGTTTTCACCTTTCTGAAATGATGTTTTGTTGAATAATCCTTCTACAACCATTCTCCACCGCGGGTCATTCTATCCGCATCCAAAATATTCCGCAATTGCTCTTCGCTCAACTTCTCCATTACCTTCTCGGTCTTCAAGCACCTCTCCAATACAGATTCGCCCTCTTCGCGAGCCTTGCGTGCTACTTTTTCCGCAAGTTTGTATCCGATATAAGGTGCGAGAGCCGTCGCCAAACTGGCGGATTTTTCAACGTAGGACAGCATCCGCTTCTCGTTGCGCTCGCTAACGGTAATGGTATCTATGCAGAACTTGCGAAACACATTAAACGCGTTGTTCATCATGCTGACGGATTGTATCAAATTAAAAACCAGCACCGGCTGCATGACATTAAGCTCAAACTGCCCGGCTTCCGACGCCAGGCAAATAGTATGGTCGTTACCAATAACCTGAAACGCCACCTGATTGATAAGTTCCGGCAAAACCGGATTAACCTTGTCCGGCATGATGGACGACCCGGCCTGCCGTTCCTCAAGCGTAATTTCGCCAAGCCCACATCGTGGCCCCGACGCCATAAGGCGCAGGTCGTTGGCTATTTTGGACATGTTCATCATACAAATTTTAAGTGTTGCGGAAACCTCTGTAAAGCAGTCGGTGTTTTGTGTGCCATCGATAAGATTCTCGCAGCGGCGAATTGGAAAGAAACGTCCCGCTTCCTTGCCTGCTACCGTTCGCAGATGCTTTATCACGGCTACAACGTACTCCGGTTTGGTATTAAGCGCGGTACCAACCGCTGTCGCGCCCATGTTTACTTCATACAAATAGTTGCCCGTTTGTTCTATCCTGTCGATATCGCGCCCAAGTACACGCGCATACGCGTCAAATTCCTGCCCAAGCCGTATGGGTACGGCATCTTGCAAATGCGTTCGCCCGATTTTCACAATTCCGTCGAACTCAATCGCCTTGTTGACAAAGCTTTCTTTCAGTTTTTTCATGGTTTCTAAAAGGTCGTTAAGCAGAAGCCTAATTGCAATGCGCGCAGCCGTAGGTACTACATCGTTTGTAGACTGCGACATGTTTACATGGTCGTTAGGGTCTATAAATTCGTGTTGACCCTTCTCGTATCCCATTTTTTCCAAAGCGATATTGGCAATTACTTCGTTTGCGTTCATGTTTAGCGATGTTCCCGCGCCCCCTTGAATGGGGTCTACACGGAAGTGCTTTAAGTAGGTATAGTCCCGGTCGTTAATAATTTCGTCGCAGGCTTCGATAATAAACGGAAAAACGTCTTTTCCCTTTTCCGACGTTTCTAAGTTTGCCAGTGCGGCGGCTTTTTTTACTATCGCCAATGCCACTACCAGTTCCTTTGCCACGTCATGAATCCTATAGCCTGTTATTGGGAAATTTTCTTCCGCGCGTACTGTGTTAATTCCGTAATACGCGCTTGCGGGTACTTCTCGCGAACCTAAGGAGTCGCTTACTGTTCTTGTCATATATGTTCACACCTTTGTGATATTGTAGTGCATGTAACGAATATACGGACATATTCTAAAATTGTCAAGAACAAAGCAAAATGAGCCAAAATAATCGTCGGGGAATAAAAAAAGCTTCGCCATTCTGAACTTGATATCAGAATGACGGAGCTTGGTCGAATTATCTAATCGATTGAGATTTTAACTTATCCACAACGGTGCGTTGGATGTTTCCGCCGCAAGTTTCAGCTTCTTGCCTGCATGGTCGAACGATACACTTCTGGCCTCTACCAACGAAGGCTCGTTTATCAAAAATTGCAACCCGGTTAATCCTAGACGAATTTCGCTCATTGCGGCATGGGCTTTAATATGATAGCCCAAGTTTGGCATAGTGGGCAGGTTCATTGTTAGCTTTGCGTTGCCGGTTTCCACGTTCCACAGGTAATCTGTATGACGGTTAAAGCCTGACATAATAACGGAAACGGGGCTGTTGTAGTTGGTCAGCTTTAGGTTGGCGATGTCAAGCTCTGTGCATTCTACTTGACCGTTCATGTTTTCGAGGGTGGCGTTTTCCGCGATTATATTTGAAACGGCAAAACGTCCGTTGCTGTTTTCTGCGGTTAGGTTATTGGCGGAAAGCCCCGCCAGCGACACGCTTCCGTTGGCGTTAACTATTCGCATATCACCCGCCGCCAACGATGAACAATCCACGGTGCAGTTTAGACCGTCTACTTTTATTACACCAAAAGCACGTTCGGGTACATATGCGTCTATGGATACCTGGTTAAAATCTTCTGCTTCGTAATTGAGAAAATACTTGCCTCCCAGTTTTACAAGTTCGATTGCCGCACCCGGACGCATTGCGCGATAAGACAGACGCGCGGTTATTTTGTCGCCGTTGTAGCCCTTTATGCGAATTTCGCCGTTTTGGCCGGTTATGCTAAGCTCGTTATGTCCGCCTGCTTCCACCAGTTTTTCGATATTGACCACGGTTACTCCTGTTGCAGAACCTGTGCGCGTAGGTTTTGCCGCCGGGGCGCGATATGGTTGATCATGGCTTGCGCTCCCGCTATGTTCGGGCGGGGTGAAAGCGTCGGATACTTTGTCGGTAACGCCCACAATCGCGTTTACTGTTGCTGCGGCAAATTTTTGTACTTTAGGCCCCACATCACGCGCGAAACTTTCGAACTTGCGTCCCAAATCGTCCATGGGGGAGTACCCGTCATGTGAATGCGGGCGACCGTTGTTGCCCGGGCCTTCATATCTTGGAGGGGGAGGGGGAGCAGTGGGCGGCGGTTGGTGGGATGCAGGAGGAGGGGTAGAACTTGCCCCTTTAGAGTCTACAGACTGTATTAGCCTTGCGGCTTCGTCTGCGGAAATTTGGCCGCTTTCGAGCATTTTAAGTATTAGTAGTTTTTCGTTTTGCATATGGCGTTCTCCTGTCAAAATTTATAGTTTGATTCTAAAGGTCGTAACCTCTGCTCTTTCTACATACGTAACCCGCCATACTTTTTCTTCACCCGGATATCTTCACCGAAAAATTTTATCATCTCATAATTGCCTCTAAACCGAGATACAATACGTTCGGAATACTGCGATTCCAGCGCGCCCGGGGTCAAATTTGTAGAGATGACAGTGTGCTTGCGTGACAGTAATCTCTGGTTGATGATATCGAAAAGTGCGGCGGATGTTACTATGGTGGGAATTTCCGCACCCAAGTCGTCCAATACTAGCAAGTCTACTTCTTCTAAATTGGCAATCATTTCGTCGGGTTCTGTCATTGCTTCGCGGTTAAAGCGATAGTCTTCCAGAATTTTGCATAAACGTGGCGCGGTTTGGTATAGTACGGTTTTGCCCGTGTCAAGCAAATCTTTGGCTATGCAGTGGCATACGAAGGTCTTGCCAAGACCGGGTTCGCCGTATAAAAGCAGGTTGTTAAACTCATGGTCGAAGTCCAGGACAAACTGTGTTGCAAGACGGTAAATGGTTTGCATGTTCGCATGTGGCGACAGTCCCTCTGCGGGAATAATATCTGCGCTAAACAGGCGCAAATCGTAGGTATCGAAGTTTTCGTCTTTTAATGCTTCTTTCATATTGGACAGGCGATAATACTCGTCTATAAGCCGTTGTTTTAAACAACCACAGCGGATGGCGGGGCTGCCGGGGGATTCGCTTGTATGTCCTGTGTCGTTACAGTCTGGGCAGCGGAAAGATGGAGTCAAATAGTCGCTGCCGACGGTGTTTTTAAGCAATTGGTCGCGTCGCGCTTTTAGTGCGGCAGCTTCTTCACGGGTTTTTTCCATGCCGGGATTATCTCCCGCAAGGGCTAGTTTTGTCAGACGCGCGCCTACTTGGGATAGGGCTTGGTCGATGTCTGCCAGTTGAGGAATGTTTTTATATACTTCGGCACGGCGGTCTGCAAGCAAAAGTTCGATATTGTCGCGGCTTTGTTCGTACTCTCGCATTATTTGGCGGTAAGCGGCCTTGTAGGTCATATTTTAATTCATGCCTCCTTCGTTGGCGGAACAAATAGGTTGGTATGAAAATCCGCTCTGCGGATGTTTCACAATTAGTCTCCCAGCGGCTAAACGGGGCTGGTTACACTCCCCTTGACCCACATGCTTAGAAATAGTATCAGTTGGTTACTGTGGGTAACCAACTGAAAATTTTTATTAAAATGGATTTTCGTGTCTCATTTCGAAATCCGCTCCAGCTTTTGCTCGAGATATGCCCGTTCCAATTGCTCGTAACGGGAGTGATCGTTTTCCCGCTGAGTAAAATTTACGAAACGGTTGGTCTTCGGCACTACTGCTTTTTTAGGCTGAGTAGATATCTCGCGGTTTTTGAGAAATTCCGCATCCGCAGCTTTTATACCTTCGATATCTACAATGCCCTTCTTATGCCATTCTGATAAAATCTTGTCTACATAGTTGAACTTGGGTTTGTTAATTTCCGCAACACTGCGGTCGCAGGCTTCCATTATAAGGTCCAGCGGCATATTCCATTGGAACAACCATTTATCCATGTACTTGCGGTGGCTTGGGGTAGGGTAGCTTGTTGTTTGCCCCATATAATGCAAAATTGTACGGTAATTCTTATTGAACGCCTGCACGTAGTTTAGTGCCTTTTCTATATCGTCTATTTCGTTATCTGCCCAGTCCAGGGCGCATTTTTCTATATATCGCAAGTTGCGGTGTCCGTTTTCCGCACAGTATGAAAGCAGATATTCTACTACATCAAGCGGAAGCTGCAGCCAGTCGTGAAAGCTAAATATAACGCCCAAATCGTTGCTGTTGAACATCTTGCCCAGGGTTTTTTGGGCGCGGTCAAACAGCCTTGCAATATCCCGGCTTTGCTGGCGATAAGCCGATAACTCTTCGTTGGTATAGTGGGGGCGGCTTCCTGTTGGCTTTGTATACGGAGTGGGGTCTTCTTTTTTCTGTGGAATGGGGACGGGTAAAAAAGTAATAGCATTGGCACCGTCAAGTTCTACAACTCCCGCATCATGCCAGTGTTTCCACGCGCTTCGCACGTCGGATTCGGTTATGTTAAATTGAGCTGCAAGCTGCGCTGTGGATATATCTTCGCCATGTTGCAGTTTTTTCATGCTGAATATGTAAATTAGTGGGTATACCTGTGGACAATCCATCATATAATGGTCAATGAAATTGCAGGATATTTCTGCAAAATCGCGTCTGTAGCCCGGGGTCATTTTAATACTTGCCATACTTCACCTCAATGTATACTATGCACGGGAAGGAAGTTTACCTTCCCATGTTACCGGCAGTTTGTATTATAGCTTGCGATAAGGTTTTAAAGTTAAACCGCTATAGTTTCGACAAAATAGCAGGATATAGTATACCTTATTTTTGCGTATCTTGATACATTTACTTATGCACAATTATTAGGGTAAATGTGTATAACCCTGTGGATAACTATCACTATGCGTAAAGCCCCATATTTCGCGGCTTGCAAGGTTCTACAAGATTTGTCAAGCATTTGTTATGCACATTTTACGAGAAAAAATTATTAAAAATTACCAAAAAAGCCCGCAATTAGGGGGCTCTTTTCAAGAAACCCTGTAATTACGGGCTTCTTCGACTTCGATAATTTGACAAAATTATTAACATCTTTGTAATACTTATTCCACAGGCAGACTGTGGATAATGTTGATAACTACGAAGAAAGCAGAGTTTCCCCAACAAAGTACACATCTCCCGCCCCCATGGTTATCAACAGGTCGTCGGGCATAAGATTTTGTTGTAAAAATATAACAGCTTCCGGGAAGTTATTCAAATGGATAACGTTACCATCGTTTGATTTAATTCCCTCTTGCAAATCTTTTGAGGATATGCTCGAGTCGAACGCTTCACGGGAGGCGTATATTGGCAGCAGCAATATTTGGTCGGCATCTTTGAATGATTTTGCGAAATCGGCTAAATGGTTTCTTGTGCGGGTGTAAGTGTGGGGTTGAAAAAGGCATATTACACGTTTCGCGCCGGTGTTTTTTGCGGCTTTTAGGCATTCTGAAATTTCTGTAGGATGATGGGCGTAGTCGTCTACTATGCGTGCGCCGTTATATGTGCCTTTATATTCGAAGCGACGTTTTACGCCTTTAGCGTTGGTTAGAGCTTCTGCAGCCGCTTTTGGGGGAATTCCAAGCATTACGGCGGCCGCCAATGTGGACAGCGCGTTTAGCATATTATATCGTCCGGGTAGAGATAGGTGAATTTGTGCTATACAGGTTTCGCCGTCTATTACATCAAAAGAAGGACAGCCAGTATCGTCGTATTTGATGTTATCTGTCCAGAAACGCGCGCCTTTTTCGCCAAAGGTAATAACGCGGCAGGGCAGGTCACGTGTAACTTCGTCAAAACCGGGAGTGTCGTGTCGTATCAACAAAACGCCGTCGGGGCGGATATTTTGCGCAAATTGCCTGAAAGAGCGCACTACACCGTCGAAGTTGCCAAAGAAGTCCAGATGGTCTGCGTCTATGTTCAAAATTATCCCCACATACGGGTGCCAGTGGTGGAATGAATTGCTGTATTCGCAGGCTTCCAGTAAAAAATAATCCGATTCGCCAACGCGGTAATTGGTTCCGTCCCGCCGCAAATGTCCGCCTATGGAAATGGTGGGGTCAAGTCCCGATTCCAGCAAAACTTCTGCCATTAGGGATGTGGTGGTGGTTTTTCCGTGGGTGCCGGCTACGCATATGGGGTACTCGTACCCGCGTAGCATCAGACCCAGCAGTTCTGCACGGTCAATCAGGGTTTTGCCCATTGCTTTTGCGGCGGAAAACTCCGGGTTTGAGGGTTTTACAGCGGCAGTGTAAACAACCAAGCCTATGTCATCGGTAATGTTTGCCGCCGCGTTTGGGATAAAAACGTGAATACCGACATCTTGCAAGTGATTGGTTATTTGAGATTTTACATCGTCCGAGCCGCTCACTTCGTATCCGTCACGCTTGAGTACTTCGGCAAGACCACTCATACTAATGCCGCCAATACCTATAAAATGGACTTTTTTCGCGTTTAGGTTGATTTTATTCATTTAATCACGCTCCTGTAATGCTATTATATCATAAAGTTGGTTTTTTTTAATGCGAATATTTCAACTGGTGAGTGACACTCACCAGTTGAAATAAAACGATATAATGGATATCTGCAGTCGTCCGCATATTATTTTTTTGAATTTTCTCACAAATATATCTTGACTACATAGACATATGATGAAATAATTATGACAAAGTTTAACAAAAATTGAATTGTTTTTTCAATCGAAACAACAAATACGAAGGGGTGATATCTTTGCGCAAAAAAGAAATGATGGCCATGCTATTGGCCGGCGGGCAAGGCAGCCGCTTGGGCGTACTAACATCACACAAGGCAAAACCCGCTGTTGCGTTTGGCGGAAAGTACCGCATTATCGACTTTCCTCTGTCAAACTGCATCAATTCCGGCGTGGATACCGTGGGCGTTTTGACGCAGTACATGCCGCTTTTGCTTAACAGACACATAGGCATTGGTACGCCCTGGGATTTAGATAGGCGTACAGGTGGAGTAACCATGCTTGCGCCTTATACCACCAGCGAACAGGGCGAATGGTACGAGGGTACGGCAGACGCCATTTTCCAAAACGTAGATTACATCGACGAGTATGCTCCCGAGTACGTGCTAATTTTATCAGGAGACCATATATACAAAATGGATTATTCCCAGATGCTGGACTTTCATAAACAAAACAACTGCGATGTAAGCATTGCCGCCCTTACTGTGCCATGGGACGAGGCAAGCCGTTTTGGGTTAATGAATGTCCACGAAGACAACCGTATTTACGAATTTGAAGAAAAGCCCCCGTATCCAAAAAGCAACTATGCCAATATGGGAATATACATATTCAATTGGGATGTTTTAAAAGACGCGCTGGAGCGTGACAACAAAGTACATAAGGATTCGGATTTTGGCAAGCATGTTCTGCCGATGTTATTGGAAGAAGGCAAGCGCATGTATGCCTATCAGTTTACCGGATACTGGAGGGATGTTGGTACAATAGAGTCCTACTGGGCCGCAAACATGGACTTGGTTCAAACGGTTCCGGATTTTAACTTGTACGAGGATTTTCAAAAAATATACACCGACGCAGACCATCAACCGCCAATGTACACGGGCAAATACGCGGAAGTGCGCGCCAGCCTTGTCTCCGAAGGATGCGAGGTGTTAGGCAAGGTGTACAATTCCGTTTTGGGCACAAACGTTGTGGTTGAGCAGGGTGCTGTTGTTCGCGATTCCATAATAATGGCGGATTGCTTTATCGGGCGTAATTCTCGCATCGAGCGTTGCATAATGGATACACACTGCACCATTGGCGACGGCGTAACCATTGGAGTCGGAGAAGATGTACCAAACGAGAAAAAGCCGCATATCTACAATACGGGTATAACCGTTTTGGGAGAAAACACCGCCTTGCCGGACAACGTGACAATAGGTAAAAACTGCGTTATAACAGGCGAAACCCTGCCGGGCGACTATCCCGGCAACAGGCTCGAAAGCGGGCAAAGTATTCTAAAAGAAAACAGTACAAGCGGGGTGAGACAATGAACGCGCTGGGTATAATTTTGGCGGGAGGCAAGAACAAAAATTTGGGCATGTTAACAAAGTTGCGGGCAACTTCCGCGGTACCTGTGGGCAGTTGCTATCGCGCAATAGACTTTCCGCTTAGCAATATGACAAACTCCGGCATAGGCAAGGTTGCGGTAATGACTCAGTACAATTCCCGCAGTCTTAACGACCATCTGTCGTCTTCGAAATGGTGGGACATGGGGCGCAAAAACGGTGGACTTTTTGTATTCACGCCGTTTTTATCCAATGACAGTACACAAATGTTTAGGGGAACGGCGGACGCCATTTATCAAAACCTGACTTTTCTGCGGCGAAGCAAGGAAAAATATGTAGTAATTTCTTCCGGCGACTGCGTGTACAAAATGGACTACAACGACATGCTTGCGCACCACATAAAAACAGAAGCGGAAATAACAATCGCCTATCGTCACGTACCCGACGACGACATAAAAAAATACGGCGTAATGACTCTTGACGAAAACGAACGCTTGATAGACATAGAGGAAAAGCCGCTTGAGCCTCAGTCGCAGTTTGCGTCCATTGGCGTGTACATAATCGAGCGCAAGCTTCTTATAACCATGATGAAGGAAATTGCCGATGACGGGCGTTACGACTTGGTGCGTGACTTGTTCTCCCGCTATCGTAAGAAGCTAAAAATTTACGGATACAAGTTTGACGGATACTGGCGCAACTTAGGTAGCTTGCGTTCGTATTTCACCTGTAACATGGAATTTTTGCAAAAGGAAGTACGCGATACTTTTATCCTAAACGCGCCGCATATTCACACAAAGCCAAAGGACGAACCGCCCGCAAAGTTTAACAGTGGCGCAAGCATTACAAACTGCTTGGTTGGCGGCGGCACGATACTGGACGGAGACGCTTTTCGCAGTATCATTTTCCGCAATGTGTATGTAGGCGAAAACTCCAATGTGCGCAATTGCATAATAATGGAAGGAACCCGCGTAGAAAACAACTGCACAGTAGAATATGCCATTTTGGATAAAGATGTGATTCTTCTTGACGGAGCGGAGATTATTGGTACGCCGGACAATATCCGGATTGTGGAGAAGGGTAGTGTTGTTGCGGGTAGTTAATGTAGTTAAAAACACACGCAAAAAAAGCGCGCATGCGCACGCGTTTTGTACAGAGTATAGTCATATTAGTTGAAAACAGTCCGAAAGCGAGACCGAAACACGCGGCAGTAGGCGTGTTTTGGGTGAAGTCTTGAGGCGATTTTCAACTTATATTACTATAATTTCCCATAGTATGATAAAAGCCCCGTTACAAATTTCCTGAACGGGGCTTTTTACTATTTTGCCGCAGCAGCGGCTTTATTGACCATCTTTGTCAATCTCGACTTCTTGCGTGCTGCAGTATTTTTATGATAAACGCCTTTTACAGCCGCTTTATCAATAGCGGTTATGGCCTGTACCAGCATCGCGTTTGCGTTTTCGGTACCGGCGGCGGACACTACTTTTTTGATAGCAGTTTTTGTTGAAGATTTAACATGCTTGTTACGCGCTTGTTTTTTTGCAGCTACACGAATTCTTTTTTGTGCAGATTTAATATTAGCCAAGTTGATTTCACCTCCTTTTACTTTCGCCGGATAGTATAACGGAGTATTGGGGTGTAGTCAAGAAAAAAATAGGGGTTGACATTGTTTATTAAGTGATATATGCTGTGTATATATACCAATACAGTTATCGACACATAAGAATAGGGGTGATGCTTTATCCTAAACTTTATAATCAAACAAAATAGCAAAGACACCATTTATGAACAGATAATTTTTCAGATTAAGCTATTTATAGCCAACGGCCAATTGTCGGTAGGCGATAACTTGCCGTCGGTACGCGCGCTGTCAAAAGCATTGGAAGTAAGCACGTTATCTGTGCAGCGGGCATATACGGAGCTGCAAAAAGTCGGCATTATCGAAAGTGTTGAAGGCAAGGGCAGTTTTGTGGCCGCGGCTCTCAATCCTTCCCATTTGAAAGACGCACTCCTTATAGAAGTTGAGGATGAGGCAAAAAAGGTCATACAAATTGCCCAGCAAAACGGCATTGACATTTCGGAACTGTTAGAACTTATAAAGATTTTATGGGAGGATTTTTGACATGAGGTACTTAATTGATACAAATCATATTTTAAAGGTAAGCAATTTAAGCAAAGCATACAGCACCGGCCGTGGTATTCACGACATCAGTTTTACGCTTGAAAAAGGTACAATAATGGGAATCATCGGCCTAAACGGCGCGGGCAAAACCACGCTGCTGTCCTGTCTTACGGGCTTTTTGGAATGGGACTCCGGCGAAGTAGAATTTTCCATTGGCGATGAATGGTACGACCAAGTAGAACCTGACGTGCTTGAAAATTTGGGTATTGTAGCCGCAGAATACGGCTTCCCGGGGTTTTTCACCGCGAAAACAGTGAATCACATAATGTCCACAGTTTACAAAAATTGGGACACTGTGCGGTTTTTTCAACTGCTAGAAAAGCTGGACCTTCAGCCGAGGTTAAAAATCGCAAAATATTCTACGGGTATGAAAACAAAATTGGCACTTGTTATTGCGTTGTCACACAATGCAAAAATTCTGGTACTGGACGAAGCCACCAATGGTTTGGATGTGCGTGCATCCGCGAAGGTACGCGAGCTATTGCATGAACACGTGGAAAACGGGGAAAACTCCATCATACTAACATCTCACATAATGGGCGAAGTAGAGCGTATATCTGATAGTATAATGTTCATCGACGACGGAAAAGTGATATTTAACCAAAACCGTGACGACCTGTTGCACCAATACAAAGCATTTCACGTTACTACAAAAATGTTGGAAGATATCGACCCTTGCGACATTATCAAAGTAAAAAAAGAAGCTTACACCACTATCGTTATTGCACGTGAGCCGGGGGAGTTTGCCGAAAAGTACGCTATCGAGCCTGTGGTACTGCCGCTGGATAGCATTATAGAAATATTTCTTGAAGGGGATGATATTGCATGAAGGGCATGATTTTGAATAATTTGTACTTGCTAAAGGGCAGGGGTTTATTGATACTGGGAATATGGGTAATTTTTTACGCACTGTACGCTGCCAGCCATCTTGGGTTTGCAGATATCGCTTTTTTTGATCCGGCTTACGGTGGTGACCACATTATATTTGTGAGCATTACTCTGATGATATTTACCTTAATAGGCCTTGAAGCCGCAGGAGATGCCGAAGCCGCAAAATGGGACACTTTTCAGTACTCCATGCCTGTTGAGAAATGGGTTATTGTGGCGTCGTACTATGTGACATATGTTTTGCTTAGCGTTTTCGCGCTTGGGGTGTGGGCTGTTTTTTCGTTTGAGTTTGCGCCCATGCACAATGTTGTTAAAAGCGTTTTGATAGCGCAGTTTGTGGGATTGATTTTTTACCCGCTTTCATTTTTCTTCGATGCTATTTTGCCCGAAAGTAAAGTGCGAGGGTTTGTCTTGTTTATTGTTGGGGTTGCGTTGGCTCTTGGGGCACTTAATGTTTTTAACAGGGCTACTTATGGGGTAAACAATTTGCCTTGGGCAGTGCTTGTTTGGGCTGTGATGTTTGCGGTGTCGCTTTGGTTGTCGGTTTTCTTTGACAAACTTGGACGACGCGGGTTAAGGAAAACTGCACATGGAGATATTATGTAATTACAAATAGTAAATAAAGTCGTTGCGTTTTAAACCAAATACCAGTATGATATAGTCATACCTGCGCGCCATAATAAGCGTAAATTTATATATATAAGTAATTCAAGTTGAAAATCGCCTCAAACTTCGTCCGCGAATGCGCCTAATGCCGCGCATTGCGGCCTCGTTTTCGGACTGTTTTCAACTAAAATGACTAAAGGCAAAAGCCAATTCATAGGAGGAATTCAAAATGCAAAATCGTTTTAAAAAAGTAATTGCACTAACAATGGTAGCAATCATGGTGTTTTCGCTATCTGCATTTGCGGCAACATCAGAAATGGTGCCGCTTCGCGCAACTTTCGAGGCAAGCGGTGCAGAGGTGCTATGGCATACCGACGGCGGTTTTATTACAGTAAACGTCGACGGCGAAGTTTTCACATTTAACCCAAGTAGTGGTACGGCTTACCGTAACGGGACTTCGTTCCAGCTTAGCAGCCCAATTACATTAAGTAATGGCGTATCCTTTATTTCACAGGCGGACGTTGCTGCTATACTGCAATTACCTGTAGCGACGCAGCAAGAACCCGATACAGAACCATTTGCCCTGGCAAGAGCAACCGCCATCGAACATGGCAATATGCTTGCAGAAGCCTTAGACGCGGCAGGCATAACAATTGCTCTGGTAGATAGCAACACAGGTTTTACATGGACACATGGCATTGGCTATGCAGACATAGAAGGTGGCCTGCCTGTAGACGAAATGACGATGTTTGATGTAGGTTCGATAAGCAAGACTTTCACGGCCATTGCGGTAATGCAACTGGTGGAAGAAGGTCTTATTGACTTGGACGAGCCTATCACAACGTACTTGCCCAATTTCTTTATAAACCCACATCCTACCCGCAGCGGGGACTATCGCGGTATCACAACACGTATGCTTCTCAGTCATGTGTCCGGTATTGCCGCCGATATTATTACTGGCATGGGGTCAGAAGGGCAACATGACACAGCTTATATGAACAATATCGTGGATAATTTGGCACAAATGCACATGACATTCCCGTCATTGTACAGAATGTCCTACGCAAACACAGGTTACACGTTATTGGGCGCGCTTGTGGCAAGCGTGATGGGCTATGACAATTATTTCCGCGGATTTGAAAACTACATGCTCGAAAATGTTTTTGCACCGGCGGGTATGTATCGCAGCATGTATGATGTGAGAGGTATGCAAAATGTGGCGCGTCCGTATCCAAATGCAAGTTCGCCTGCGGCGGAACGTTTGCTTGCCAATCCAATTTCCACAGGCGGGTTGTATACCACCGCTTACGATATGGCAAGATTCATGCACATTTTCCTAAACGGCGGCAGCTACGACGGCAGCACAGTTCTTTCGCAAAGCTCTGTAAGGCAAATGACACAAGTGCAAAATTTTAATTTTTCACGTGAACCGATGTTCCAATGGGGGCTTGGAGTGTATCAATTCACAATGCCAACAGGATTTGTTTCCGTTGGCCATAACGGCGGCTGGTCGCACTTCCATTCAGAAATGCAGCTTTGTTTAGACAGCGGCATTGGCGTGTTTGTATCATCCAACACACTGGGGCCTTCTACTGCGCTTGCAATCGAAATTCTAATGGCAGCCGTATATGAAAAAACCGGTAGCGTACTTGTTTTAGACCCACTGCCACCGGGCGTACCTGTAGAAAGGTCTGCGGAAGAGCTTGCGCGTTTTACAGGCTGGTACGCCGGACCCATTGGCAGAATAAATCTGTCCGATGAGGGCGTTTTATACGCGCCAAATGTACCGGGGCTACCTGGTCCGCTGGAGTTTACACCGTATGCGGACGGTAGTTTTGGCACGATTATCGCGCGCTTCTGGTTTGAAGAAATTAATGGTACAACGGTGCTTTTCCAAGGCGACCACAGGCTTGCAAGCGCAGGTGAACGTATGGATAATCTCTGGCAGGCAGATGAAACATTTGCACGCTGGGTTGGCGAGTATTCATATCAAGGGGCAGTTGCCGAATTTGCTATAGATGAAGACGGGTATGCCGTCAGCATTTGGGGCGGAGTAGCCTATCCTATGATTGGTGTTGACGAGTACACGTTCTATGTTGCGGGCACAACCCGTGGTTATGGGCAAGTTGTGAGATTTTTTGAAGATGGAACCGGTAGTTGGTTTGTGTATTCCAATACGCGGTTTGATAGGCAATAGTTGTTAATAGATAAAAGAGAACTGTCTTAAAAGAAGCAAAAAAACTTTAACTTTGAACTGGTAAACTGACGTGTTCGGCTATAGCATCTATCGCCGAACACGTCTTTGTTTCATCTCAACGTTAAAGTTTTGATCAAGTTAGAGTTTAGCAAGACAGTTTCTTTAGGGGAGTACTCCTACTTAAAAAATCTCCATCCAAATTATATATCCCAATACACTACGACCTAAGTGGTGATTATTGGTTGCCGCTACGATGGAAGGGAAGTACCAGCCGTCTCCCACATCAGGAAAATAGCGAACAGCAGATGGATTGCGCAGATAGATAACTCTAAAAGCGGGCCAGCCATCCACACGATTTAACGTACGGTTTACTGTTGTTGCAACTTCTGCTCGGCTGATATTATCCAGCGGACGGAAACTGTTCCCCGAATCGAATGGATAAGCAGTTACCATATAATCAGTGTTCTCATATGATGGTGGCCTACCTATCATCCAACCCGTTAAGAGCGCGGTGTATACGTAATCTTGTGCCCAATCGTTAATTTGATTCCAGTCATTAAAATACATAAAATAGCCACTTTGACGAATCTCATCTGTTCGTGCTACTATCGCGGCAAATTCTTGTCGTGTAATGGGGTCATCGGGCCGGAATTTACGATTTCCGTCAAGGTTCGCAGGCTCACCTGCCACAAGCCCCGCGTGATAAGCCCAAGCAATGTAATAATAATGCCACTGACCTGGCTTTACATCAGAAAATATATTAAATTCATCCATCCCGGCGGGGAGATTATCCGGTGATGTGAAGTTGGTCAGTTGTGTCCGTGTCAATACTGTAGCCGCTTCTGCTCTGGTGATGTTCGAAAGAGGCCGGAAATTGCCATGGTCGTCACCAAACATGAATGCAAAATGAATTTCGTAGTCTACCGGTTCATAGTCTGCAGGGATATCCGGAGGTTCTTCTGTCGGTGGATTATTTTCAGGTGGGCTGTCTTCCGGGGGATGCCATGATCCCGTGCCGCCTCCGCCTCCATTTTGTGAAGTACCCGAGCCTTGAGCCGGAGTTACTGTGAAACTTATGGTAAACGATTCTGAAATGCCGCCACTGCCGGACACCGTTATTGTAGCGGTGTGTGTTCCTGCTGATAAACCTGACCTTGGTACCACTGTAAAGATGGCCGTTCCGCTCAGTGCTATACTATTAAGCGACGTTACGCTTATTTCAAAATCGCTTGCATTATTACCTGACAGCATAATAGTAAGATTACCTGTTGGCCCTGTGCCTATATTGTGTACTGTCACGTTGCGCAATAGGGTCGATGGATTATAGCCTTCTTCTGCTGATGGAAATGTTTCGCCGTCTACTTTTAGGCTGATAGCCAAATTTATTTGCCCTGCAGAAGTCACCGTGAAATTTATGGTGAACGATTCCGAAATGCCGCCATTGCCGGATACCGTTACTATAGCGGTGTGTGTTCCTGCTGGTAAACCTGGTTTTGGCATCACTGTGAAGGAGGTAATTCCGTTCAATGGTATACTGTCCAGCAATGTTATGCTTATTTCAAAGTCGCTTGCGTTGTTGCCCGATAACGTAACGGTGAGATCGCCTGTTGGCTCTGCACCTACGTTACGTACTGTTACGTTACGCAGCAGGATTGACGAGTTATATCCTACCACTGCCGGTGGAAATGTTTCGCCGTCTACATCTAGGTTGATTGCTAAATTTCTCTGCCATACCCATGTGCCAGCTATTGTTGCGTCATCTTTGGCCATTAGTTCCGCTGAAGTTGCGGTGGTATTGGTGTCTATATTTCGCCAACGACCCGCATATCCGCCGGTGGCAGGAACCGCTTGTAATGCAGCGTTGGTTAGAAAACTAAAATATTCTCCCAGTGTAAGTTCACGCAGAGAGGCAGTGCCTGTAAACATGCTACTCATAATCGTCACGCTGCCGGTATCCCAGCCGGACAAATTAAGTTTAACTAGACCGCTTGCATGTTGAAACATTCTACCCATATTCGTTACATTGCTGGTATCCCAGCCAGACAAGTCCAGCTCGACTAAACTACCTGTATCGCGGAACATCGCATCCATATTATTTACATTACTGACAACCCAGTCGGACAAATCAAGCATTGCCAAACTGCTTGCACCGCTAAACATAAAAGACATAGTTGTCACTTCGTTGGTGTTCCAGCCAGATAAACCATAAATGTTCTCCAGGTTGCTTGCGTTCAAAAACATCCCGCTCATATTTGTTACGTTGCTGGTATCCCACCCGGATAAATCAAGTTTTACTAGACTGCTTGCACCACGGAAGATGTCACGCATATTAGTAACACTATCTGTTTTCCAACCGGACAGGTCAAGCTCCGTTAGGCTGTCTGCATACAAAAACATTCTTTCCAGATTATTCACATTACTTGTGTCCCACCCAGATACATTGCCAATGCACGTAAGGTCACTTGTACCTCTAAACATATAGGACATTGTTGTAACACTTCCGGTATCCCAGCTGGATAAGTCAAGTTCTGTTAGGCTACTTGCATTAAAAAACATCGCACTCATGTTCTCCACATTACTGACATCCCAGCCGGATATATCACCAATGTATGTTAAACTGCTTGTATCACGGAACGTTGAGTTCATGTAGATTACATCACTTGTATCGAAAAGCTCCAATCCTGCTATAGTTTGCATATTTGATAGCCCGGTAAATAAATTCCGTAAACGTGGTCCGGCAGTAAATGGTTTTTCATCGCCTAGCCCATCAAAAATAATCCTTTTGATATCATCTCTATGAGCATCCCATGGGCTGGCCGTACCCCCATTCCAATGGACGTGTCCCGGATTTACTATTAAAGTACCGTCACTATACAACCGCCATGGCGCACCTCCTGCGCCGATTGTACCTGTGTACTCTACCGTAGCACCCAATGCAGGAAACTCAAATGCAACTATTCCGTCAAACATATCTCCATACTCATTTACATAAGCCATTGCCTGTGTCGGCAGCAACGTAAGTAGCAGACAGCACACTAAGGCCAAACTAATCCTTTTTTTCATAATAATCTTCCCTTCAATCACTTGCAGGTATATTATCATTCGCCTTCCTCTTGAGTCAATTATGCCGCAAATTTCTTACACTTTTCATTTCGCTTTTTTGTTTTTGTGATTAACTGTAACGACTAGCTTTCCTCTTGTATGTTCATCAATATAATGCCCTTTGTCCGGAATGGTGATACTATGCTCTGTGAAGTTTGCGGGTATGGATATATGTTGTTGCTCTTGCGTTTCATAAAATCCTTTGCCATTACAATGTTGGCATGGCTCTTTGATTACTGCTCCCATACCATCGCATCTTTTGCAGACTGTGGTTGAATTCATTGTCCCAAATATAACTTTTGTGCGGGTGGTAAATCCACCTGCTCCGTTGCATTCCGAACATTGAAACTTACTGCCATTGACTCCTACACCGGTGCCGTTGCAATTTTTGCAATATTTACGGATTTTATAATATAAGGGTTTTATACAGCCATACAAAGATTCCGGCTTAGAAAGTTTAATCCATTGGTGGCAGTCCTCTTTACTATTAAAACCAAAAAAAGAATCAAACAAATCGTTTATATCATAAGGCATACCTTCTTTGGACTCGGCTTGTGTAGATTGCTTTGGCTTGTGAAATCGTCTAAAAAACCAAGCTACAGCAGCTATCAACAAAAATGGTATTGGCCACGGAATTGGCTCTCTCGCAATAAAAAAATTTAGCCACAAACCTGCAAACACAATACCGGCGATAATAATCAATATATTAATGAGCTTAGCCATGACATAATCACCTGAAAATATAAATTCGTTATCGATAATTGTATCATACCCTATGTTAAAATTACTATGAAAAATACATCATCCCAAGCTGGGTACGATTGCTTACGCCAAGTTTCTCCATTATTACTACAATATTGTTGCGCACCGTTCCTTCGCTTAGGAATATCTGCTCGGCTATCTCCTTGTTGGTTAGACCCTGTGCTACCAGGCGGGCTATGTCCTGCTCGCGCGGCGTTAGGGCTTCCAGCGCGGGGTTGGCTTGTGGAGTTAGTTTGCGCAATACATCCGTGTCCAATACGCTTGTGCCTTCCATCATTGTGTGGAGGGCTTTTGCTATGCCGGATATTTTGTCGGTTTTTAGCAGGTACCCGTCTGCACCTGCGGCCAAGGCTTGGCGGATGTTGGGCCCGTCGTCGAAAGTTGTCAGCATCATAATACGAATGTGGGGGTGGCGGCTTTTGATTAGCTTAGTTGCGGCAATACCATCCATACCGGGCATTCGGATGTCCATTAGGATTGCGTCAATTTCGCTTTTGTTGCAGATATCTACCGCTTGCGCGCCGTCGGAAGCTGTGGCGGCTATGGTAATGCCTTCTTCACGAGCGAGCGATAGCTTTAGGGATTGATGTATTAGTTGATCGTCGTCGGTTATTAAAAGTCTCATTTAAGTTCTCCTGTATTCATGATATAGTCTAACAACTGCGTATCGTCTTGTAAACGAAGACGCGGCAAAGTAATAGCTGATACCATTTTTTGTTGCATGTCCTGCCCAATGCCAGCTATTGTAGTCTTCGTCAAAATACGCATTTAAAGCTGCGTCAAATTCGTCTTGTCTAACCAGCACTCGGGTTGGGCTGTGTGTAAGTTCTATATACGAACTGCCAGACAACTCCAGTCTTATGATTCCCGCTGTACCAACAAAACCGTTTATATGCTGGTCACCCAATAGTATTGAAATTGCGCCGAAGGCGGCGGCTAAAAAAATAAACACACATAAAACAGCTACCGAAAAATTTTTGCTAACCACAAGTTCATCCCTCCGTTAATGTCGCATCACCACGGCTTTTGCCCATCCATCCAGCCGTTTTCTTTCCAATGCAAGTAATCCTTGGTGCGCTCGCGCCCGGCTTTTCGTTCGGATTTATCTACCATAGTTTGTGTCATTCTCATCACGTAAAAAAGGCACTTGATTTTAAGCCGTGGCTTTACGCGCTTCCGTTTTTTTATTTTTTTGGCGATATGGAAACAGCGTGATTGAAACGCTACTTTCCGTTTGTCGTCAACATCATCCCATTTTGCCTGGAAAAGAGCCTGCTTGATGATATACGTATGAGCAACACCCCAAAAATCAAGGCTGTCTTTAATGTCTCCGGCGGTTTTATCCATGCCTTTACCTATTGCGTTTGTGATAATTACTGCCTGCTTGCTAAACATCGGTTTTTCCGGCGAATGCGCCATCCATTTTGTGGCATAATGATCAAGCAACGCCTTCAACTGTGCGGTGACATGAAACACATATGTTGGAGATGTAAACACAAGTAAATCCGCAGCTAAAATGCTTTCCCATATGGGAACGGTATATTGCGAATGCGGACATTTGCTTATATCATTAAAAAAACATACCTTGCAGCCCTTGCAAAACACAGGGCAATCACGCGGTAGAAAATGTTCGGTAATATTATGCCCGTCGCCCATTGCCGATAAGAAGAGTTCTTTCATATGAAAGGTGCAGCCCTTTTGTTCTGTGCCATTAATTACTGTTATGTTCATTTGCATCGCTCCCGTTTCCCATTAAATTATACACATGTAGTCCCTGTCTGCCCTGAATAAACCTATCTGTTTTCACAAACCCAAATTTTTCATAAAGCGCGGCGGCGTTAGTGTTGTCTTGATAGCATGCAGTTTTAATCGAGCAAACCTTACCCCACGGCGCGGTTTTTATATATTTCAAAATTTGCTTGAGTGCGGCTTTGCCGTAGCCGCGGCCTTGATGCTTTTCGTCAATCATAAGCGCGTCTAAGTAGTACGTGTCTTCGTCGAAAAGGAATGGTTCTTCTCCTTTGGAAACGAAAACTATCTTTGTAAAGCCAACAACATCGCTGCCGTTATATATGGCAAAGCACACATCGTTGTATTGGAGTTTGAGATTTACGTATGCTTGCGCCATGAAAACGGAAGTGGGCGGCAGGTAATGCGCCTGGCTTTCTGCGGGCTTTAGGTTAACCACTGCCCAAAAATTGTCCCATGTTATTTCTCGTAGTTCAATCATGATATACTCCTTGTTTTGATGTGTGACAACTGTCCTTAATCGCTTGCAAATATCATACTACTTCCACTTCAACACAACCAGTCGCCCATGAACGTTCATCGAATTTTTAATGGCTTTGAAGACGATTAGTTATGTCTTCGTAACAGAAATAATTTCAAGTGGTTACCCACAGTACTCAGTTGAAATTATTTATTTCCAAGCGGCACAACACAAACCATCCGAAACTTCTCCCCGCCGGCAACAGCTAAACTCCCTCCAACGGAAGTAAGCCTATGCCGCATGTTGCGCAACCCCGCGCCAATACCTTTCTTTGCCGTAACCACACCATCATTTTCGATACACAGCCTGACTATATGCACTGTTGCGTCAATCTCTACGGTTATCGTTCTTGGTTTTGCGTGCTTGCCGACATTGGTTAATCCTTCATTTAAGCAAGATTCCAGCACATTCCAAATATGCACGGGTATATGTCTGGTATCGCCAAAGGCTTTAAATTCTACTTCCTTGGGAAATTGCTTGCACCTCTCTTGCAAGGATTCCACCCCAAGGGCAGTTACCGGTGCCAGATTATGAACAGCTTCACGTATTTTGTTAACACCCGCGTCTAAGCGGTCGAGCGCGGCATCGTACAACGCCAGTGCATCCGCGTCCACGCCATCGAATAGGCCACGCGCTGTTTGCAAAGACATATACGCCGCCACAACTTCATGCCCCGCGTTATCGTGTATTTCCCGGGAAATCCTCGCTCGTTCGCTTACCACAGTCATGCGCTCTATTTGCGCGGTTGCCGTCATCAAATCGCTTTGCATAGATTCCAACTGATAATACCGTCCTGCTTCCATATCACGGGTTGCTAGTCTTTTTTCATGCTCATTCTCCCAAAGCCGCAAAAGCAACCCCAGCCCGCCGCAAAGCGCGGCAATAACTCCAAGCAGAAAATCCACAGCAAAAAAAACATATACAGCAGCAAGAACCGCAAAATACATTCCGTAGTACATGGCCGCGAAAACGGCTACCCCCAAAAACATAGGCGCGAACACTAAACACGCAAGCACATCAAGCACGGTTGTCCAGTTTGTTTTAGAAACACGTTTGCGCAAAAGTGCCATACACACCAAAAAAAGTGTAAGGAAAAAGCCCATTGTGTTTCCACTGATAAGCCAGTGTACACTCAATAGGCTAATTCCTATAATTGTACAACCTATAAAAACAAGTTTTTGTAAAGGAATGTCATTCATGATATGCTTTTCCTCGTCTAAAATCTTTAGTGCGTGTCACGATACCGTACAATGATCTTACATGCGTCGAGCGCGCACTAAAGATTTCAGACACGGAAAAGTATCACCTACACCAATCTACGCTTACTCCCATACAAAACAAATGCCACCGCAAACATCCCCACTGCCAAAATCCCCAGCCAATACATGGTTGTAAGTTGGCCATATACAACTAATTGCTCCAAGGAACGTGATGCCCAGTGTGCCGGAAACAATGCGCCAATGTAATAAACCGCAGTTGGCAATATCGAGAGAGGCAACATAAAACCGCCAATTAATGCTGTCAAGGTTAGTAGAATAGAAATACCGGACAGGCTTGCTTCTTTGTCTTTAAACAGGCAGCTCCACACAAAAGACAACCCAATGGCAGATGCCGAAACCATAATATAGCATAGTACAAGTCCAATGGTAAATATCGCGGCCCAATCGTGTATCACGTACCCCAGTAAGCCAATTATAGCAGAAACTATCGACATTGGCACTATTGCCGCAAGGAAGTTTTGCATAAGATAGCTGCGCAGGGTAACAGGTCCTGCCAGTATGCGAACAAGTACGCCTTCCACTTTATCTTTTTGGATGCTGTTTGCCATAAGAAACGCACCGAACATTACTACGAATGCCAGAAGATAAAACTCCCTGTTTCCACCACCAAATCCCGGGTTTACCCTGTCTGAGAAAATGGTTAGGATTATCGGCACTATGCTGTTCATGACTATAGACATGGGTTTGGTTAAGCCACCCAACAATGCGTATTTGAAAACAGTCATATTTATCATATCGGACGCTTCCTTCCCAAGATGACAATGGCAATGCCTGCCGCAAGCATATAGCTTGCCAAAATACCTAAGTGGATTAATGACATTCTCATATCGGTGTCGTGCCAAATTATATTGCCGTCTATTATCTCTAACATCATTATCCCGGAATACATCATAGCGTTGTTTGCGGCTACGACAGGTATAAAACTGGCGAGTCCAATTGAACCTATGTCGATGTTAATCATATTAAACTGAACGGGCAGCAATTGAGCAAATGCAAACACCATGATTAAGGCGGTAGTGATGCTTTTTTTGGGGATTAGCATAAAACATAGCACACCGATAAAAGTAACAAACATTGCTAAAGTTAACAAGGTGACACTTGAGATAAAAAGATTGTGCAAATGCGCATTAAGAACAAATCTGCCAAAGGAAAATACAACTACGCCATTTATAATGGAAACAATTATGCTTGCCGCAATGCCTGCTCTAACAAAGCTACTAAACGGTTTAGGCGTTGCCATAAGTCTCCAGCGCATATCGCTCCTAAATTCGAGATACAAAATATCCGCAACAATCATACCGCAAAAAAATTGGAAAAACAATGCGTTGAACGAAGTCTGACCGGTGGCAAACGGGTCAAAACCATAACGAAGAAAGTCGGTGCCTTCTACATTGACTGAAAGTGTCGTGACCGAAATCAGAATTACAGGGAAAATTATCAGCATTATATAGTTCATTGGGTCTTTAAGCATACGTGCAATATAATGTTTTAGTATTAGTATCATGATATTAAGCCTCCTCGTCGCGCAGTTTGCGGCCTGTTAGGGTTAGGAAAACGTCTTCCAGGTTTGGTTTGTCGGCAGTAATGTTTGACATGCCGCCGTGGCGCATTGCAACTTCCATTATGCGATTAAGGTTGCCGCTTTCCGCGCCGGAAATAATTAAATAATCGTTACCGTTTACCGTAACATTTTTTACGCCTGATATTGCTTTAATGCCCTCTGTTAGCGCGTTGGAAGCGGAAACGGCAGTTAGGCGAATGGTGTCCTCGTGCTGGATACGTCCTACAAGCTCGTCGATTGTGCCGCCTGCGATTACGCGTCCGGAATCCATTATGGAGATGTTATTGCATATGGCTTGCACTTCTTCCATGTAGTGTGATGTGTAGATAACGGTTGTGCCTTCCGCCGAAATTTGCTTTACGGAGTCTAATATGTGATTGCGGGATTGTGGGTCTATGCCTACGGTTGGTTCGTCCATTATTACAAGCTTGGGGCGGTGTACTAACGCGCAGCCGATGTTTAGGCGACGCTGCATTCCGCCCGAAAATGTACCGGGCTTTTTGTTGGCGCGGTCGGTTAGCCCTATGAACTTGAGTACTCGCTTAATGTTGTCGGTTAACTCCGGGCCCTTTAGGCCGTACAGCCCGCCGAAATAGCGGAGGTTTTGTTCCGCAGTCATGTCTTTGAAAACAGAAATTTCTTGGGTGACAATGCCCATGTTGCGTCTGGTGTCGATATTGTGAATCGTTTGACGCTGCCCAAATACGGTTATATCGCCTGAGTCTATTGGGATTAGGCCGCATATAGCGCGTATTGCGGTTGTTTTGCCGGCACCATTTGGGCCAAGCAAGCCAAGGACTTCGCCTTCGCGGATGTCTAAATCCAAATGGTCCAGGGCTGTGAATTCGCCGTATCTCTTTACTACGTTTTTCATGGTTGCTATCATAAAAATCGCCTCCTGCGTTTTTTTAGTTTGAGGATGAAAAAAATCGTCCCCTATGTTTTTTAAGATAAAGAAAATCGCTATCTGCGCTTATTCTTAGTCTTTATGCTAAGATTATGCCAGAGAGCGATTTGGTTGGGTAGTTACATTTGTCATTGATTTTTTACTTTTTCGTAAAATTGCTTTATACACTCAAAAGTTTCCGCGCTGATATTATGTTCTATTTTGCACGCATCGGCTTTGGCTGTTTCTTCGCTTACGCCAATTGCTATTAGCACGCCGGTTAGCACCGTATGCCGCTCGTGAACTTGCGTGGCTATATCTGCCCCTTTTTCCGTCAGGTGAATGTTACGCTCCGCATCTATGATAATATATCCGTTGTCGCGGAATTGCTTCATTATAATACTTATCGTAGGCTTGGAGAAGCCCATGTGCTTTGCAATGTCCACAGAGCGGACTTTGCCGTTTTGCTTGGATAGTACAAGAATTGCCTCGAGGTAGTCTTCAGCAGATGCTTGGATTTTCAAGATTATCACCTTCTTGCAAAAATTGCTGGTGGTCTCATTGAGTTTGTTTGTTATTGTACCATAACTTGAGTATATGTCCAAATGATAGGCAAAACATTTCTTAACAGTCCATTATTGACTATCTTCATCAATTCAGTTGGTTACCCACAGTAACCAACTGGATTTTATTTTCGTTAATGATAAAGAACCTCTAGCTCAATATTCTGCTCATAATCCCCAAACTGTTTCCCAAAAATGTTAACGCCGCCTACATTTCCGGCACTTTCATATACAGCCAGCCGCAGCGAAAGATAATCCGATTCGTCAAGCCGCAGTTCGTTAAGGGTAATGGCAGAAATCATCTGATTATTAACAGAAGTTCCGTGGTTGTTGATTGTAAAAACATATTGGTCGCCGTACTGGGTATATCTGTCAGGCCACCAGTCGGGGTTTAGACGGCCGCGCCTGTCGCCGTAATCCCCGGGCAATGTAACCGTTGCACAGCGGATGCAGTTTACTTCAAAAGTTAAATCAGAAGGCCATACATTGTTATATCCCGGCCCCTCGCTGCACAGTTCCAATGTAAATTTGATACTGTCCACTTGACTGTCCTGAAAAATAAAACTCGGAAACCTATATTCGATCCACCCACTAAAAAACCACAGCAACTGCGCCTCTGTGCGCGATGGCTCGTACAGAGAATAAACGGAGTCGCCGCTGCCTATAAACCCATTTGCGGAAACTAACCCGCATGGCGGTGTAATTTCAAAGTCGAAATAGTTGCCAATGGGCATGGAGTATGCAAAGGATTTCAATGCCTTTTTTTCGTTGTTCAATGACGCAAAAACATCCAAATGGATAAAATCTGCCGCTATGGAGCAAACTTTTTGCGAACCGCGTACTCCGGGAATGGTGTTAACTTGAATAAGACCCGCACTGCTTAGCAAATTGACATGGGCGGCCACAGAAGAAACGGGCAAACTCATGGCTGCGGCAATTTCGCTGATATTCATTACCGATTTTTGGAGAAGGATGTTTAATATTTCGACCCTTGTGGTCGAAGAAAGAGCCTTGCCTACAAGGCTTACTTTTTTAGTGTTTTGAATATCCAAAACCATTTCCTTTTTTCGTATAACAGACATTTATGATCATTCCTTCCATACATCAGTAGGAAGTATACCATAATTTTGCAAAAGAAGTCATATATATGATTCTACCAAAATATCAGAACATAAAAACATTATTACAAAATTTTTGTAATAAATATTGACGCAGTATTTATCGGCTGTTATAATGCGGCTGTGAACAATTCACAATAAAAACTTGGATGAATCGGCTTTGCTGTGGAATTATACCACATTTGTTACAAAATTTATGTAGCTATGGGTTGCACAATACATATGGCCTGAATTCACCAACAAACTAGGAGGAAAGAAAATGAGAAAAATCATGTTACTGTGTGTGCTTGTACTGGCCCTTGGTGTTTTTGTAGGATGCCAAAACAGAGGCGATGGCGACGACATTGTTACCATCGAGTTTTGGAACATGTTTACCGGCGGCGACGGCGAGTTTATGATTGCCATGATAGACGACTTCATGGAGCAGCATCCTCACATCAGAGTCAATCATCTTTCCATGCTGGAAGCGGACTACTACAGCAGGCTGCCTGCCGCAATAGCAGTTGGTGACGCTCCCGACGTGGCAATTGTCCATAGTTCGCGCCTTGCAGATATTATGCGCATAAACAATGCCCTTCTTCCGCTTAACGAGTTTAATATCTCATGGAACAGATATCCTACCGCACTTGTGGAGTCCGCGGTGTTCGATGGCAATCATATCGCGCTGCCGTTGGATTTGCATCCGCTTATAATGTTCTACAATAGAGATTTACTAGGGCCCGCCGGGTTGCTTAGGGCAGATGGCACACCGGATTTTGATATTGGGTTGGACAGTTTTGTAGATTTCCTGGTTAGGTTCCAAGCGGCCAACTCGGATGCAATGCCTCTTGCTGCTACAAATATAACTTCTAACTTCCCCACGTGGGTATGGTGGTTCTTGTATAACCAGCAAGGCGGCGAATTTTTGACACCGGATGGTAGCGCGGCCGCGTTCGACAATCCACAGGCACTGCGCGCGCTTCAAGTAATGTACGACTGGATGTATTTGTATGAAGTACAGCCGGAGGGCATTCGTTCTGGGCAGGAGCAGTTTGTGGCTAACAACGCCGCAATCGCGTTTGCGGGAGTTTGGACTGTGGGTATGATTCTTGACTCGGGTATTGATGCCGGCATTATGCCAATACCGCAGTTGTTCGACAGGCATGTTACCTGGGGCGACAGCCATACATTTGTTATCCCACAGCAAAGTTCTGACGATAACTACGATGCCGCTGTTACATTTATAACATGGATAAGCCAAAACAGTTTTGAATGGGCAAACGCAGGGCATATCCCCGCATATGCAGGCGTGGCAGAATCGGCAGAATTTAACGCGCTACCACTACGTAGCGACTATGTAATGAGCAGAGACTTGGTTGTGTTCTATCCTCAAAACGAAAATATTTTGGGAATAATAACCGCCATCCGTGCCGAAATTGAAATGATGCAAACCGGCCAAGCCACCCCGGAACAAACATTGACAAGGATGATTGAAGGCGTAAACGCGGCACTGCAGAACTAGTGGTATAGTAAACTCGTTGTGCTAGTTAAATAAGGGGCGATTAATATCAACTGGTGACCCACAGTCACCAGTTGATATAGTTTTACTTTTCGGCTCCTGCCTCAAGGAGTGGTAAAATGACATCTGCAAAAAAGAAAGAAAAGTTTAAAACCACGCTGTACGCCATTGTATTCTTAGCACCGTTTATGACATTTTATAGCTTGTTCATGCTATATCCGATACTGCGCGGGGCGTATATAAGCTTATTTAGATTTAGCCTTGGCATGACGCCTGAGTTTGTTGGTATTGCTAACTATGTCGCAACTTTGACAGACAGACATTTTTGGGGTTCTTTGTGGAATACTTTGTTCTTTGTAATTATTTCCACACCAACACTGCTACTGATGGCCATGGCGTTTGCTCTTATAACCAACTCGAAGATACCCGGTAGAGGGTTCTTTCGGGTTGTATTTTTCCTGCCGTTTACACTGGCATTGTCTGTTATAACCAATATATGGGTTTTGCTGCTACAGTCGCACACGGGTTTTCTTAACGTATTTACGGCTTCCATTGGAATAGGGGATATACCGTGGCTCAGCAACCCTAACTTGGCGTGGGCCAGTGTTTTAATGGCCACCCTTTGGTGGACGGTAGGCTTTAGCATGGTTTTGTTGCTGGCAGGGTTGCAAGAGATACCGCAGCAGCTTTATGAAGCGGCGGAAATAGACGGCGCAGGCCGTGTAAAATCGTTTTTTTACATTACGCTGCCGTCTATGAAAAATGTTTTGTCCATGGTGTGTCTGCTACAAATTATTGCCTCGTTCAGGCTATTTGGGCAGCCGTTTTTGATGCTTGGCGGCGGGCCCGGTACCGCAACAAGGACAATTGTCCAGTATATTTATCAAACGGGATTTCAGAACAGGCAGATGGGTATGGCCGGTACGCAATCCGTTCTTATGCTTGTTGTTATGATAACGGTAACGGTAATTCTTAACCGCATAACTCGAGAAAGGAAAGTGGATAATGCCTAAAAAGAAAAAAACCATGCAAATAGGCACGATTATTATTTTAATTGTGGCAATATTTTTTGCTATTATTTGGCTGTTCCCGCTTACATGGATGATATTGTCGGCGTTTAAGCCTAGGGGAACGCAAGTGGGCATTGTAAGCCAGCTTTTGTCGCCCGAGTTTACAATTGACAACTTTGTTTTTGTGCTTACAACCACAAGAATGCTACGCTGGATGTTTAACAGTGTTTTTGTAACTTTGCTTACAGTGGGCGGGCTGCTTATAACTACGTCTATGGCTGCATTTGCCCTTTCTCGGATAAAGTTCAGGTTTTCTAATGTAGTGTATATGGTTATCTTAATCGGGCTTATGGTGCCGATAGAGGCTACAATTATTCCGCTGTTTCTTATTATGGTGGACTGGGGATTAACAAATTCCTACCCGTCGCTTATATTGCCCGGTCTTGCCATTCCTTTGGGTGTAATAATACAAAAGGCCTTTATCGACAATATTCCGGACGAACTTATGGAAGCTGCGCGTATCGACGGTGCAGGTATTTTCCGCATATGGTTTCGTATTTTTCTGCCACTTTCGAAAAATGCGATAGTATCCTATGCAATTTTTGCGTTTGTTAGTTCTTGGAACAATTTTTTATGGCCGTTTATGTCCATTACCAATACCGGAATGATGACACTGCCCGTTGGTGTAGCAACATTCCAGGGTGCTTATATGATGGACTTTACCGTACCAATGGCAAGTGCCGCAATTGCCAGCGCACCTATGATAATTGTGTTCTTGATGTTCCAGCGGCAAATTATCAAAGGTGTGGCTCTATCAGGAATAAAGGAATAACGAAGGTTTTAATATGAAATTTTTAATGATATAAATCTGGAGGTTTTAACATGAAAATTTTTAATGACATGAATCTGGAGGTTTTGCAATGAAAATTACCCTAAACGGTAGTTGGCAATTTAAAACAGACCCTACATATGTAGGGGAGTCGGAGAAGTGGCAGGAGATAACCCCTGCGCAAACCATGGAAGTAACAGTTCCTCATGTATGGCAGAACGAAAATGATGACCTTGCGCTGTACACAGGCGATAGCTGGTATTTCAAAACTTTTTCTGCAGAAAAAGCTAAGGAGTGCGCACGTATAATCTTTGAAGCGGTAGATTATAGCTGCATGGTGTGGCTTAACGGCAAGCTGCTGACGCGCAACGACGGTGGTTTTTTGCCATTCGATGTGGATGTAACCGACTATCTGATAGATGGCGAGAACAAGCTTGTGCTAAAAGTTACCGACCCATCCGACAATTCGGAAATACCAATAGGCAAGCAGGGTACATGGTACACTCGTGTAAGCGGTATTTGGCAAAATGTGTGGCTTGAATACGACAAAGGGGTGAGAGCAAAGACCATCAGGCTTACCCCCGATATCGACAACATGCAACTTAGGGCAGAAGTGGAATTAAACCGCCCATTGCCGCAGTGCAGTTTGAAATATGTCGTAACGCCCCATTTGGGCGAAGGGACTTTTGCTGAAGGAGAGGCCATCGTTTGCGGCGAGAAGCTCGAATTTGCTATCTCTATGAAGGATGCTCAGCTGTGGGATCCAAGCAACCCGGCACTGTACGAACTAAAATGCGAGACGGAAGATTTTAACTTCTGCGAAATTTTTGGTATGCGCAAAGTGGAGCAAAAGAATGGACGAATTTATCTCAACAACAAACCACTGTACATACGCGGTGCGTTGGAACAGGGATTTTATCCTGAAACCGTGTACATCCCACCAAGTGACGAGTATATTATAAATGAAATAACCCTGGCCAAAACCATGGGTTTTAACCTGTTGCGCAAGCATATTAAGGCAGAGCTGCCGCGCTATTTATATTGGTGTGACAGGCTAGGCATGCTATTGTGGTGCGAAGCTCCGAACTATGTAAAATGGAGTGCAAAAAGCCGCAGAGTATACGAGGACTGCCTGCACGGCATGATTAATCGCGACTTTAACCACCCTTCCATTATAATATGGTCAATTTTTAACGAGGAATGGGGACTTGAATGGAGCCTTACAACCGACGAGAACATGCGTGCATATGTATCTGATTTGTACGACAGGTTAAAAATATTTGACCCCACCCGTATTTACTGCGACAACTCCGGTTGGACGCATGTAAAAACGGATATAAACGACTATCATCCATATGCGGCATTGCCTGACCAGTCGGATTTTTGGGCAGAATACTTAACCACTCTAGTGCCGGACGAAAACTTTGTGGGCGGACGAAAAAGCAGGGGCGAAGTTATAATCCATTCGGAGTTTGGTATGTGGGGGCTTGCAGACATTGCAAAAGACTACGAAGAATTGCCGCTATGGTACGACAACCGTGACGCAAAGCTTAAAGACCCCACCCATAATCAGGATTTCAAAATACCGGCTACAGGGCCTAAAAATTTCGAAAAATATGATTTGGGTAGAATATTTGGCAGTTACGAGAGCTTGCTTGCGTTAACACAAAAGCGTATGATGCGCGGTATCAAGGCCATTATCGAAAACATGCGGGCAGTCGAAAGCTGCGGCGGGTATGTTATAACCGAGTTCAGCGATATCGAGTGGGAAGGCAACGGTATGTTGGATTACTATCGCCGTCCTAAACGTGGTTTTGAGGAGATAGTTGACTTTAATGGAGCGTTGTCGGTGTTTTTTGCGCCGTTCGAGCATAATAAAATTTCCGGTGAGAACTTAGAGCTGGATGTTTTTATCGCAAATGATAATTTGATAAAAGTCAATGGTGTTTTGAAGTGGAACCTACGCAAGCAGGGTGGTAAGGATATATTGCGTAAAGGTGAACAGGCTGTTTGTATTAGCGGTGAGCCTCTTACCAAACTAAAAATTAATATCGATTTGCCGACGGTTACGACACCCGAGTTTTACATCATCAATTTAGAGCTTTCGAGTGATGAAATTTTGGCAATAAACAAAGATGAAATAACCATTTCTCCAAGCATGTTTGGTGAAGTTGGTAATATTTCAATTATGACCCACGGCTTGCCTGCAATTTTTGAGAACGAACTTAAAGGTAGATATAAGTTTGACGCGAATGCTGATATTCTCATTTGCGGAGAGTTGGACGAGAAGACATTGGAGTTCTGCTATAACGGTGGAAATGTACTGTTTATGGCAGAAAAAGGTACGGATATCCCATGGAATGGGGATTTTACGTTCCGCCAACTAAATACCGGTATCGAGTGGAACAGGGCTTCGTCATTTAATTTTATCGATGCTAAGCAGTTTGGAGATATCCCGCTGAACCTTGAACTTGGGTGGGAAATGCAACATTTGTTCCCGGACTTTGTTATTCCATTCGACGATTATAATAAGAAAGCCGGACGTATCGTAAGCATGACGGGTAACAAGGCCGTTACGGAAAAATCCGACCTTATAGCAGGATTTTTCCAAGCATGGTTAGGACAGTTTGGTTCTACCATGCTGCGTTATCCATATGGTAATGGGCAAATTTTGCTTACTACGTTTAAGTTGATGGAGTACTATGGAAAACACCCCATTGCTTCTCGGTTGGTTGACCGGCTGGTGGAGTTGACTGCCGGGGAGTTTTAACCGTAACCTGCGGTACAATTTCAATGTTTGCGAATATATTATGCCAGTTTTCGTGATGTAGGTTGTACAGGGTGAAATTTTTCTTGCGCAATAGCTCCAACCAGTCGTAGCCGTCTAAGGCGTGGTCGGTTTGGAGTTTTTTTGCGGTAGTGGTTAATTCTTGGGCGATTTTTTCTGCTAGTAGGTGAGTTATTTGCGTGTGTTCGAGTTCTTCGGGCTTTGCTGTTATTTTTATGTCCACGGTGGCACGCAAGTTTTCTGTTTGTTGGGTAAAGCACACTTTTACGGTGTGCTTTTTTATTTTTACCGGGACTTTGCCGTCGTGTGTTTCTACTGTTACTATCGCGCCTTTGTTGCCGTGGCTTATGCACCATAGGAAACCTTGGAGTTCTTCCGGGGTTAGTTTGTGTAGGATGGGGTTTTCTTCGTTAGATTTTACTTTTTTAGGCTGAGAATCTGTGTTGTCATCCTTGTTTTTCGGTTTCTCTTTGTCTTGTAGGGGCGGCAATTTACCCCCTGTTGTTTCAATTGTAGGTTCTTCTGTGTGATTGTGGTGTATCAACACTGCGCCGTTTAGTTTAAGCGGTGTGCCTTCGTTGTCGTCGGCTTTTATCATTGGGATTATTGCGCCGTTTTTATAGGACGATGCAAGTCGCTCCAAGTCAAGTGCGAAACTTGCGCCCCCCAGCTTGTGCTTGTTGCGATAAATATCAGCTACAAACAACCCGGGCAATGTTTCGCCCGGTGGCTTGGCTTCCAGTATTTCTTTTGCGTTCTCAGCAGCCAACACGTTTATGCGCAGGTCTATTTCGCGGTTGCTTTTCATAGCTTGTATTGTACGGTCTGTCATTTTAGGGTCATTTAGCAGGTCTCCGCCCAGCACCAGCAGTTTTGCTTGGCCGTAGTAGAGAGTTTTGTCCGTTTTTGCGTCGAGTTGTTTTAGTGCCTCGGTTATGGTTTTTCCTGTGGCGGTTTTTATATGGCATTCGTCTTCTTCGTTGGTTTCTTTTTTCAACAAGGGGACGCTTAGGCTTACGGAGTAGTTATCGTCTTCTTTGTCGATGCCTATTGCAACTACGAATGCACGGTTTTCTATTTCGACACGGTCCCAGCATCCGGTTAGGGTTAAGCTGCATATTAATAAAAGAAGGATAACCATTGTGCGAACTTGTGAGCGGTAAGTTGCCGCACCTACAACAACGCGCTTGTAAAACGGTTGAGATTTTGTGGAGGTGATAGTCTCATGTTGCCCGTCTGTATCGTGGTTGACAGGGCTTATACGCGGAGAACGCACCTTCGCAGCTATCAACAAAATAATAGGCAACACTACAAGAAAAAACACACCTGCTGTCATATACATAAAATCCAATACCCCATAAACATCTCGCCATGGGAAAACAGATACCGCAAAAACTACCACTGCGGTAGCAAGCACACCCAAGTGACGCGTTTTCATTTTAAACATATCTTTCACAAGCAGCCCCCCAAAAAACAGCATCATATTTCCGATAGCAAACGCCGTTATAATCCAAAACGTGAACATCAATGCCTCCTGTCGCTCGATAAACGACCCCGGAATGTTAAGCATATCCATCATGCGGAGTACCGGCCATGACTGGGCAGCAACGCCGTGGCCGAATTTTGCAATGGTCAGTACTGTGATAAGCAGAATTATTCCTCCTGCGAAAGCTAGCGCGGATGCCACATGCCGCCCCATGTGCTTGCCTTTGCGCAAAAACGGTGATACCAAAAGCAGGCATTCAAGTCCCGTAAATATGAATCCTAGCCGCAAAGTACCGTTTAGCAGCTCCTGAGGCGGCGTAACCAACACAGGTTGCAAATTGGAAAAATCTGTATCAAAAAACGCCAGCCCCACCAAAAAAACAAATGGCAATGCCATAACGGCAAAAAGAATTTCCGCAACACGGGCTCGTGTTTCCATGCCCTTGACGGCAGCGTATGCGCATACGGCAAGTACGGCGATGCTAACAGCAGGCAGAGGTGTTTGCGGCAGCATTACGGCTTGGGTTATTTCCATAAAAACGCGAAGCTCAAGCCCCGCGGAGAAAACCAATTTAACCCACAACGCGAGCCCGCAAATATACGCTACAGGGCGGGTAAGCAAATGTCCGGTAAAGGCAATAAATCCCGCGCCGGGTTTTGCTTGTGTAGCGGCCGTTACCGCGGCGGAAATAAGCCACCCCACAGCTGCTGCAAGCACAATAAGCCCGATAACGATAACCCAGCCGTCTTGCCCCGCAAATTCCGCTACCCGGCGCGGCAGGACAATAACCCCGGTGCCAAGCGCACCAAGGACTATTAGGATTTGTAATTGTCGCATTGTTATTTTTCCGTTGGCGGCAAGCATTTGTTAGTCCTCCATCCGTGTACTCTGTCCTCTTCGTGCAAAAAATGGTCGTTTGTTCAAATATCGTAGCGGGAAGCGGAATAAACTATCCTTCAATTCGTGATAGTTATTAATCTCCCCGGAAGCAAACGGCATCAAATACGGAAAGCTAAAACTCTTGAGCGAAGCCAAATGTACCAGCACAAAAATTAACCCAAGCCCAAGCCCCAAGAACCCAAGTCCGGCTGCCGCCAGCAACAACCCATATTTAACAATCCGAAAACTATAAACCAGCGAAATATTAGGTATCGCAAATGTCGCGATACTTGTCATAGCTACAATAATTACCACTATGGGGCTAACTAGCCCGGCTTCAACAGCCGCCTGCCCTATAATTAAGCCACCGACAATACCGATAGTCCCACCGGACGCGCTCTTGAGCCGAATCCCGGCTTCACGCAATAGCTCAAACGCAGCATCCAGCAAAAATATCTCCAGCACAGCGGGAAACGGTACAGCTTGACTGGCTTCCGCCAACCGCGAAAGCATCAAAAGCGGTATCATAGCAGGATGGTACAATGCAATGGCAACATAAATCGCAGGCAAGGCCACCGCCAAAAAAGCTCCCACAAACCGTAGAAATCTTGTTATAGACACGACCTGCCACCGGCTGTAATAGTCCTCCGCGCTTTGAAAAAGCGCGTTAAGCGTAACCGGCACCAAAATAACAAACGGCGAATTATCAACAATAATGGCAATACGCCCTTCCAGAATAGAAGCGGCCGCCTTATCGGGACGTTCTGTCAACTGCATTTGCGGGAACGGACTAAGCCAGTTTTCCTCAATCAACTGCTCTACGCAGCCGCTGTCGGAAATCCCGTCAATATTAATTTCCTCAAGCCGCCGTTCAACTTCTTGCAAAATCTCGGGACGCACAATATCTTCCATATACATGAGCGCGATATCCGTCAAACTTCTGCGACCCAGCTTCGACTGTTTCACCTTTAAATTGGTATCTCTAATCCGCCGCCGCACCAACGCTGTATTAAAGCGCATTACCTCGCTGAATGCCTCTCGTGGGCCCTGTACCACTACCTCGGTTTCCGGTGCTTGTATTCCTCGATTGGGAAAGCCTCGTGTAGCAATTACAATTACTTTGCTAAAGCCCTCCAAAAAAACCGCCGTATCACCGGCGTGGATGAAGTACAGCACATCGTCCCAAGTTTCTGCCTCGGAAAGGTCTGCCGTGGCAATTCCTCTGTCTCGCAGTGCCGCATATAAGTCCATGTCTTTGCCGTCCTGCGCAAGATTTGCCCAGTCCATATCAAAGAGCCGCCGCACTACCGTCATGTCCATCAGTTCGCGGCCTGTCATAGCGTCTATATACGCCATATAAATCCACGGCGCGCCATTGCCGCCGGGAGGGAGTTTTCGCCCGATAAAATCTTGGCAGTCTGTGAACAAATTCTCCAAAATTTTGATGTTTTCTTCTAAAATAACGCTGGGCACGCGTTCCATTTTTGTAGTATCCATATTATTACTGTGCTTCAAACGAGGCTAATTTATTCATATTGTAACCATGCTGTTAAAATGTACAGAAAAATAGTAAAATTTTGGGGGAACATCCAATGACAGCAATTGTAACAATAGTGTAATATAACTTTCGTGGCAAAAGTCATGCTAAGTGCATATGCACACAAATCTAAGGAGGCATTCAATGGCTGGTTTAGAACTCAAGAACATCGTAAAAAAATATCCAAATGGTTTTGTGGCAGTACCCGATTTTAGCATGTCCATAGAGGACAAGGAATTCATCATTTTCGTAGGGCCTTCCGGCTGTGGTAAAACAACCACCCTGCGCATGATTGCAGGATTGGAAGAAATTACAGGCGGAGAGTTGTACATAGGCGACAGGCTTATGAATGACGTAGCTCCAAAAGACCGTGACATAGCGATGGTTTTCCAAAACTACGCACTGTACCCACATATGAGCGTGTACGACAATATGGCATTTGGTCTAAAACTTCGCAAAACCCCAAAAGCAGAAATCGAAAAACGCGTTAGAGAAGCCGCTCATATCCTTGACATTGAGCATCTGCTTGACCGCAAGCCTAAGGCACTGTCCGGTGGACAGCGTCAGCGCGTGGCGATGGGACGCGCCATTGTTCGTGAGCCAAAGGTTTTCCTGATGGACGAACCTCTGTCAAACCTTGACGCAAAGCTGCGCGTACAAATGCGTACGGAAATTACAAAATTGCACCAAAGGCTGCAAACAACCTTCATATACGTAACCCACGACCAAACCGAAGCTATGACGCTGGGTACACGCATCGTAGTTATGAAAGACGGTCTGATTCAACAGGTAGACAGTCCAGGTAATTTGTATAACAAGCCGCAGAATCTGTTTGTGGCAGGCTTTATCGGTTCTCCGCAAATGAACTTGGTAGACGTGTTGGTAGAGCAACGCGGTGCGGATATTTATCTCATTTTTGGCGACAACGCTATAAAATTGCCGGAAGGCAAAGCACGCGCGCTAACTGATGGCGAGTATGTAGGCAAAACAGTTGTAATGGGCATTCGTCCGGAAGACTTGAAAGACGAAGAAATGTTCATTAGCCAAGCAGGCGACGCAGTTATCACCTGTGATGTTGAAGTAACTGAGTTGCTTGGTGCGGAAGTATACTTGTATGTCCTGTGTGCAGGCCAACCAATGACCGCCCGCGTAAACCCACGCAGCACCGCCAAAGCCGGCGAAACCATTAAAATGGGTGTGGATGTGCAACGGATTCATGTGTTTGATAAGGAAACAGAGCAGGTTATTACTAATTAATTTTGATGTGACAAAAGGATGCCAGTGGGCATCCTTTTTTTTGACCTGGTTAGACCTCCTCGGTAACTCATTCAAGTGTGGGAAAATGCTCCCTGATTCCGAAACGTTTTTGCACGCTTTCTCCAGTTTCCAAGGAGGTCTTTTGACTATATTCGTGAGCGGCATTGTAAATTTAAATTGAAATTTTGCAATTCCAACTGGTGAGTGAGAATCACCAGTTGGATTTTCAAATCCGGATACGCAGATTTTGCGTGCTTTTTTTCCTTGTGTGCCTCCAGCACACCGCGTCAAAAATCACACAAAACCTGCAAAAATCTGCTCGCAAATCTGCGTATTCTTATAGTTGGAACACGCCCTAGTTTATCTGCAGCAGTTTTTTCAACGTTTCTTCAAAAGCTCGGTTCTGCTCAGCTGTTCGCTTTGGCGGCCCTTTCATACGTCCGCCTGCTTGGCGGATTTTTTTTGCGGTATGCCGCTGCATTAGCAGACTGTCGATATTGCTGTCGCTATAAACCATTCCGTTTTGGCTAATAGCAACCGCTTCACGTGCGAGGCACATAGCGGCAAGTCCATAATCCTGCGTTACCACGATATCGCCTTTTGCAATCATGTTTACCAATGTGAAATCCACGCTGTTGCTGCCCTTTGATACGGTTATGGTCTGCGCACCAGGTTTTTCAAAATTGTGAGATGTATCGCAGATTATCACACAGCCAATTTTTGCGCGGACGCAAAGTCGTACGGTAATGTCCACCACAGGGCAGCCGTCCGCATCTATGTATACGGTCATATTTTCCTCCTTCGTTGGCGGAACAAATAGATTGGCATGAAAAGGTGTTTCACGCTTCCTCCACTTCCATAAGTTCCCCGTCGATGTGGTTTTCCATGAAGCGGATTATTTCATCCAAGCAATTTTGCGCATGAGAAACAGACCCGGAAACCACGGCAACGCCAATGGTAAGGGTCTGATGGATGTCCTGATTTTCCACTTCTGCAATGGATGCGTTAAATTTCTTGCGCACCCGGTCGATGATGCTGCGGCATACTTGCCGTTTGTCTTTTAGCGAAGTGGAGTGGGGGATATGGAATATTAGTTTTGCGGATAAATTATACATGGAAGCCTCCAAGTTGTAGTGTATGTTGCTTTTACTCACCTACCAACCCACAGTCTCGTTGGTCTTCCCTTCAACTATAGGCCGTCCAATTTTCATATCCAGTCGCCACTGCGGCGCGGTGCCGCATGTGCAAAAATATTCATCCAGTTGAGTTATTTTGCCGTTGGCCAATTTTGCAAACGCAGCTACCAGAAACTCCACTCCTTCCGACTCTATGCGGTAAACAAGTGACATCTCGTTGTTGCTTTCCACTACCCGCTCAAGTTTACCACGCCATTCTCCCGGGTATTCGCAGTTTGCACGAATATACTCGGGTAGGGTAAGCTCTTCGTTGGTTTCATGCCAGCGGATTATTGCATCCGGGGCAAAATGCGTCTGCAAAGAAGTCGCATTTTGCGTTACAACATCGGCAACAAACTCTTCCGCATCGAAAGCTGCCGCTTCCCGCGAAAGCTGTCCTACTGCGATAAACGGCTTACCATCAATATTTTTATTGGCCCATTTGCGGCAGTTCTCAATTCGCTTTCCGTTGTCGCCTTCTTCTTCGGCGTATGCCATTTCCGTAAGTACGTCGCATGGGAAGTCAGGACATTCTCCGCAGTGGTGGTGCATACGCGCTTCGCAACAGGACTTTACGGGGCAGGAATCGCCCCAGAAGGGCTTGTCTATTGCCAGACAGCCTTGGCAATTCATTTTTTCTTTGTATTCGCACTTGCTGCATAGTATGCCGCATCTTGATTCTACCATAGGATATCATTCCTTTTTTTGTTCTATCATATCGGAATAAACAAGACAGCTTTATGTCGTGTTTAGTTATATCGCGATAAAATATTTTTTGCGGCAGATTTAATCTCAT
>Ga0123355_10000081_pt1 | contig 101187 bp, 103 predicted proteins | sample TergutEmb28metaG_3_FD_89872 | JGI IMG/M metagenome (GOLD analysis project Ga0123355, IMG submission 89872) | Embiratermes neotenicus P1 segment gut microbial communities from Petit-Saut dam, French Guiana - Emb289 P1 | ecosystem: Host-associated > Arthropoda: Insects > Digestive system > Gut ... | reverse complement strand
TTAACGAAATAAGGAATAATTTGGATCTTATCAACACTCTTGCGGAACACGACAGGCAGCTAATGGATAACCTGCACATGGCCCAGCACGTACTTGCCGTGCGCCAGCAGGAAGTAGAGGATATGCAGGCGGAATTTGAGGATTTGCGGTACCACCAAATGCGCTACTACGAAGAGCTTAGGGCTACCGAAGAAGCCAAAAACGCCTTAATGTACGAACTTGGCGAGCGCGAGGCGACCCTTCAAGCCTCGCTTGACCAGTACGCCGCCGACGCGCGCGCCCTAGACGCGGCAATACGTGCCGCGGAGGAAGAGCTGCGCCGCCAACAACTGGCAAACCAACCTGACGGATACATGGCCTGGCCGATACCAAGCGTCCCTCGCTCCAACATAACCTCACCCTTTAACCCAAACCGCCTTCACCCCATACTTAGGGTTCGCCGCCCACACAACGGCATCGACCTAAGAGCAGCCAGCGGTACACCCATCGTCGCCGCGCACGACGGCGTCGTCACATTCAGCGGTGTGCAGGGCAACTTTGGTAACCTCGTAATTATCTACCATGGCGGCGGTATATCCACACTCTACGCCCACAACTCACGAAATTTAGTCAGCCGCGGCGATACAGTTACAAGAGGGCAGCGCATCGCCCTTGTCGGCTCGACGGGCCTTTCAACCGGCCCACACTTACACTTCGAAGTGCGCCGCAACAACGTGCCGGAAAACCCAATGCCCTGGCTTGACGGCCAAAACCGTCCGTAATCTATAATAAAAGGCATAGACGTCAGGCTTAACCAATATATTTAATATTGAGCTAAATCGTGTAAAATGTGAGGAATAAAAATTATGAAGAAAACAAACTACATCATCGGTATGTTTACGGGTATGGTAATTATGCTTGCCGTTTACGTCGGTTTATCCATCTTCTTCCCTGGCATACTTAATACAGATGAACGTGCCGTCGCCGCCCAATCCCGGCGCGAACCAGAATCCTTCCAAACCGTCGGCGCGAAAATTGACCATATCCTAGCCGCACTCGACGCGTTTTACCTCTTTCCCATCGATATGGATGAGCTAAGTGACCAGATATTCCGCGCTGTAGTCAACTTACTTGGCGACCCGTACACGCAGTATATGAGCGAAGCGCAGTTCCAAGCCTTTATGCAGGAGGCGGAGGGTGTTTTCTACGGCATCGGCGTACAGGTTTCTGCCTGCGCGGAGACGAACCGCATCATAGTTATCGTTCCTTTTGAGGACACACCGGCCGCCGAGGCAGGCATCCTCCCCGGCGACGCTATTATAAACGTTAACGGCACCGACGTTTTCGGAGAAACGATGAGCCAAGCCGTAGACATGATACGCGGCCCGTTGGGCACGGAAGTCACCGTTACTTTCTACCGCCCATCAACGGGTGAGACGTTTGAGAGGGAGATCACCCGCGCCCGCATCACCGTGCCGACGACGACACATAGAATGATTGAAGAAACGGACAACAATAATATAGGCTACATCCGCATCACGCGTTTTGACAGAGTTACGAGCGGCCAATTCCGCGATGCACTTAGAGAGCTTGAGGCCGAGGGTATGGAAGGCCTTATCATCGACCTTCGCAATAATCCCGGCGGTCTTCTCCAGCAAGTCCTTCAGATTGCGGATTGGCTTGTACCGCGCGGCACAATCGTGTACACGGAGGATAGAAACGGCGTACAACGCCCCGTGCGCAGCACCGCCAACTTCCTGGATATCCCAATAGTCGTGCTTATAAACGAGGGGTCGGCCAGCGCGTCGGAAATCCTTGCCGGCGCATTACGCGACCATGACAGGGCAACCCTCGTGGGGATGAACTCCTTTGGTAAAGGCCTTGTACAAAACTTACTTCCTATGCCCGACGGATCCGCAATTCGCATAACGGTAGAACAATACTTTACGCCAAACGGCACGGTTATAAACGGTATCGGCCTTGCGCCGGACTATGAGATAGAGATGGATATCGAGCTAACCATCCGCCTCTCCCAACTTACGCTTGAGGAGGATGTCCAGCTCTCAAAGGCCTTAGAGGTTTTACTCCAGAAAATGGAATAAGCAGCTATATGATTGACTTACTATACACACTTAACCCTATGCAGCAAGAAGCGGTGACGACAATTGACGGGCCGCTTCTTTTGCTTGCCGGCGCTGGCAGCGGCAAGACGCGCGTTTTGGTCAACCGCATTGCCTATATGGTACAGAACGGTATAAACCCCTTCAACATCCTTGCCATAACCTTCACTAACAAAGCTGCGCGTGAAATGAAAGAGCGCCTTGCCCACTTGCTTTCAAGCGAAGGCGGCACAGTTTGGGCATCAACTTTTCACTCCATGTGCGTACGCATACTACGCCGAGACATCGATAGCTTGGGATACAATAAGAATTTTACGATATATGATTCAGATGATAGCCTGCGCCTAATGCGTACTATCATTAAGGAACAGAACATCAACGATAAGCTCTTCCCCCCAAAAAGCATTTTAGGCTATATCGGGGAAAAGAAAGACAGGCTCGTCACCCCCGTACAGGCCGTACGTTCTGCGGAGGAGGCGGGCGAGATATTTGGCATCCAACAGGCTAACCTATACACCGCCTATCAAAAACGCCTACGCACCGCAAACGCGCTTGATTTTGATGATTTGATTTTCTGCACTGTCCAGTTATTTGAGCAGTTTCCGGCAGTATTGGATAGGTATCGCAACCGTTTCCGCTATATCAGCGTGGATGAGTACCAAGACACGAACTTTTCACAGTACCGGCTTGTAAAACTTTTAGCCGAGGGATACGGCAATATCTGTGTTGTGGGTGATGATGACCAGAGTATCTATGGCTGGCGCGGCGCGGATATCCGCAACATCCTCGAGTTTGAGAAAGATTTCCTCGGCGCAAAGGTTATTAAACTTGAGCAGAACTACCGCTCCACCAAAACCATCTTAGACGCAGCCAATGCCGTTATCAAAAAAAACATTGGCCGCAAGGGCAAAAACTTGTGGACGGAGAACGAAAGCGGTACAGCCATCACTCTTAGCGCGACAGCGACAGATATTGATGAGGCTCATTCCGTCGTCTCTCATATAAAGAGCCAAACGGCAAAAGGCAAAAATTTCGGTGACTTCGCGATCCTATACAGGATGAACTCTTTATCCCGCCTTTTTGAGGAACGTCTGGTACGGGAGAACATACCTTATAAAGTCGTCGGTGGGGTTAGGTTTTACGAACGCAAAGAAGTTAAGGACGTTCTTGCATACCTTAAGGCCATCGTAAACCCATTGGACGATATATCCATGCGACGCATACTTAACGTGCCTCGCAGAGGCATTGGCGACGAGACGGAGGACAGGCTCGCCGCATACGCCTCCGAAATGGAGGTGTCTTTTTACGACGCCCTTCAGTCCACCGCTGAAATACCCGGTTTACCGTACAATGGCAAGCGTGTAGCCGCTTTTGCGCAATTGATGGATGAATTTGCATCCTACTCTGACGGGGCAACTGCATCAACCGTCCTACGGGAAGTGCTTGAAAAGACGGATTTTATAAACGACCTAATGGTATCTGAGAAAGACAAGGATATAGCAAAAGAACGTATTGCCAACGTTACGGAGATTATAACAAAGGCAGAAGAATTTGAAAAAAACGCCGCTAAAGAAGGGATGTTCCCCGACCTTGCATCCTTCCTGGAAGAAGTCGCTTTGGTAGCCGACATTGACGCACTTGACGGTGAGGGACAAGACGTTGTCATCCTCATGACAGTACATAGCTCCAAAGGGCTTGAGTTTGATACAGTTTTCCTCATCGGCTTCGAACAGAACATTTTCCCAACCTCCCGCGCCGTTTACGACACGGATAGGACAAAACTGGAAGAGGAGCGCAGGTTATGCTACGTTGCCATCACACGGGCGATGAAATCGCTTTTCGTCTCCCACGCCCATTCACGTCGCATGTTTAACGAAACGCAGTACAACCCACCATCACAATTTTTAAAGGAAATTCCAGAGGAATTGTTAAACGTCGGTACCGGCACAAAGTCGGAACGCACCTCGCCAAAGATATCTGTCAGCAAAGCATTTACACCAGGTACAATTATACCGGGTACGATTATGCCGAAACCAACTGTCAATATACCAACCTCAAAAGAACCGCCAAATTATACAGTAGGCGATAATATACGACAAAAAAAATACGGAATCGGACGTGTGGTATCCATCAAACCGGCAGGAGCGGACTATGAAGTTACAGTCGAGTTCCCTGACGTCGGTAGCAAAAAATTTATGGCAATCTTGTCAAAACTGGAAAAAGTTGAATAGAAATGAGGTAATTATATGAACAATTTACCTGAATTGGTTTTAGGTAACGAAGTCGAGGCCGAGGTGGCCAAAATTATTGTGGAAGATAACGGTGAACCACACGTCGTTCCGGAAGATAAGGACGCGGGTGCACTCGCTATTGCCAAGCTAAGCCCGGAAGAGCAGCGCCACGTCCACGATTTTGCGAAAAAGATCAATATATCCGACCAAAGTATGGTTATGCAGTTTGGTGCTGGCGCACAGTCCAAAGTAGCCAAATTTTCCGACACGGTTCTTGCCAATGTACGTACAAAGGATTTAGGCCCGGCCGGTAAAAGCTTGCAAGATCTAGTAGTGCAAATAAAATCCGTTGACGCAGACGATGGTGGCGGTGGCGGTCTCATCAGCCGGCTATTTAAGAAGGGCGGCATCAAAAACAGTCTCACACGCCTCAAGGCAGGGTACGACAAAGCGCAGGTCAATATCGACAGCATCGTTTCAAGCCTAGAAACCCACAAACGTACGATGCTTAAAGACATCGCGATGATGAACGATATGTATGAAAACAACTATGTCTATTTCAAAGAAATAACCATGTATATATTGGCTGGCGACGAGCGGTTGAAGGAATACCGCGAAGTTGACATCCAAAAACAGCGCGAAATTGCCGCATCCACAAACAACGAGATGGAGACGCAGAAACTTAACGATATGGTTTCAAGCGCAGACAGATTTGAAAAAAAACTCCACGACCTAAAACTAACACGTATAATAAGCATACAGATGGCGCCGCAGATCCGTATGCTCCAAAATAATGATGCGTTGCTCGCCGACAAGATCCAATCATCTATAAACAACGCAATCCCGCTTTGGAAGAACCAGATGGTCATCGCCCTCGGCCTTGCAAACGCGCAGTCCGCGCTGGACGCACAGAAAAAAGTCAGCGACATGACGAACGAACTCCTTCTTAAAAACAGTGAAATGCTTAAAACATCCACCATCGAGGTTGCCAAGGCAAGTGAGGAAAGCATTGTCAGCATTGACACTGTCCGAAAAACCAACGAAAACCTTATCACAACCATCAACGAGGTTTTGGAGATACAGCGAAAAGGGCAGGAAAACCGCATAGAGGCCGAAAAAGAGCTTGCAAAATGCGAAAACGAATTAAAAACCGCACTTCTCGAGGCATCTGCACCGAAATAGTAAACTTTATGTTTTTTCCTTCGTATATGTGATTATGAATACGAAAGGAGAACATATAAAATGAGATGCGTTATTCATAATGAAAGAACGGCGGTTGACTGTTGTTCAAATTGCGGGAACGAATTTTGCGCAGAATGTCTTGTGGACATCAGCCAAAACCGCCTGTGTAAAAACTGTGTAGCAGCCAAAGCCATAAGCAAAGTGAGAGTCGTGGGCGGAGGCGATTATAACCACGGATTTGCAGATGATATACTTCATACCGGCGGTGGTAAGGGCAAGAAGTTTTCAAAGTTTTGGATTTTTTGCTTCGGCGTTTTGCCTGGTTTGGCGTACATGTACATGGGGCTTTTAAAGCGCGGCATCATCACAATGGGTGCGTTTGCCGCAAGTATTTATCTCATTACGATTTCAGGCTGGTTTACGTTCTTACTTCTTACAGTCATCTTCGGCGCATTTTTCGACAGTTTCCGCAAGCGAGATATGATTGCGGACGGCATTCCGATAAGCGACGAAGTGGACGACGTTATCGCACCGATAAGAAATCACAAATTTCTAATCCTCGCCACAATCGCGGTAATCTTTTTGTTAGAGTTTGGCGGCAGATTCTTCGCTTCATTCTTCAACCCCTTCCCGGCAATCCTAATTGCGCTGGGCGTGTATTTCTTGTTTATACGCAAAAAGAAATAACATATTGTTCCACGTGGAACAAAAACAACAAATATAACAGTAACCAGAGGCCAAAAACAGAGTTCCGATTTGTTTCAAGGGGCTCTGGTTTTCTGTATTTTAGGAAAGGTAAGATGCTTATATGTCTTTATACAATATCGAGCCTCGCGCTCCTATGAAACATTTTTTAGATATGGCAAAAATTCCGCATGGCAGCGGCAACGAAGCAGCCGTCTCTACATGGCTTGCCGGTTTTGGTAAAAATTTAGGGTTTGAGACGATTATTGACGAATCATACAATGTTATTATCCGCAAACCGGGTACAGTAGGTTATGAAAACGCGCCACGAGTTATTTTGCAAGGTCACTTAGATATGGTTTGTGAAAAAAACAATAATACCGAACACGATTTTATCACACAAGGTATAAATGTTTTATCAGATGGCAAATATCTTTCCGCAGATGGGACAACCCTTGGCGCAGACAACGCAGTAGCCGTAGCCTATACCATGGCCGTACTTGAGGCTGATGATATCCCGCACCCGCCGCTTACAGTAATTATGACGACAAATGAAGAAGTAGGCCTGCTCGGCGCAACCGCTTTAAACGCAAAGTATTTATCGGACGCAAAGTATATGATAAACCTTGATTCCGGCGGGGACAATATCTTTACCGTTGGATGCGCCGGTGGGAATCGTACGGCGTTTACCATCAAATGCAAGCCTTCCCCCATACCTGCAGGTTATTCCGCAATGCAAATTTCCGTCTCAGGCCTGCTTGGCGGGCATAGCGGCAAAGATATAAACGCCGGGCGCGGCAACGCAAACATTTTTATCGGCCGTCTAATTTATCCGCTTATTTCAAAATATGGTGCTTTAATTTCAACAATTAACGGAGGCGACAAGGACAATGCCATCCCACGCGAAGCACACGCTATAATTTGCATCCCTAACCGGCATTTAAACGAAGCTAAAAACGAATTAGGCAACATAAATAATAACATTAAAACCGAATACTCCATCAGTGAGCCTAATGCGGAAATTGAATTTATTGACGTAGCCGCAAACAAAGCTTACAGCGAACAGTTCAGCTTAACGATTGCAAGCTTGCTTCGTTTAATCCCTAATGGGGTACAGGCTTTTGACCAAACCTTCCCAGACCTTATCGAAACATCTCTCAGCCTCGGCGTCGTCAAGGCGGATGACGAAGGCGTTACCTTCTATTCCGCCGTCCGCAGCTCCGTACGCAGCAAGAAATCCGATGTTGTTTCACGCCTCAAAACACTTGCAGATACTCTAAATATTGAAATTAAAACATATAACGAATATCCAGAATGGCAATTTAAGCGTGACTCCATCCTTCAAAAAATCTGCGGGGATGTTAATACGGAACTTTTTGGTGTTGAGGCGGCTTTTCACATCATGCACGGCGGCTTGGAATGCGGCGTTATTTTGGACAAGGCACCGCAGCTTGACATCATCGCAATGGGTCCAAACCTTTTTGACAACCACAGCCCAGATGAACGGCTAGAAATCGCCTCATTCGGCAGATGCTGGGAAGTTTTAAAAGCCGTCCTTAAAAAAATGAAGTAAGGGATCATCATTATGATAAATAAGAGAGAATCCGGGGTGCTTTTACATCCTACGTCACTTCCATCCCAATACGGCGTTGGCGGGTTCGGCACTGAGGCGGCACAATTCATTGATTGGCTTGCGGAATCGAGGCAGCGTTATTGGCAAATTTTACCGTTAAACCCAACGGGTTACGGCAATTCACCATATCAATCCACCTCCGTTTTTGCCATCAGCGAGATTTTTATTTGCCCAAACACTTACCCTATTCGCAACTTACTGAACGAAGAACCGCCGTATTTTAACGCTGATAATGAAGAAACCGTTGATTACACCACCGTTTTTCCATACAAACACGATATCTTCCGCCGGGCTTTTTTAGCATTTAAAGAAAACCCATCCGAAGATATGTCTCATAAATTCACTGCTTTTTGTAAAGCAAATAACAGTTGGCTTGATGATTTTACTATCTTTACGGCGATAAAGAAGCATTTTGACGGCTTAGAGTGGACAAAATGGCCGAGCGGCTTAGCCGAATATACAGAATCAACGGTAACCTCTTTTACGCAAAATCTTGAAGATGAAATAAAATACTACAAATTCCTCCAATTTGCGGCATTTACACAATGGGCGCAAGTAAAAGAATATGCAAAAACAAAGAATATTAAGATAATCGGCGATTTACCTATATTTACGGCATTTGACAGCTCAGATTGCTGGGCAAACAAAGAGCTTTTTCAAATAAAGCAACTATCCCCAACCGCCGTCGCAGGCGTTCCTCCTGATTATTTCAGCGAGGACGGGCAGCTGTGGGGTAACCCTCTCTACGACTGGGATGCGCATCAATCTACAGGTTATGCCTGGTGGCTCAACAGATTAAGTCAGGCACTTGAGCTTTTTGACATGATTCGGATAGACCATTTCCGTGGCTTCGAGTCCTACTGGTCCAATCCGCCAACCGCCAAAGATGCGCGGTGCGGCGAATGGATAAAGGCACCTGGAATAGATTTTTTCAACACGGTCATCAAAATATTAGGCAAAAACTGGAATCAAGGCGAAACTCCGATAATTGCAGAGGATTTAGGAATCATAACCCCCGCGGTTACCGCTTTGCGGGAAAAGTTCGGCTTCCCCGGCATGAAGATTTTGCAATTCGGGATGGAAGACGCGCCGCAAAGCTCTTATCTGCCGCACAACTTCGATAACGATAACATCGTCGTATACACCGGCACGCATGATAACAATACAACCGTCGGTTGGTACAACGAAACAAGCGAAAAAACACGGGACTATTTCCGCCGCTATCTTAACGTAAGCGGTGACACGCCGCATCTGGATTTGCTGCGTTTGTTGTTCTCCTGTCCTGCTAGGCTGGTTATCTTCCCAATACAAGATCTACTTGGGTTGGATGAAACCCACAGGATGAACACGCCCGGCACGGCTAGCGGCAATTGGCGGTTTAGACTGCAAGATGACGCGTTTAGCGAAAAATGGATTGAAAGGTTGGTGTATCTGTCTGAATTATACGGTAGAAACTAAAAACTTTGACCTAGCGCAAACCATAGAATGCGGACAATTTTTCCGTTATGTAAAAGAAAATGGCGGCTATTGGGTGCGCTCCTTAGATTACCGCGTTTTCATAACGCAAGATGAAAACAATGTAACTTTCCACGATATAGCGCAAAGCGGTTTCGATTATTGGTTAAATTTCTTCGACCTTAATAGGGATTATGATAATATCTATGCCGCATTAAGCGAAACCGGCGACATAATGCGACAATGCATATCATTCGCGCCAGGCATTAGAATAATGAACCAAAACCCGTGGGAGACGCTTGTATGCTTCCTTCTATCAGCAAACAACCGTATCCCGATGATAATGAAAAGCGTTGAGCTTATCTGCGGCATGTTTGGCACCGATTGCTCATTCCCTCTTCCACACGCCCTTTCCGCCGCTACAGAGGATGACTTAAAAGCTTGCAAGACCGGATTCCGCGCACAGCGCGTCGTTGATGCGGCGGTGTCCGTACATAACGGTTCTATCAAATTTGACGAAAGCATTAAAGATTTACCGACCGATATCTTACGTACCGAACTATGTAAACTAAACGGCGTGGGTGTAAAAATTGCAGACTGTTGTATGCTTTTCTCACACGGCCGGCGAGAGGTTTTCCCTGTGGATGTGTGGATAGGCCGTGCTGTCAGCAATTTTTATTTCGGCGGCAAAGATATCCCACTCCCACAAATCCAGGTTTTTGCGAAGGAAAAGTTCGGAGATTACGCTGGATATGCAAACCAACTACTATTTAATTATGCGAGGCTTAATAATTTATGCGGTGGCTTGAAATAGATATAAAAACAATATCGTCTGATGACGGGATGGCCGTGGAGCTTGTAGTTGCCGCTCTGGCAGGAGCCGGAGTTGAGGCTGTGCAGGTGCTGGATGACTATGAAATGCGCCTACACCTAGAAAACACGGCGGACAACTGGGACTACGCCGACGACGCATTATTGCGTGCCGAAAAGGGTATAGCCGTCGTACGCTTTTACGTAGCAGAGGAATTTTCGCACGATACCATAACGGCAGTAAATTTAAATATTAGCAGTCTAAAGAATGGCGAATTTGGCGATAATGTAGGTACACTCGCTATTTCCATTAACAATGTAGACGATGAAGACTGGGCGGAGAATTGGAAAAAGTATTACAAACCCTTTGAATTAGGTAAAAAGTTAATAATCTGCCCGGAATGGGAAGAAGTTCCGGCAAACAATAATAAAACCGTCTTAAAACTTAACCCCGGCCAAGTTTTTGGTACGGGGCAACACCAGACAACGGCAATGTGCCTGGAGATTTTAGAAAAGTATATAAGCGGAGGCGAAACCGTCGCCGACTTAGGTTGTGGCAGCGGCATCCTCGGTATCGCCGCCCTTCTCCTCGGCGCACAAAGCGTTACGGCAGTTGATATAGATAAAACCGCCGAAGCCATAGTTTTTGAAAACGCAGCCCTTAACTTCGTCTCCGACAAAATTACAATGTTTACTGGAAATCTTTTGGCGGACAATATATTATCCGGGCAAATATCAGCACATGGCGGCTACGAAATCGTCGTCGCAAACATCGTCGCAGACATTGTTATGGCAATGGCACCGTATGTATGCACGATAATCAATAACGGCGGCAAATTTATTTCTTCAGGCATTATTAAGGATAGGCTTGCAGAAGTGCTGGAAACACTTGAAAATAATGGATTTCAGATATTAGATATAATTTATAAGGACGAATGGGTGTCCGTAATTTCACAAATGACTAAAATACTATGATAAAGTTCTTTATCCCAAAATTGATAGCCTGTATAGGCGATTCGCTAACGATGGATGGCGACAACGCACGCCACGCCATAACTGTTCTGCGCCTTAATGTTAACGATAAAATCATCGTATGCGATGGTGATGGAACGGATTATTTATGCGAGATAATAAAAACCGGACGTGAAAGCGTCAACCTAACCGTACTCTCATCAGAGCCCTCGAAGAGCGAGCCGCACGCCACAGTTTATCTTTTCGCCTCACTCCTTAAAGGAGACAAAACGGATCTTGTCATCCAAAAATCCGTAGAGATAGGTGTTAGTAGCATTTATTTAATGGTTACGGAAAATTGCGTTGTAAAATCCATAACTGTAGATAAGCTAGCGCGGCTTAACAAAATCGCCGAAGCTGCCGCCAAACAAAGCGGGCGCGGGGTTATACCAACGGTTCATCTTGCCGGAAATTTAAATAATGTACTTTTTGCAACCACGAAAAATACAAAAACCGCTAATCTACACGACTTCATCCTTCTTGCCGGCCACGAAAAAAACGATTCAAGTTTGAAGAAAATATTGGGAAACTATACACAAATACAAAAAGCCGCCATTTTTATCGGCCCGGAAGGTGGTTTTTCACCCGCCGAAATTGCTCTACTTGAAAAGAACAACGCAACGCTTTTTTCATTAGGCAAGCGCGTCCTCCGCGCAGAAACCGCAGCCATCGCTGCTTTGGCCGCCATTTTTTATGAGGTTGAAGGATAATGATTGCTTTAACAATTATCGGCTGGATATTACTTGGTATCATAGTGTTGGCTCTTTTTTTAACTTTGCTTATTTTGTTACTGCCTATACACTACTCCATCGCAGGGCAAAAGAAAGATAAGGAACATAAGTGGATTATAAGAATACGTATTTTTTTCTTCCTAAATATTCGCTTACCTCGCAATAAAAAACGTCAGATTAAGCAAAATCCCGTAAGTGATAACGATATTATTACGGCCCCCAGTAAAATAAAACGGAAAAAGCAGACACAATTATATCTAAATCCATTAAAATCAAATCTACGAAAACACTTCTTAAGGCTATTATTACGTTTAATAAAAACCATAAAACCACACAAATTAGATGCTTATGTAGAATATGGAGCTTCCGACCCTGCAAACACTGGATATATTTTGGCAATTTTGGGTATACTAAAATCAATATGGGGTGACGGATTAACATTCGACGGCAAGTTTGACGAAGAAATATTCAGATATAAAGTCCGCGCGACGGGTTTTTTCGTTCTCATGCCTATACTCATCTCATTTTTAAAATTCATTTTATCTAAACCGGTACGTGCCAAACTTAAAGAACATAAACGAAAGAAAAATGGAGGCAAGGATAAAAATGGCTCAAAACACAACACAAAACTCAACCCAAACCTTGAACCAAACTTTTGAAGTGATGCTACAGAACATTGACAAATACGCAAGCTCCAAAACCGTGGTGGGTGAGCCTGTCCACTTTGGCAACGTAATTATAGTGCCGCTGGTTGACGTTAGCTTTGGCGCAGGTGCAGGCGGCACGAGCGGCGGCGGCGCTGGCGGCGGCTTAGGCGCAAAAGTAAGCCCGTCCGCGGTGCTTGTTATCGTAAACGATACGGTGCAACTCGTAAACGTTAAAAATCAAGAAAGTGTCAACAAGCTAATAGACCTCGTGCCCGGCGTCATAGCGAAGATTAAGGATTTTTTCAGCAAAAACGATGACGAAGAAACGAATGAATAATACGTATCTCAAGTATAGAGGAATGTTCGTACTTAGTACACGTGAGGCTTAGTACGCAATTTGCTTGAGATTAGCATAAAAAGAATGGAGCGCGTAGTTGTGCGTTCCATTCTTTTTATGAGCAAAGCATTCTCTCCGCAAAAAGTACGTCACTCATGCTCACCTCACCGCCGTCTTCTGCGCTCCAGCTGTTTTCCATGCATATTTCCACGTAATACAGCCGCCGTATATCCGACTCATCCACGCCAAGTTCCGCCGATAGTTTTTGCACGAGGCAGGCAAATTTATCATTTTTATCCAAATCATCCTCATTAAGCATAAATCTCGGAATATCAAACACCGGATCGCCAACAACACCTTTTGGATCTACGGCGCGATAGCCGCTTTCACCAAGCAGGATGTTATCGTGATGCAAATCTCCATGCAAGAGTAACCTGCGCGGATATTTATCCCACAGCTCGCGGCATATTTCCTCGGCTTTGTCCATCTTGGCGGATAGTTCTTTATGATCTTTAAGTTGCCGTAAAAAGGCCGCGATACGGCTGACCCACCCCATGTATGTATCGTATTTAACCCCTCCGCCAGGCGGTTTGTGAAGCCCGCGAAACAACGTGCAAAACACGCCAAGTCGTATGTCAAAACCAGTCTCGTCCCTAAGCTGCGTACCGGGCGATATGCGTTCAATTAAAAGCGCACCGCCGTACAAATCAGCCTCGTGAACCCTGCACATACCTCCGCCGCCGAAATCCTTCAGCATATTATACTCCGACCTAGCGCCGCCCGCATTCGGGTTTATCTTCAAAACGCAGGCTCCATGCTCTGCCGACAAACAATAAAACAAGCAGTTTACGGAATAGTAATCGATCTGCTCAATTTCACTTAAGCCCCAGAGCAAACGGTACTTATCCAAATCAGCACGCAATTTTTCTAAAAACGCCGTACCGAAATGCTCCCTAATTCTTTTAAAGTCCATAAACTCTCACGGCATTGTTGTAAAACACGTCTTCCCATTCTTTTTCAGGTATCAGGTATTTGCACATCTCAATATATGGCTCGATAGGCGTAAGAGGCCAATCCGTGCCGAAAATTACTTTTTTATAATCGTTCAAAAACACAAACCCCTGCTTAAACAAATTGTGTATAAGAGGCTCGTCGATAAACCGCTTGCACTCAAGCGCATCGCCTACGGCAAGGCCGGATATATCCACATGTACATTGGTGTGCTTGTACGTTATCTCACACGCATCCATTATCCAAGGGAAACCGACGTGGCAAATAACCACCTTCATATCAGGATTATTGTGCGCCAGCCTGTCAACATTGATAGGATGAGAATACTCCACAAGACCGCCCTTAAAGTACGTATCGCCGCTGTGGATAGCCACGGCGAGGCCGCGCTCCGTCGCCAGGCGGTAGATGCCATCGTAAACCGGATCGTTGATGTGGACATGATAATACCCCGCGTAAATCTTAAACCCACTGATATCGCTGCGCGAATCTAACGTCTTTTTAATATTGGCGAGAGCCTCGTCATCTAATCTATGCGGGTTTATACCCAAATTTACACGCATTGGGATAGGTGACGCGTCCAAATCCGCAAGCATCGGGTTTTGCGCGTTTGGGTCAGGCGTTTTGCCTGCCTCCGTCTCCGTCAACCCCATGCAGCAACACGCCACAACGCCCGCTTCGGCATACTCCTTATAAAGCCCGGCGGCGGAATAATCAACCCGCGCGTCCTGCGCGCCGTACCTAAATGCCTGAACATTTGAAAAGTGCATATGTGCGTCAATAATTTTCATAATCTTTCATCCTTCACTTGACAATAATGCTATATAGTGTTAAAATATATCCAGTTTTCCATTCACCCGTAGCTCAGCGGATAGAGCGGCCGCCTCCTAAGCGGCAGGTCGGAGGTTCGATTCCTTTCGGGTGAGCTTGTGCGCTTGCAATAATACAACACATTCTTAAACCATTGGTCGTAAATTTGATTCCCTACGGGTGAAGTTTTTAATTGATTGATTTTTCTAATCATCGGTTATTTATTTTCAAGTCCTATACTATATCCCTAGATGACTTATTATAATCATTTCAATTTAGTTGATTACTTTACCCCAGCTATCACCTTCCCCACGAACCGGTTCATAACATCCGCAAACCGCGCACCCTCGGCTGCGGAAACCCACTCCACGGCGAAGCGGTTCTTATTGATGCCCATGAACGAAAGCATCTCACCAAACAGCGCCATGCGGCGGCGAGTAAAGTAATTGCCTGTGGAATAATGGCAGTCGCCGGGGTGGCAGCCGTTTATTATCACACCATCCGCCCCCTGCCCAAAAGAGCGCATTACGAAGATAGGGTCAACCCGGCACGAGCAAGGCACCTTTATTATCTTTACGTTCGCCGGGTATTTTAAGCGGCTGGAGCCGGCTAGGTCCGCGCCGGTATAACTGCACCATTTACAGCAGAATGAAACAATTAACGGTTCTTTATTTTTCATACTACATCACCATATCCTAATGATATTCTCTTTTATTTTAATTACTTTTTATTCCATACTATCACAACTAAAATATTTTCATCAAATTTATTATTTTCATTTAAACATTATCATATTCCATTGTTCCAGTCAAGCCCCAATTCTACCAATACATATTTTTCGTAAAACAGGGGAAATTAATATTGCTTTAACGTGTTTAATGCAATAAGCATCTTATAAGTAAAAAAGAGGAGGAAACATAATGAGAGTAAGAATGAGGCCGATTGATTGGACAGCTTTAACGCTTATCATCATCGGTGCGATAAATTGGGGTTTGGTCGGATTTTTCCGCTTTGACCTTATAGCAACACTTTTTGGCGGCGTAGATTCCGTTCTAAGCCGTATTATATATGCGTTGGTCGGTTTATCAGGTTTATGGGCATTGACGCTTTATGGCCGCATTGAAGATACCGACAGACGTGGTCACAGAGAAAGAATACACGAATAAACAATATACAAATAAAGAAAAATTTAACTCTTCACAAAAATTAATTGTGAAGAGTTTCTTTTTGTGTTATAATAGTAGATGATACTGGACTGGACTGCAATTAAATACGAATACGATATGAAATAATATAAAAGGAGATTTAAAACTATGGATTTTTCATTTGCGGGGCTTAGTTGGGAATGGTGGTATTGGATAACCTTTGGCGCGGCAATAGTAGCTATGTTCTTTACTATGTTTGCACAGGCAAAGGTTCATTCCACTTATAGGAAGTATAATGAAGTAGATAACGAAAAAGGCCTTACTGGCGCGGAAGTGGCAAAGGAGCTGTTAGAGGCGTCCGGCGTATTCGGCATGGAGATAGAGGAGATTGACGGCACCCTGACGGATCATTACGACCCGCGCTCGGAGACAATACGTCTCTCCCGCAACGTATATAACGGCAAGAGCCTTAGCTCCATAGGCATCGCCGCTCATGAGGCGGCGCACGCCATCCAGCATATGGAGGGTTACGCCCCATTAGCCGCCCGCCAACGCTTCGTCGGCATCGCGTCGTTTGGCTCACGCATGGCGATTCCAATCGTTTTGCTTGGTTTGTTTTTCCTTGCTTCGGACGCATTATTCCACCTTGGTGATTTTTTTATAAACGCTGGGTTGGTGATGTTTTCCGTAGTCGTGATTTTACAGCTTATCACCTTACCCGTAGAGTTTAACGCAAGCGGCAGGGCATTAGGCATACTAGAATCGCGCGGGATATTGACACCGGACGAGATACACGGCGCGGGGCGCGTCCTCTCCGCCGCCGCGTGGACGTACATTGCTGCGACGATTACGGCGGTTATTACGCTTATTAGGCTTATCCTTATTGCAAAAGGCCGGCGTAGATAAGGGTTATTAGTAATTTAATAAATTACAGCGCAGAAAATTCATACACAATAATTAACAAAATATATTTACAAAACCCCTTGCAATTGACGCGATGTCATTTGATAGAATCTTCTTGTGAGTTCCTTCTCTAAGAGAAAACAGGAATGAAAGGAGGATTATAGATATGTATACAGCGATTAACAAGGTTTCAATAGATACGGGCATCACCAGCCGCACCCTGCGTTATTGGGAAGCGGTGGGGCTTTTTAAAAGCGTCAGGGATGTTCAATCCGGTTGGCGGATGTATGACGAACATGCATTACAAAACATACGTGTAACAGAGTTATTGCGCCGCCTTGATTTGTCAATTCGTGACATAAAAGAGGTTTTAGACAACAAGACTGTTGATTCATTATGTCATGTTTTACAAAAACGCTTGTCAAAACTTGAGAAAACACGTGATGATCTCGACATATTGAAATCGGTGATATCCGAAATCATTGCCGAAATAAAATCCGAACCGCAATTAACCTTGTTATCATTAGAAGGCATATTGCTCCCTGTTGCGTTAGAAAGGAGAAAACACGTTGTTTCTAAATTAAAGGGAGGGTTTTCAATGGAAAACGTAAAGAGCAAGAACATGTATGATGACATTAAAATTATTAAGCTGCCGCCAATGCGGACAGTTGCGTATCACTGCGTAGGTACGGAACCGGAAGACGAAGCATATGGTATGGTGAAGGATTGGATTGTTAAGAATAGTCTGGAAGGCACAATGCGGATATTCGGCTTTAATACCGAACCTTATCCTTCAGGCGATAACCCGTACGGTTTCGGTTATTGCGCCACTATCCCGGAAGGCATCGTTATTCCAAATCCATTGTACGAAAAGAAACTTCCGGGTGGCTTGTATGCCGTTGTTCCAGATGAAGGCGGCCCGGGGTCAGGTTGGAAAAGGGTGCATGAGTTGTGTAACAATAAGGAATGGGAGTGGGAATGGGACGGCGAAAAGAACCCCGGCCTTGAAGAACACATTGATTGTGAAGGCACTTCCGGCCCGCTTATACCTATTCTGTTCCCGGTAAGAAAGAAGTAAATAATAAACTTTACTTGCGGGACGGCCGAGGGCGGTCGTCCCTATTATGGATTATTTATAATTTCAAATTAAATAGACAGTTCGAGACCATCCTGTCGTTAAATAAAACTACGGAGCTTCTACACCCAATATACCGGGTGTGTTTGCATGTGTCTCGGCCTGTTACATACTAGGAGGAGACACACAATGAAAAATGCAACACAAAACACAAAATTTGTAAGGCGTCTAGTTCTAACCGGCTTCGTGGCGGCGGTGTACTTTGTAATCACGCTCCTGGCGTACCATATGTCATACGTCGGCGTACAGTTCCGCATCGCCGAGGTATTGAACCTGCTGGTGTTCGTAAACCCAGCGTTTGCGCCGGGCGTGGTTTTAGGGGTGCTTCTATCAAATATTATATCACCCATCCCTTTCGATTGGCTGATAGGTACGGCATCCACAGGGTTAGCAGTAGTTTTTATCGTCGGTACGCGCAAAATACTAGGCAACGCGCCTCGTGTTGGGTTGCTTGTTTCCGCCATTTGGCCGGTGATTTTCAGCGGCATTATCGTCGGGCTTATGCTTACGTTCCTTACGGATTTCGGCCTGCCCTTCGGCTTTGCGGACACAGAAGTATACTTCGTGCGCTTCCTTGCGTTTACGCTGTCCGTTATGGTCGGCCAGTTTGTCGTCTGCGTCGTCATCGGCGTCCCGCTGTTTTGTGAACTTATGAAAAACGAGAGACTTATGAAGTTTTTGAAGGAGTTTTGATATTGTCGATTAAAACAAAACCTATACAGTGCATGGCCTGTGGGCGTTGCTCGGCCTCCTGCCCTGCGCGCGGAATTATGGACGTGCCGCCCCACAAGTTCGTTAAATACACAAACGAAAAGCGGACGGAAGAATGCGCTTCCTCCAACACGATACGCAACTGTTTATCGTGTTACACCTGTGCGGCGCGTTGCCCGCGCGGCGTTGGGCCGGTAGCGGTTATTAATGAGGCGCGGCTCGCAGTGCTTCGTAAAATAGGCGGTGAAATAATGAGCCAAGACGATGTGCCTAATCTAATTTTGAATGACGAAAACATCCCACAGCAGCTTATCGTTGCGGCGATGAGAAAGTATAGGTAACGTAGGGGTGTGCTGTGTGCGCCAAACCCTGGCTGCCTTGCGAACAAAGTTCGCCCCTACGAAAAATGTAATATAGCGGAATGTTCGTAGAATAACTACATGCGTAGTTATTTCAAAGTAATTCCTCTGTAACTATTAATGATAAGGATAAATTACCATGGAAAAAATCGGCGTATTCGTTTGCCATTGCGGCACAAATATAGCGGCGACGGTTGATGTCAAAGGATTGGCGGACCAAGCCGGAGACATGCCCGGCGTTGCCTTCTCATGCGATTACCCATACCTTTGCTCCGAGGCCGGGCAGAAGATCGTACGCGACGCTATAAAAGAGCATAACCTCACCGGCATCGCTATTGCGGCCTGTTCGCCATCCATGCACGAAGCCACTTTCCGCGCCGCCGCCGCTGAAGCTGGCATCAACCCATACATGGCCGAAATCGCCAACATACGCGAACATTGCTCATGGGTTCACACAAATAAGGACGAAGCAACCTCCAAAGCGGAAAGCCTTACAAACGCCGCAGTCGCAAAAGTCCACAAAAACAAGCCCCTCACGCCCGGCACGTCCGGCGTTACGAAGCGGGCACTGGTTATCGGCGGCGGCATCGCGGGTATACAGACCGCGCTGGACATCGCCGAGGCTGGATATAAAGTTGATATCGTGGAGAGAACGCCCAGCATCGGCGGAGTTATGGCGCAGTTGGACAAAACCTTCCCCACGCTGGACTGCGCTGCCTGCATCCTAACACCAAAAATGGTTGACGCGGCGCGGCATAAAAATATTGAGATTTTCACATACTCCGAAGTCGATGAAGTGTCAGGCTTTATCGGCTCCTTCTCCGTCAAAATTCGCAAAAAAGCCCGGTTTGTTGATGAAGAAACCTGCACAGGCTGCGGCGTTTGCATGGAAAAATGCCCGATAAAGAAAATACCTAGTGAATTCGATGAAGCGTTAGCTAACCGTACCGCCATCTATACGCCATTTGCCCAAGCCGTACCCAATATACCGGTTATTGATAAAAATGCCTGCATTAAGTTAAAAGCCGGCGGATGCGGCCTCTGCGCCAAAGTCTGCGACCTTAACGCGATTGAGTTTGAACAGGAAGATAAAACCGTAGAGAGGGATTACGGCGTGATCATAGTCGCGACAGGCTTTTCCCCGATGAAGCCATATAAATATGGTGAGTACTTATATGGTGAATCGAAAGACGTGCTAACCTCCCTTGAATTTGAGCGGTTAATGAACGCCGCAGGCCCGACGGGCGGTGTGTTGAAGCGTTTATCGGATGGTGAAAAACCTCGCAGCGTAGTCTTTATCCAATGTGTCGGCTCACGTGGTTTAGACGAACGTTCCAACCCATACTGTTCCAAAATCTGCTGCATGTATACAGCTAAGCACGCAATGCTTATTAAGGAAAAATACCCTGATACGGACGTAACTGTGCTATATATAGACGTACGTACGGCCGGCAAGAACTTTGACGAATTTTACAGACGAGCGGCGGAAAATTACGGCGTAAAGTACATTAAGGGTCAAGCTGGCAAAATCGTCAATGCGGACGGTGTCTTACGCGTCGCCGTATATGATATGCTTGAGAACGAAAGTATCACATTAGAAGCCGGCATGGTCGTACTGGCCACATCGGCCGAGCCAAAATCGGACGCAAAAAATCTTGGTAAAGTACTCTCCGCAAGCGTTGACACCAATAAGTTCTTTACTGAGGCACACCCTAAGCTCCGCCCGGTTGAAAGCCCAACGGCGGGTATCCTCCTAGCCGGCGCATGCCAAGGCCCTAGGGATATACCTGAAACCGTCGCCCAGGCCGGCGCAGCGGCGATAAAGGCACTCGGTATATTATCCAAGGATGAAATCGTTGGTAATCCATGCGTTTCATCGTCGGATGAAACTTTGTGCAATGGCTGCGGCGCGTGCGTCCATATGTGCCCCTACCAAGCAATTTCAATAAACGATGACAGGAATACCTCAGCCGTAAACGAGGCCATCTGCCAAGGTTGCGGCGCGTGCGCCGTTGCGTGTACTAACGGTGCTATGGACATACGCGGATTCTCTAATCTGCAGATTTTGGCGGGTATAGAAGCTATTTGCAAGCCGTAGAGTATGGTTAATATTTCTTTTAGGGCTTGACTAGAACAGTAGAATATGGTAATGTTTATAAAGAAGTTTTGTATGCTTTTTGTGAATTGGCTAATGAATTGTAATTCTATTTTTTACGATGTAGCTATAAAACAGAAGATATAATATAATTCCCCTCTTAGGAGGGGTGGCGCGGAGCGCCGGGGTGGTTTCCCGTCGAATAAAGCGCGGAACTAATAGGATAATAACTCATGCGAAATCGTAAAAACTATACAGCACTCCCCTTCAACCCACATCTGCGCGAACGCGCCAGAGAACTGCGGAAAGCCGGAAATCTATGTGAAGTGTTATTATGGCAACAATTGCATAAAGGCAAATTTAAGCAATACGATTTTGACAGACAAAAAATCATAGGCAACTATATTGTTGACTTTTACTGCGGAAACTGTAATGTCGTTATCGAAATTGACGGAAATTCGCATAACGATAAAGTTGAATATGATAAAAAACGTGATTTATACTTCAAAGGACTTGGATTAACAGTAATTCATGTCCTTGCAAATGATGTTTTAAATAATTTGCGAGGTGTGATGGAGATGCTGTATGCTCACCCAGCCCTTCGGTAAAACCACCCCGTCTGCGCCCAAAAGGCGGGCGCATCCACCCCTCCGATGGAGGGGAATTAAAAACCCTGTCTGCGCCTAAAAGACAAGCAACAATCAAACCATTATAGGAAAATTTTATGGATAAATTATTAGTTCCAAATAGCACAATACTCCATAAAATCAAAATAAATGTATTAGATTTAAACAAAAACACCAATAACAATATTCTAAACAGTAATGAAATTAAAGTTCTCACAGGAAATGTCGAAGATCAATTTAAAAGTTTTCAGCAGGATCAGATAATGCACAAGTCTTCCCCGTCAGTGCTTTTCGATATATCTATAAAAGAATCTAAAGGTAGGATATTAGCCTTTTTACACCAGATCATCAAAATAAACAACCCGAAAGGAGAAAATAAATGCTACAAGTTGACAAAGACACATTCCAAGCCGAGGTACTGGACACGCAGGGTTTCGTGCTGGTAGATTTTTACGGCGACGGTTGCGTACCATGCGAGGCTCTTATGCCTGACGTTATCGCCTTAAGCGAAACGTACGGCAAACAGGTTAAGTTCGTGAAGCTCAACACCAGCGGCGCGCGCAGGCTTGCCATTAGCCAAAAAGTCCTTGGCCTTCCTACCGTTTCACTTTATAAAGACGGCGTAAAGATTGAAGAGCTGACCAAAGACGACGCAAACAAAACAAATATTGAAGCAATGATTAAAAAGAACATATAAGAGGTGTTCCGATGAAATTAGAACTAGGCAGAATCAATATTGAAGGCCTCTCCTTTGGTGCCAATACCGAAGTGAACGCCGGAATATTGACAATCAACAAGGACGAGCTTATCGCCCTTATAAAGCAGGACGAGTTCATTAAAGACGTTAAGGTCGAATTTGCGTCCCCCGGTGAAAAAACACGCATCACACCCGTTAAGGACGTTATCGAACCGCGCGTTAAGGTCTCCGGCTCAGGCGCGGTTTTCCCCGGTATGCTTAACAAGGTTGAGACGGTGGGTGAAGGACGTACGCACGTGCTTAGCGGCGCGGCGGTCGTCACATGCGGCCGCATCGTAGGCTTCCAAGAAGGCATTATCGACATGAGCGGCCCCGGCGCGGACTATACGCCATTCTCCAAAACCCACAATATCGTGCTGGTTATTGAACCGACCGCGGATTTAAGCCAATACGACTACGAGGCATCCGCCCGTATGGCCGGTCTCAAAGCCGCCGCCTACCTTGGTGAAGCCGGGCGCAATGCAACGCCGGACGTTATCGAAACATACGAAACCTTACCCCTTATGGATGGCGTAAAAGCGTTCCCAAACTTACCGCGCGTTGGGTATGTATACATGCTCCAAACACAAGGCTTGTTACATGATACCTATGTATACGGCGTTGACGGTAAGAAAATCGTTCCCACAATCCTTTATCCGACAGAAATTATGGACGGAGCAATCCTCAGCGGCAACTGTGTAAGTGCATGCGACAAAAACACGACCTACCACCACCAAAACAATCCTATTATCCACGACATGTATGCCCGCCACGGCAAGGATTTCAACTTCGTCGGCGTGATTATCACGAACGAAAACGTCTTTCTGATGGACAAGGAGCGTTCCAGCGACTGGACGGCCAAGCTCACCAAGTTCCTTAACCTTGACGGTGCGATCGTGAGCCAGGAAGGTTTCGGTAACCCGGACACCGACCTTATCATGAACTGCAAGAAAATCGAAGCACAAGGTGTTAAGACCGTTATCGTAACGGATGAATATGCCGGGCGCGACGGCAAGAGCCAATCCCTCGCCGACGCAGACAAGGCGGCTGACGCGGTCGTCACCGGCGGCAATGCCAACGAGGTCATCATCCTACCGCCGATGGACCGCGTAATAGGCATGTATGATTATGTAGATAAAATCGCAGGCGGCTTTGATGGTAGCTTACGCCCCGACGGCAGCATAGAGGCGGAGATTCAAGTCATCATAGGCGCGACGAATGAGCTTGGCTTTAACAGGATGACAGCGAGAGGGTATTAATATGTATGTAGTCAGGGCCATATTCGCTGTCGTTATAATCGCCACGGCATCTATCCTCTTCAGTTCTTGCAATCGTAACGATGATCGCGCATTTTCCGTTATCCGCGTAAACTTTGATGAGAATTTTTATCAAGTATTCGTCAATGATGGATGGAGCGAATCTTATATCGGCGTGCAGGCGAAACTGGACTGGAAGGTTCAGAGCGATTGGCGGCTGGTTAGCGTCTCACATGATGCAAACGGCATGTTTATCTTCGTATTCGAGTACGGCACCGACCGTAACGGCGGAGGTCCAAACAGAGGCGCAGACTTTATTATGGTACCAATGTGATAATATAACGTTGTTGCGAGCAGGGTGAAGCCTCTTTCTTAGTATAACTTACATCGCAATAACCCCAAATAACCGAAAGGAGCAACAAAAATGGCATACTTTGCAAACAAAAAAGTAATCGTCATCGGCGACAGGGACGGCGTCCCCGGCCCGGCGATTGAAGAATGTTTAAAGGCTGTCGGTGCGGAAGTTATCTTCTCCTCCACCGAGTGCTTTGTCTGAACGGCGGCAGGAGCAATGGATCTTGAGAACCAAAACAGGGTTAAAAACGCTGCGGATACCTACGGTGCGGAAAACGTAATCGTAGTAATCGGCGCGGCGGAGGGCGAGGCTGCAGGCCTTGCCGCGGAAACCGTTACAAACGGCGACCCTACGTTCGCAGGTTCATTGTCGGGAGTCTCGTTGGGACTTCGTGTGTTACACTGTATGGAAGAAGAGTTTAAAAGTAATGTAGATCCAACAATCTATGATGAACAGATAGGCATGATGGAAATGGTGCTTAACGTTGACGAAATCGTGGCCGAAATGGAAGCAATTCGCGCCCAGTACGGAAAATACTAGTAGCGGCGAACTGTGTTCGCCACACGAGCGTCCAAAATGTCGCTCCTACACACTATTGAGGTGAAGCTAAATAATGAGCAAAATTCGTGTAGTCCATTATATCAACCAATTTTTCGGCGGCGTAGGCGGCGAGGAAAAAGCCGACCATTTGCCAGAACTTCGCTTGGGTGCAGTTGGCCCAGGTATGGCTCTTAGCCAACAGTTCGGTGACGAGGCCGAAATTGTCGCAACCATCGTGTGCGGGGATTCGTACTTTAACGAAAATACACCCGCCGCGCTTGAAGCCATCTTAGGTTTCGTCGCTGACCAAAAAGCCGATATTTTTGTAGCCGGTCCCGCATTTAACGCCGGCCGCTACGGTATGGCTTGCGGCGGTGTCTGTAAGGCCGTTCAAGAAAAATTCGGCATACCGGCCGTTACCGCAATGTTCGGCGAGAACCCAGGCGTTGACGGGTTTAAGCAAGACGTGTATATCCTGGAAACGGGCGACAGCGCAGCCACAATGCGTACCGCCGCACCTGTTTTGGCAAAGTTTACTCTTAAACTTGCCAAAAACGAGGAAATCGGCGCGCCGACGTGTGAAGCATATTTCCCACGCGGTATCCGTAAAAACGTGTTTGCGGAAGAGCGCGGCTCAAAGCGCGCGGTAGACATGCTTGTTGCGAAATTAAAAGGTGAGGAGTTCGTTACCGAATATCCAATGCCTCACTTCGACAATGTAGCACCAGCACCCGCCATAAAAGACATGCCTAAAACAAAAGTCGCCCTTGTTACATCAGGCGGTATCTGCCCCAAAGGCAACCCGGACAGGATCGAGTCATCCTCCGCGTCCAAATACGGCAAATATGATATCGACGGCCTTAACGCCTTCTGCGCCAACTGCGCCGAAACGGCACACGGCGGATACGACCCTGTCTACGCCAACCAAGACGCAAACCGCGTACTTCCTCTCGATGTCCTCCGCGACATGGAAAAGGAAGGCAAGATCGAAAAACTTCACAAATACTACTATACAACCGTCGGCAACGGAACGTCCGTCGCCAGCTCCAAGGCCTACGCGGCGGAAATTGCCGCCGAACTTGTAAACGACGGGGTACAAGCCGTTATCCTTACCTCTACATGAGGCACGTGCACTCGTTGCGGTGCAACGATGGTTAAAGAGATTGAACGCGCGGGTTTACCCGTCGTCCATATCTGCACTGTAGTTCCAATCAGCCTCACCGTAGGCGCAAACCGTATCGTTCCGGCGGTTGCTATACCGTATCCGCTAGGGAACCCAACGCTTGAAGCCGGCGAGGAGAAAAAACTTCGCCGCCGCCTTGTGGAGAAGGCGCTTAACGCCCTCTGTACAGAAGTTGACGGGCAAACGGTATTTTAATAGGAGCGAGCTTTGTTCGTCTGGACATAGAGGCGGCAATTAACCGCCTCTATGGTTTTATTTTCAAAGGAATAAATTATGCCCAAAGAAGCCGAAATAAGGGTCGTTTGGCCTGTTGGCGAATACAGCTAAGAATATAAAGACTTTCAAATAAATGAATCTGCGGATAAAATACTTGAATATATAAAAAATTTGATGTTAATCAAAAAAATTGCAGTTAAAATATAATAAAACAGGAGAAAAGAACTGTGCCGACACGTAAGCAATTACAAAAAAGGTTCAACTCATCAAGAGCAAATTTAATTGGGATGACCTTCCTAACATGCGTAAACATCATACTAATACTTACGCAGTCAGCTTGGTACTTTCCATTTTCTGCGTTTATCCCGGCCTTTTTAATTTACTTTAATTCAACATACCATACACTTAGCTCCACTTATTCATTTGCGGTATTGGGGATAACGGCGGCAGTGTTAACAACGTCAATCTACGTCGTACTTTGGATTTTATCAAAAAAATTCAAGGGCTTGATAATCGCCGCTTTGGTTTATTTTTCAATTGATACCTTAATCCTTCTCGGCATTACCGGTTTTGTCATAGTAAATGGTGAATTTGAGTTTTTTATTATCATTGAGATCATGTTCTCAGCATGGATAATATACTATTTAATCAGCGGTACTGTTGCATGGGCAAAAATGCGGAAACTACCCATAGATCAAGATAATATAAATGCTAATGCCGAAGAAGATGACGAAACAGCCGACAACATACCAAAAACAATCGCCATTGCGCAAATCTTGCCAACAACGGCGTTGCGCCAAGCATCAAAGCGCGGCCGCAAGCTGATTAAAGCAAATTACAATAATATGGAAATTATTGTAAGCCGAAAACTTAATGTAACAGAACTTATCGTTGACGGAACGGTTTACGCCGAACAAACAGGCATACGCGAAGGTACTTCATATACTTTGGAAGTTAACGTAAACGGCGTAATTATAAACGTAACTACGGTAATCCCAACAATAAAAGAGGCGTTCAAAAACGAAACACATACCAAAGTGATTTTATATGTAAATGGTAACCTATTGGCTGAAAAAGCACGTTATTTTTAATACGGATTTCAGCGGTATATCGAAATGATCTTAACCATATCAGGAAATCACGAATATCCTGGGATTTAGGACAATATCTACTATTTCAAATTAACAGATTATCCCAATATTTAATTAACTATGCAATGATGTCATGGGGTAACTGCATCGCCGGAAACAACCTTGTTATGGAACGAATGCTCAGGCGGTTCCCTAATTAATCCGAATTTAGCGCCGAGTTCAAGCCGGGCGTACGGTTTTTTAAATATGACAATATTTCAACTGGATTTTAAAGGAGTTATTCCATCCAGCCTTTCAAATAAAGTTTTCTTTATCAAGCATGAAATAAAATGATCTATGCAGGAGGTGGGCTGTTGTGTTTATCTATCTTTTACTTACGGTTGCGCTATCCCTGCAAAGTCTTATATCCATGACGAGCTGCATGCCTACCGCAGCCACGCAACCGCCCGCAGTCAGCATACCGATATTAATGTACCACACCTCGTCGGAAGATAACCCCGGCTACTTCACCGAACTATATATCCGCCCGTCGGAGTTTCGGCGGCAGATCGCGTTTTTGGTGGAAAACGGCTTTACCTTCATAACATTCGACGATTTCGATAATTTGCATAACATTGAACGACCTGTTATGGTAACATTTGATGATGGATATTTAGAAAATTATACAGAAATATTTCCAATCTTACAAGAATTTAATGCAACAATAGTCCTCTTTCTTACTTGGTCTTCTATAAGAAATCACGGATTGACTGAAGAAATGCTATTCACGATGGTCAATTCCGGCTTGGTAATAATCGAATCGCACACGATGACGCACACAAACTTAACTTCTCTCTCTAATAAACCCGACCGGCTTCGATTTGAGTTATATGAATCACGGCGGCTGATTGAAGAACTTACGGGCCGGCGGCCAATCGCGCTTGCATACCCAGCCGGCCGCTTCAACCAAGTTGTTATAGACATGGCGGCTGGATACTACAGCTTCGGCGTACGCCACGATTTGGGAATGCACAACACGGCGTTCTGCAATTTCGAGGTGCGGCGCATACGCATCAGCCGCAGCACAGGGTTTAACTCATTTGTCAGATTGATAGCTCCGTAGGAGCGCACTGTGTGCGCCTAGATAGTTGCAAATTAAGTAACCTTACCCCGTTCACGGAAATGTCGTGCGCAGATGAGGAGCAGATGACATTCGAAACTCTCATGCTTGTTTGCAAAAACTATATAAAGCACGGCTTTAAGAACATTATTCTGTCCGACCTAAATGACAAGAGATTGTTTGATATTACCGAATATTTTAAAGATACTTCTTACGTCATTTTTACTTTATATTCGAATAATGATGATGTAATTAAACAGCGGATTTTAAATAGAAACGACGGAAACGAATACAAAAACTTTAAAGAGTCTTTTAAAATAAACAACATGATAAAAGGCCGGAATACTTTACCCAACGAATATAGAATACGGCCAGACAATCAGTCTGCCGACAATGTCACTTCGCAGATTGTGAGTTTGCTGGCAGAGCACCGCAACGATCCATTCAATGCCAATTATAATCGTAACGAATATTTTTCATATACAAATTAATTTATAAACAGCAGGTGATTTGTTAATGATGTATCCATTCATACAGTTAGAAGATAATACCGAAATTGTTCACTCTGAAATTCTGAACGACGGTCAAATAAAAGTTTATATCGAAAAGCCCATAGACGGTGGTTTTCATTCAGCAACCTGTTTTTTGCCATCTTACGAATGGTGCGGGATTATTGGGTTTACCCAATTTGATATCGAAAATTATCAAGAAATAATTGAATCAACAGTTCACTTAATTTTTCGTTTTGCACACGACGGAGGGCTTGAAAATGCCGCAGGTTTTTAAGATCGGTTCTTATGTCATATACTTTTGGGCAAACGAAGGTAGACCGTTAGAGTTTATACATGTCCATATATCAAAAGGAACTCCTTCCGCGAATGCAACAAAGGTTTGGATAACCAAAAAAGGCAAATGTGTGTTGTGTCACAACAAGTCAGAGATTCCGCTTAGGATTTTGTATAATATTATAGCTGTAATAGAAGCAAGAATAACTGATGTTTTCAATAAATGGCATGAATTTTTTGGAGAAATTAAACACTATTGCTAAACAGATACTAGGAGGAAATACAAAGTGAAAGCAGTATTAAAAGGCGCAGCATACGTATTGGTGCAAACACCGGACATGATCGAACACAGCGGTACAACCCAAACGACGGAGCGCATCGTCAACCCCGATTCGGATTATCTGAAGCAACTGAAACAACACATCAGGTCTTTTGACGACGCGGTAAAATACGCACCCAACCAAACCTACATCGGCAATATGACGCCACCCGAACTTGGCACAATAGAGTTCCCATGGTATGATAAACCAACAGGGCATAGCCGTTTCGGCAAGATGGGGGAAATAATGCCGCAGGACGAGTTTATCGGCCTTATTAAGGCAGCAGATTCTTTCGACTTGGTCATGCTTTGCGATTGTTTTGCGCCTACCGTTAAAGCAAAGCTAGAGGCACACCCACTTTGCGCACCCCTAGCCGCCAAAATCGGCGCTGGCAATACATGCGAAGAGGTTGAAGAACAAGTAAATAACCACCATGCCGAAGGCTTGTACCATGAAGGCAAATTAATTGGCTGCGTCAAACGCGCCCACGATATCGACCCGAACCTAAACGCGCACATTATATTTGAAAACCTTGTATCCAAGGCTTCCGGCGCGTTGGCTTTACTTAATTTATTCGCAAAAAACAATATCAACCCGCTTGATGTTGACTATATAATAGAATGCTCCGAAGAGGCTTGCGGCGATATGAACCAGCGAGGCGGCGGTAACTTCGCCAAAGCCATCGCCGAAATGGCCGGTGCAGACGGAGCTACCGGCTCAGACACGCGCGGTTTTTGCGCCGCACCCGCACATGCTTTAATACAGGCCGCATCATTGGTGCGCGCGGGTACGTTTAAAAACGTAGCTATCGTCGCCGGAGGCGCAACAGCCAAACTTGGCATGAACGGTAAAGATCACGTAAAGAAGGGTTTACCGATACTTGAAGACGTTATCGCCGGTTTTGCCGCTATTGTTAGCGAAAACGATTTTATCTCGCCGGAAGTAAATACCGAGCTCGTCGGCACGCACACCGTTGGCACGGGTTCATCGCCGCAAGCTGTCATTACCGCTCTTGTGGCTAAGCCGCTTGAAAAAGGCGGGTTACGCTTTGCAGACGTTGACAAATTCTCAGTTGAAATGCAGAATCCGGACATCACCAAACCGGCAGGCGCTGGCGATGTGCCAGAAGCGAACTACAAAATGATAGCCGCCCTTGCCGTTATGAAAAAAGAAATCGAGCGCGCTGATATCAATGATTTTGTACTCAAACACGGAATGAGTGGCTGGGCACCAACGCAGGGGCACATTCCTAGCGGCGTACCTTACCTTGGTTTCGCCATTCAAGACCTTACGGAAGGTGTGCTTAACCGTGTGATGATAGTGGGCAAAGGCTCCCTCTTCCTCGGGCGGATGACGAATCTGTTTGACGGCGTGAGCGTTGTTCTGGAGAGGAATAAGGGCGAGGTAAAGAACGACGAAGGACGCGCTGTAGCGATCGGCCAGTGGCCGGCCACCCCCTCGGCGGCTAAAACCAAAGTCGGCATAACAATTTTAGGCAGCGAACACGGTATCCAAAACATAGTAAACGGCGCTGAGGAAGCGGCAAAAGACGGCGCATTCGATGTTGTCCTCATCGGTAACTTAGGCGGCATCAAAACCAAGCTCGAAAACTTCGATACGCCGGACGAAGCATCCGCCCACAAAAAAATGGAGGAACTGCTTGATTCTGGCTACTTGCAAGGCTGCGTCACCATGCATTATAACTTCCCAATAGGCGTTTCCACCGTCGGCCGCGCCGTTACCCCGGCGAAGGGTCGCAAATTATTCCTCGCCACGACAACAGGCACAACCGCTACGGATAGAACTACGGCGATGGTAAAAAACGCAATCGGCGGAATCGCCGCGGCAAAAGCATGCGGTATAGAAAACCCGTCCGTAGGCATATTAAATATTGACGGCGCAAGGGCAGTTGAACGCGCATTGCTTGACATAAAGGCAAAAGGCTACAACATAAACCTTGGCGAAAGCGGACGGGCAGACGGCGGCGCGATCCTGCGCGGCAACGACGCGCTAAACCCAGACGTTGACGTACTTGTGGCTGACAGCCTCACAGGCAACATCCTCTGCAAATTACTCTCCTCCTACACAACCGGCGGCATGTACGAAAGTAGCGGAGACGGCTATGGCCCCGGTATCGGTGAGGGGTACAAGCGCCTCGTCCTCATACTCTCCCGCGCAAGCGGGTCACCTGTTGTGGCCGGCGCGTTGCGTTACGCGGCGCAGTTATCTAACGGAAATGTGGTTGCCGTTACCGAATCTGAAATTGCCTCCGCAAATAAGGCAGGCTTAGCTGATATCAAGCTGGCAAAGGCCGCTTCCGCGTCGGATGTAAATATACCGATTAAAAAAGACGTACCGAAAGAAGTCGTAACGGCGGAAATATCCGGCATTGAGGTTTTTGATTTGGACGATGCCGTCGCACTCCTCATGCAAAACGATATCTATGCGGAGAGCGGCATGGGCTGCACCGGCCCGATTGTGCTGGTAAATACCGCTAAGCATGCAAGCGCGTTGGCCGTGCTTGTTGACGGCGGGTTTGTTAAAGAAGACTGATAACACGAATCAAGGGTTAAAAAATTAAATATGCTAAATAATCAGGCCTATGAAACTAAACTTGAAGAATGCGTATAATTACAGTTGTGCCATACAACCTAGAAATTGCGTATCCAGTGGGAGAAAGGACGCATAAAGGCATTTCGCCCTAACTCCCACTAGCATTGCCTGGCTTCACCGCAATGACATTCAAGCCATACGCCTCTATATATAGAGCAAGGAACCAATTATCCTTGATATCTACGAAAAATGCTGGCTTAACACCACTTACAAAACCATGAGGTAATAATATGACATATTCCCAAAGAGCAATTCGCGTGAAAGAATCCACAACCTTGGCCATAAACGCCAAGGCAAAGGCCATGAAGGCGGCCGGACAGAGCATAATCTCCTTTACCGTCGGCGAGCCGGACTTTGACACGCCCGGCCACATCGTCGAAGCTGCAAAAGCGGCTATGGACGCGGGCCACTCCAAATACACGGACACGCCCGGCGTTTTACCACTGCGCGAGGCAATCTGCCGCAAGCTAAAAGGCGAAAACGGGCTGGACTATACGCCCGCTCAAATAGTTGTATCAAACGGCGCAAAACATGCCATTTCCAATGCTTGCGCGGCAATTATAAATCCCGGCGACGAAGTCATCATTCCTGCGCCGTATTGGCTTACATACCCGGAAATCGTCGGGATGTATGACGGCGTACCCATCTACGTTGACACGACGGAAAGCAGCTATAAGATAACAGCCGCGCAGGTAGAGGCCGCAATTACACCGAAATCTAAAGCAATCTTCTTAAACACACCCAACAACCCAAGCGGCGCGGTTTACACTGAAAGTGAACTTCGCGCCATCGCCGATGTTTGTTGCAAACACGATTTAATTGTGTTGAGTGATGAAATTTACGAACACCTCATATATGAGGAAGGCTTGCGCCATATAAGCATAGCATCATTTAATGAAGATATAAGAAACCGTACGATAGTTATCAACGGCCTGTCCAAATCCTTTGCGATGACCGGTTGGCGCATGGGCTACACAGCATCGAATGCGGATATCGCTAAACTTATCGGCAATATCCAAAGCCACCAAACCAGCAATATCAACGCTATTACCCAATTGGCTGCCATTGCCGCCATTGATGGAGATAAACAGCCGCTGCATGATATGGTTTCCGAATTTGCCAAGCGTCGCGATTATATGATGAAAAAATTAACGGACATAGGCTTTGAACTTAACACGCCGCCCGGCGCGTTTTATTGTTTCATAGATATTTCCAAATTCTGCGGAGACAATATCAAAGACGCCGCTGACTTTGCCGCCATGCTCGTAGATAAGGCCGGCGTTGTAGTTGTGCCCTGTGCGGACTTTGGCTGCCCCATGCACATCCGTCTAAGCTACGCCTGTTCCATGAACGAAATTACTGAGGGTTGCGACAGAATCAGGCAAGTTATCAAGCCTTAATTCATACAATTAACTAACCGATTTACCAAATATGCAAATCCGTGCAGAAATATTCACAAAACAGATGCATAATTTGACATATAATTTAACAAAAAAAATTTTAAAATCTTATTGCTTTTTCTTTGGCAATGGTTTATAATATGTTTTAACTTGGCATGTCTGTAATTTACAGCCATGTACTTTAAAGGAGGAAATATATGACACGCAACTGGACAAAAAGACTTGCGGCAATTATCGTAGCACTCGCTATGTTTGCTGCAATCGCACCCGCAGTACATGCGGACGAACCCACCTACACCTTCCGTGACTCTATGGGCGGCAATCCAATTAACTGGAGCCCGTTTACCTGGATGAACGCTAACTGTAGTATGATCCTCGGCTGGACAAACGGCTTCTGGGGCTTCTGGTCCTTCGCTGAAGACGGAGTTTCCATGGAATGGTTCTACCAAGACGCTGACCTTATCACGGATATCACGGCGGAATATTGGGACCTCGACAGATGGGACATCACAGAAGACTGGGGCCGTGTATGGCGTATAGACCTCAACCCGAACGTGCGTTGGAACACGGGTACACCTGTTAACGCGCATGACTATGTCTGGTCCTGGATGAACCTTCTTGACCCACGCCAACAAAACACGCGTGCAGGCGGCCTTGCAGGTTCTGCAAGCCAATGGCTCGGCGCACCTGAATACCAATCAGGCTACGGCGAATGGGAAGACGTGTCCATCTACGCTTTAGACGACTACACACTCATCTGGATCACAACAAGACCAGCTGACCGTTGGACATTCCTTTGGGAAGCTAACAGCATCTTCGGCGGCAACCTCGTGTACCGCGAAGCATTTGAAGCAAGCCAATTCTGGGAAGAGGACGTTCTTCTTCACACATACGGCACGACACTTGAATCTACATTCTCTTGGGGTCCGATGATGCTTGCCAGCTACGAAGTAGACAGGCAATTCTCATTCGTAAGAAACCCATACTGGCACGGTTGGAACGACCCGCGCTTTGAAGGCCAGTTCCCAATGACGCACCTTGTTATCGACATTATTGACCCAGGCCAAACCGAGCTCCGCCTCATGCTTTTTGAACAAGGCGAACTCAGCATCACACCGCTTACAGCGGACCAAGCTCCGCGCTTCCGCTTCAGCGAGCGTCTTTTCATCACACCTGGTACGGCTACATTCCGTTGGATCATCGCAAGCGATCTTGATTCCTTAATCGCACTTGAAGAAGAAGCTGGCGACGGCAACAACATCCGTATGCTCCACTACCGCGAGTTCCGCCGCGGCATCAGCCTCGCTATGGATCGCGCACTCCTCGTTCGCGAAACGACGGCCGCATCCCAACCTTTCGTATTTCTTCTCAACGACCTCTACTACTATGACATCGCAAACAACCCCAACTCCGTATACCGCTGGCATCCCGAAGTAATGCAGTTAGCTGTTGACTTCTTCGGCATCGAATGGGGCGGAGAAGATGACTGGTTCCAAACACTTGACGAAGCATATGACTCCATTACAGGCTTTGACGTGTTTGCAGCCCGCGAAGCGTTCCAACTTGCTTTTGAACAAGCAGTTGCGGACGGCAATATGATACCGGGTCAAAACGTAAACATCCCAGTTATGCTTCACAGCGGAGCATCCCTTTCCGCGGCAGACCAACGCACGGAAGAACTTATGAACGACTTTATCGCCGAAGCTATCATCGGTACGGGCTTTGAGGCTGGTGGCGTTCAGTTCGCGTTCACATCCGGTTCACAAACCCAATTCAGAGACGTTGCCGAAGGCCGCGTCGCAATGATCCGCGGTGCGTGGCAATCTGAATGGGCGCGCCCCTGGTTCATGATCGGCGTTTATGTAAACCCGGACATCTTCGGCGGCGACCTCGTATCTATCCACACATCCAACGGTTGGGATCCAACAACAGAAACATTGACGATCTCCAACGCACAGCTTGGCTTCAGCCAAGGCTACACAACCAAAACGTACCAAGACTGGCACCGCGCTATCAACGGCGGTATGTTTGACCGCGCCGACGATCCGGTACTCCGTTTACGCGCTACGGCAGCTCTTGAGTTTGCTATCCTTGAAGGTTTCCGCGACATTCCAATCATGTTCAGCGCAACCGCAGGCCTCCTCAGCTATCAAGTGGAATGGGGTACACCGCACTTTAACGTAGTGTACACACGCGGCGGTTTACGTCGTATAACATTCAACTTCAACGACCAGCAATGGGCAGAGTTTGTAGCTTCCCAAGGCGGTATCTTAAGCTACGAATAATTAATAACCAATTAAACATTATAACCTACCGGATTGCCGAGTATGTGATTTCATATCTCGCGCGTTAGGTAGGGTTGTCGGGGGAGCTTACAAAAGTTCCCCCGACTTATAATAACAAGCTGTTTGAGAATCTGCGATACACACTCAAACATGCTTGGCTGATTTCGCATAAACCGCAAGCGATTTATGCGAAACGGCTAAACTAATCTCTTTTTCCGAAAGGAAAGTGTCAAATTATGACCATGTTTAAATATGTGCTTAAAAGATTAGGTTTAATGGTTATTACTTTTTCAATAATAATGACAGTAGCCTATATCCTAGTACTTAGCGTTCCAGCACCGGAGATGCAGCCTGATCTTGGAGGCGAGCAAACGATACGTATGCAACAACTTGAAGCAAGAGGGCGTAACGACCCGATTATGACGCAATACGTCAGATGGCTTCGCAATATTTTTCCACACAGGGTAACAGAGTTTGTTTTGGACGTAAATGGACAGCAAATACCCATATTAAGTGATGGCGGATACCAACTACATGATGCGAGCGGCACCCCACTGTACGAAACGACACGTTCATGGAACGCGTGGGATTGGGGTATCTCAGACCTTCGCGGTCAACGCCCCGTTATTGAGGTTGTTGCCCCTCACATACCATTTACCGTTGTCTTAAACCTATATTCATTAATGATCGCAATGCCTATTGGTATAGCCTTAGGTATATGGGCGGCCGTTAAGAAGAATAAATTGACAGATCATATTATCTCCACGGCCGTTATGATTTTCATTTCGGTACCCATGTTTATTTTCGGTATCTTCATTCAGTATACGCTTGGATTCCGCCTTACGGCTTCACTTGGCTTACCGTTGCAGGTTGCCTCACTGGCTGAAGCCGGCGGTTTTTGGACATGGACAATGTTTAGGTCTATGATCATGCCGATTACCGCAATGTGCTTCGGTACTATTGCCGGTATGACGCGTATGCTTCGCGCCGAGCTTACAGAGGCGTTGACCAGCGAATATATGCTTTTAGCACGCGCTAAAGGCTTGACGAAAAACCGCGCTATACGCACACACGCACTTAAAAATGCAATGGTTCCCATTATACCTGGCATACTCGCCTCATTTATCGGCGTCCTCGGCGGCTCCGTTGTTATTGAGCAAATATTCTCTGTACCAGGTATGGGTAGATTGTTTTTAAACGCATTCCAAGGATTTGGGCAAGGGCCAGACACCGATTTATACCTCTTTATGCTTGCTTTCTACATAGTAATCGGCCTTGTTGCACAAATCATTACGGATCTTAGCTTTGGTTTCATAGATCCGCGAATTAGAATGGGACAGAGGTGATAGCGTGAAAAATCTAAATAACGAAAAATCTTATAATAATATATCAAACATACCTGCAGAAAGGTTCCGTTTTTCCCAGGTAGACATGCGTATACACGACGCCGTGCCAGAAGCCAAACGCATCGGCTATTTTAAAGACGCATGGATGCGTTTTAAGCGCAATAAAGTTTCCGTGGCGGCGGCGATCATAATTATAATCATCGTACTCTTCTCCTTCATAACACCGTTAATAAACACACACAGCATGACTTTTTCGGATACCTTCTTCCGTTATGCGCGCCCGAGGGTACAGGCCTTCGACAGAAGCGGCTTTTGGGACGGCGGCTTCCAAAGAAACCAGCCGGACACAGGTTTGCTCTTCTACATAGGTATCGCACAGCAAACCGTTTGGGGTGAACGCCCGGGTCTTGGCGAAGGCAGGTGGGTATACCCAGAAGACGGGTCCGACCGTTTTTGGCAGCCAGTTTGGGATTTCGTTGAGCCTACAAGGGATGGCGAAGGGGCAATCTGGTATAATTCCGTAAACTCCAATATGTCCCCTTTAATCCGAATCAACGAATCATTTAATGCCGCTACCGGTATCAGATTTGTTGATGACGAATATGGTAACAGGGTTATAGAAAACATATACCGCCGTTTATGGAACGCAAGGGTATCTTCCTACCACCGGATAGGTTTTGTCTCAATGCAGCTTATGCCAGAGCGCGTCGCGGAAATACGCGCGTGGGAAGACTGCGAGATACAAAACCCGGACAGAAGGCAAGTTTTATTTCCCGTCATCGATTACGGCGGGACACGGCCTGGGCAGGAAAGCCCATTCTTCCACCATGCATTCTGGTTTGATCCAAACGACCATGCACAAATATGGTGGCGGCACGACCGTTTCGGCAACCCATTGGATCGCAACGGCAACCCGATGACGCTTGAAGAAGTTATGCTCTACGGTCTTGTGGATAACTATTTACGCAACGCAGCAGGCGTTATCCAATTTGAGCGCCGCGTCGGCACGCCACAAAACCCAATGTTTGAGGTGCGTGTCAACTATTACAACTTCTTCTACATGACGCACGGTATGGAACCGTTCTTCGCCCTAGGCGCAAGTCCAGACGGATTTGACATTTGGGCGCGTATGGCCGCCGGTTTCCGCCTCAGTATAATGCTTGCGACAGCCGTATCTATTCTTAACCTGCTTATTGGTGCTATACTTGGTGCTATCGCCGGTTACTACGGCGGCAAAGTTGACCTTTTCATGGAGCGTTTCCGCGAAATTTTGGTAAACATTCCAACCATTGCTGTTTTCATGCTAGTCAACATACATTTAATAGCGACAAATAGAATTGGCCCGTTTGGCGGTGTTCTCTTTGTATTTGTCGCCTTTGGATGGATGGGTATGATGTCCCTTACGCGTACACAATTCTACCGCTTTAAAAACCAAGAGTACGTAATGGCTGCAAGGACATTAGGCGCAAAAGACCCGCGCATAATGTTCCGCCACATCTTCCCCAACGCTATCGGCACGATTATAACGTCCATGATACTGATTATACCCGGCACTATTACAATGGAAGCAACACTTAACTTCCTCGGTATTATCAGCCTACAAGACAGGTATACAGCATCCTTGGGTACAATGCTTGCCGTTGGCCCCGAAGTTTTCCGGGAGGGTCCTCACGTATTCATATTCCCGGCGATCATGCTGTCGCTCCTGCTTATTGCATTTAACTTATTTGGTAACGGGCTGCGTGACGCGTTTAACCCGTCACTTCGCGGAACGGGGGAATAATTTATGGCAATCGATAAAAACAACAATGAACGTATTTTGGAAGTTAAGAACTTGCGTGTTCTCTTCCGCACAAACAACGGTACTGTTAAAGCCGTTAGGAACATAGACTTTACGCTTGATCGTGGTGAGACGCTTGCCATCGTTGGCGAATCCGGTTCGGGTAAATCCGTTACGGCAAAGGCAATTATGGGCATCTCGTCCGGCAACGCAATCTACGAATCAGGTGAAATTTTCTTCGATGGGATGGATCTTGCAAAAATCTCCGAAGAGGACTTCCAATTGCTTAGGGGCAATAAGGTCTCCATGATTTTCCAGGACCCGTTCTCGTCCCTTAACCCAATCGTGCGTATTGGCCGCCAACTCACAGAAGCCATGTTCCTCAACAATAAAATCAGTAGGCGGAATGCGAAGAGGAACCTAAAGAACCGCATTTCTGCCCTTGCCGCTAATAAAAGCTCCCATGTTAAAGAGCTGGAGCAATTTGCCGTACGCGGCGCAAACCTTGAGAAACCGTACCAGGCCGCTAAAAACACGGTTATCGCCGAAATAAGTACTATCGACGGCATACTTATTGATATTATCCGTGGTGAGCCGAAAGCCATTGTGCGTGAGATAAATCACGTTATCGGCCTGCTTGGCCGTTGTAAGCACGAGTACCTCATACAGGATAACTCCGCCTTCGATTCTGCAGTTTCGGAATTAAAGGCGGCATCGGCACAATACCTTGCATCGGGCGATGAAGTCGGTAAGGACGCGGTGCGCTCCGCACTTAACTCCGTACGCGCCATCCTTGCCTCCGCTTTGGAGTTGCCGGAACCAAGATTCTTCGCCATGGGTTATTGCTCCTTTGCCGGCATAGCAATACCGACCGGTTCGGACATCGGAACTATCAATGATGAAATACAAAAAATCTTTGATGACGGCTTCATGAATGGCTTTATACAGGAAACCGCGTCTGCCCTAGAGCTATCGCAAACACAATCAATTGAAAAGAAGCAAATTGCGCTTGATCTCATCATGCAGAAAATTCCGCAGTTTGAAAACCCGAACGCCGACTTAAACGAGCTTCAAAATACCATCAAAACCCTTATCCAAGCTGTTGAGGCTGGTATCAACAAACTCGACCTTCAAAAAGACAGTATTTCTTACACATTTAAAACAGGTATAAAAAACGAATTGGATAAGCTGATTTTAGCCAAGAAAATCCAAGGCAAAAACGTTCGCGGCCGCAAGAAAAAAGAGTTTGCAGAACGCGCCGACGTGGATCTATACCGTGAAAACGTCGTTACCGTGCTTACACGCCTGTGTGAAAGTTATCAGTACGAACTGGAAAATACCGCGGATCTAGATTACGCGGACCTTGCCCGCAAAACAGTAAAGCGGATTAGGGAAGACGCAAGCCGTACCGTCTACAAAGTTACGAAACGCCTTGCTAAATCCCGCGCCATAAGCCTTATGGAAGAGGTTGGCATACCGGAAGCACGTGCCAGATACACCCAATATCCCTTCCAGTTCTCAGGCGGTATGCGCCAGCGCGTCGTCATCGCCATCGCCCTTGCCGCAAGCCCGGATCTCCTGATATGCGATGAGCCGACAACGGCCTTGGACGTTACCATCCAAGCTCAGATCCTCGATCTTATCAACAACTTAAAGGAAAAGCGCGGCCTAAGCGTAATCTTCATCACACATGACCTTGGCGTCGTAGCTAATGTTGCGGATAGGCTTGCTGTTATGTATGCAGGCAAAATCGTCGAGACTGGTACGGCGGAAGAAGTATTCTTCAACCCGCAGCATCCGTATACATGGGCTCTGCTTTCATCCATGCCGGATCTTGAAACGGAAGAAAAATTGGAATCCATACCCGGTGCGCCTCCAAACATGATTTATCCGCCCAAGGGCGACGCCTTTGCTATCCGTAACAAATACGCATTAGAAATAGACTTTGAGGAAGAGCCGCCTCTTTTTGAACTTTCTGAAACACATAAAGCGGCAACCTGGCTTCTTCATCCCAACGCGCCAAAAGTGGAGCGTCCCCGCATTCTCACTGAACGTATAGAGAGAATGAACAGGATAAACAACGCTGACGCGGCTGGTAAATAGAGGGGGAGGAGAAAAATTATGGAACCATTATTACAAGTAAAGAATTTAAAGCATTATTTTAGGCTTAAAGGTATGGACCTTAAAGCCGTTGACGATATCAGCTTTGACGTTGCCAAAGGCGAAGTATTAGGCCTTGTGGGTGAATCCGGTTGCGGCAAAACCACAACCGGGCGCGCCATCATCCGTCTATACGACATAACAGGCGGCGACGTTATCTTTAACGGCCAGCGTATCGGTGTCGGCGTAAGGGAAAAGAAGAGGGAGATCGCCGCCGCACGCAAAGCCGGCAATACCGCGCTTGCGGCTGAGCTTGCCCGCAACCTTGTACAGGCAAAATCCGAGGTAGAGGATGCTGTACATGGCGGTATAATGAGCAAGATGCAGATGATTTTCCAAGACCCGATCGCAAGCCTTAACCCAAGGATGACGGTGCGTGAGATCATTGCGGAAGGGCTAACCATACGAGGCATTAAGGATAAGAAATTCGTTGAGGAGAAAGTGCGCGCCGCCTTGGACATGGTCGGCCTTGTGCCGGAGCATGCCGAGCGCTACCCGCACGAGTTCTCCGGCGGGCAGCGCCAACGTATCGGCATCGCACGCGCAGTACTGCTTGAGCCAGACATGATAATCGCCGATGAACCCGTATCCGCGCTTGACGTATCCATCCAGGCACAGGTTATAAACCTGCTTAATGACCTGCGGGAACGCATGGGGCTAACCATCCTCTTCATCGCTCACGACCTAAGCGTAGTCAAATACTTCAGCGACAGGATCGCAGTTATGTATTTCGGTAAAATTGTAGAGCTTGCCTCCGCGAAGGACTTATTTGAAAACCCCTTACATCCGTACACGCGCGCCTTACTTTCCGCCATCCCGCAACCAAACCCGATTACGGAGAAGAGCCGCAAGCGCATACACTACGTGCCCGCCCTTGTACACGATTATAGAGAGGAAATGCCCACACTCCGCGAAATTACTCCCGGGCATTTCGTAATGTGCAATACTCAGGAGTTTGAGCAGTACCGCATCTCCATGAAACAGCACACCCCGCTTATATCCTAATGCGATTGAACAAACAACGTAAACTTCTGCGTGAGGAAAGATCACCTTTAAAGAAGATAATAATTGGAAGCACGATTACTGCCGTTATTGCGGCAGTTTTTGTGCTTCTTATTATAAATTCCCGCGGGATATTTAGGGAGGACGACTTTAACGTTGTAGCCCGCATTATGTCCGATGGGTTGTTTATTGTTGGCGGATTGTCGTTATGTTTCGGCCTACTAACGATAACCACGTTTTTTGGCGCGTTTGACATGCTTGCCTTTTCTATGAAGACGTTTTTCTATAAAATGCGTTTTATCCCATTTTTAAACCCACAAAACGCCCCGACATCATTCTATGAATATAAACAGAAAAAAATAGAAAACGGTAAGAAACCCGCATGGAATCTTATTATTGTGGGTGTGTTGTTTGTGTCCGCCGCCGCCATCTTTGCCTCTTTATATGAATCATACGTAAGCCAAATTATATAATAAATCTGTACGACGGAGGAGTCATTATGAAGAAATTATTTACATTTACTATCTGCGCAATCCTAATACCTGTGCTGCTTTCCGCTTGTTTAAGAAATAACGGTGATGAAAATGATACCGATTCCGGATCTGATGTAACAAATAATTATGCCAATAACAATAATGATGATAATAACCTTATAGGCCAAAACCAAGGCCAAGGTACTAATAATAACGTTACTGACGAAATCGCAACCCGCCCACCGCTCGCGCTGCCTTCCCCAAACAATGTCGCACCCGGCCCATTCCCCTTCTCTTTTGAGACTATCGGCCACAACCGTGAGGTTTTTAATTCCGCGGATTTGGGTGAAAGGGATTTGTTCTTTATATACCTTTGGGCAACATGGTGCCAGGCTTGCATGGAAGGGCTTAGACGCTTCGCTGAACTGGAAGAGCAGTTTGAGGGCAGGGTCGGATTCCTCGGCCTTTTAATCGATATGGACGGTGGATGGCGCACCGCTCACCTGCATAAAGGCTTCATAGGCGTAGATTTTATCAGCGTCTACAGCGAATTGCCGGAACTTACCGTTCTCCGCAACATGGCTCGTTCCCAATTTGTGCCAACCAGCATTATAATTGACAGGTACGGCAACATGGTTGGCGAGCAAATTATCGGTGCTGTAAACAGTGGGCATATCGAAAGTGCAATAAATGCTCTCGAAGCACGCCACCTACAATAAGCGGATGCGTTTACAAAAATTTATCGCGGAATGCGGCGTAGCATCACGCCGTAAGGCGGAGGAGCTCATTTCGGCTGGGCGCGTAAAAGTCAACGGCGCAACTATCCGCGAAATGGGTTCCGTTGTCGACCCTATGAAAGATAGCGTAACCGTCAACGGCGAAAGGCTTACCTCCCCCAGCGCTTCCGAAAAGATCTACATCATGCTCCATAAACCAAAAGGCTATATAACTAGCGCAAAAGACCAATTTGGCCGGCCGGACGTAGCCGCACTCGTCGCCGACATCCCGCACCGCCTAAACCCCGTCGGCCGTTTGGACTTTGACACGTCCGGCCTCCTTCTGATGACGAACGATGGCGATTTGACCTACAAACTCACACACCCAAAATATGAGGTTGAAAAGGTCTACATCGCACGTGTAAAAGGCACGGCGGACGAGGAGGCCATCGGCAAGCTCCGCACAGGCATCGAGATTGACGGCAAAGTAACCGCACCAGCCAAGGCCTTTATAATAAAGCAGCAACCTGGATCGACATCCATAAAGATAACGATACACGAAGGGCGAAACCGCCAAGTACGCAAAATGTTAGAAGCACTTGGCCTACCTGTAATAACCCTAAAACGCATAGCCACAGGCACTCTGTACCTTGGCGACTTGGAGTCGGGCAAATGGCGGCATTTGTCAAAAACAGAGGTTAGAACGTTACAAAAAATGTATACTTAAAATTTACGAGGGCAAAATATGTTTAATGAATTTGTGCATTTAATTAATGAATACGCAAAATACGGTTTTAATAGTGCTTTTGAAAGGCTGAACCTTTTTATATCAGATACAAATAATTTTTTGGATATAATCTCACAAATCGGCACAATACCGGAAAGCATTGCCCATGATTCCACAGAAGAAAAATTATTTGCAAAATCATTTGATGCGATATTATCACGCGCTTTTCGTGAATTAGGCTTAAACTCAACTATTGTTTCAAAACGTGCTGATTCGGCTGACGTAATTGCAAAATCAAATATACATGGATACACTCTTGTAGCAGATGCCAAATCATTTCGTATGAGCAGAACCGCTAAAAACCAAAAAGATTTCAAAGTTACAGCTTTATCCGGATGGCGTAAAGATAGTGATTATGCAGTTCTTTGCGCTCCTTATTTTCATTATCCAATTAAACAAAGTCAAATTTTTGCACAGTCTATTGATAATAATGTTTGTTTGTTGAGTTGGGAGCATTTGATTTTTTTACTAAAAAATAATATAACCGAAAATGGAAAAATTAATTTATCTCGTATATGGAATTTTAGTGAAACTCATTCCCACATAATAACAGCTGCACAAAGAAAAATATGTTTTATTCCTATATTTGATCGATGTTTTTCTTTTCTTATCGGATATACATACGATGAATTTGAAAAAGCACTAACTTCATATTCACAAAATATAACAAGCAGAAGCGAAAAGGAAAAGACATATTGGGAAAATGAACGTAAAATAATTTTATCATATTCACGTGATCAAGCAATTGACGAATTAATAAAAAATAAAAAAATAGATGAAAAAATCCGGCAAATTAATTCTTATGTTAGTAGGAGGATTTGCCGTGATTAATTTAGATAACATTATTTGCGGCGATTCTATAGAATTAATGAAAAAATTGCCCAACGAATATGCTCATGCCATTATTTCTGACATTCCTTATGGAATATCTTATAATGAATGGGATATATTACATAATAACACTAACTCTGCCTTAGGCGGTGCATCAACGGCACAAATTAACGGCGGAACATTATTTAAACGCCGTGGCAAACCTTTAAACGGATGGAGCGATGCGGATAAAAAGATACCCTTTGAATACCAAGAATGGTGTTCATCATGGGCATTTGACTGGCTTAGAATATTAAAACCAGGTGCTTCATGTTTTATTTTTGCTGGTCGTCGTTTTGCTCATAGATGTATAGTAGCTCTTGAAGATGCAGGTTTTACATTTAAAGATATGTTAGCTTGGGAAAAAACAACAGCCCCGCACCGCGCTCAACGTATTTCAGAAATATATAAAAGACGTGGCGATAACACAAGAGCTGAGGATTGGGAAGGTTGGCGTGTTGCAAATTTACGTCCACTATTTGAACCTATTTTATGGTTTCAAAAACCTTATAAAACAGGTGGAACGCTTGCAGACAATGTTATTGAACATAATGTTGGTGCTTGGAATGAAAGCATAGCCAACACAAACATATTTTCTGTTTGCTACGATAAAGAAGACCATGGATTACATGAAACACAGAAACCGCTAAAATTAATGGAGCGTCTTGTATCACTTGTTACACAAGAGGGTGCGATTATTATCGATCCTTTTGCCGGTTCAGGTACAACATGTTTAGCCGCAAAAAATTTAAATAGGCATTACATTGGAATTGAAATAGACGAAAATTACGCAGAAATCGCAAAAAAACGTTTATCAAATGGCATACACCAGCTTTCACTAAGTATAAATATGGAGTAATTTATGAAACTATTAATAGACAAATCAAAACTAAAAGAAAAAATCATAGAAAACGTAAAGATTCTTTCCCGCAAAACCATAAATTCCGCCACGCCAGACCAAATATACGAGGCACTTGCCTTCACCGTGCGAGACGTCATTACCGATTATTGGATAAAAACCCACGACCATTACTTCAAGAACGATGTAAAGGTCGTTTATTACCTGTCCATGGAGTTTTTGACAGGCCGTTTCCTAGGCAATAACGTGGTAAACCTATGCTTGGCTAATGATCTGCGCGAGGTACTTGCGGAGCTTAATGTGGACTATAACCTAATTGAGGATGCGGAGGAAGACCCCGGCCTCGGTAACGGCGGCCTTGGGCGGCTTGCCGCATGCTTCTTGGATTCCCTATCAACCCTTGGATATCCCGCATACGGTGCGGGCATACGCTACCGTTACGGCATCTTCGAACAGGGCATAGAAAACGGCTACCAGATTGAACGGCCAGACAACTGGCTCAGAAAAGGCGACCTTTGGGGAGTTAAACGGACGGAATATGCCGTTACCGTTACTTTCGGTGCAACCCCCGTTGCCGTCAAGGGCAGCGACGGCAAATACCGATTTGAGCAGCGCGGCGGTACATCCGTTACAGCCATACCGTATGATTACCCCGTCGTCGGTTACGGCAGCGATGTCATCAATACCCTCCGCCTTTGGGAAGCGGAAGCCATCAACAAGTTCGACCTCGCTTCTTTTAATAAAGGCAATATCTCCCAGGCACAGGCAGAGAAAAACCTTGCCGAAAGCCTGTGTGACGTACTTTACCCAGCCGATGATAACGTTAGCGGTAAAGAACTTAGGTTACGCCAACAGTATTTCTTTATATCGGCAACATTGCAACGAGTAATTGAGCGCCATAAGGAATTGAACGGCGGAAACCTTAGTAATAACTTAAGTATTTTTAAAAATTTTGCATCCAAGGTGCAATTCCAGCTTAACGATACGCACCCTGCCGTCGCAGTCGCCGAACTTATGCGTATCTTGGTTGATGTGAATGACTTAGAATGGGATGACGCGTGGGAAATCACCAAAGCCACCTGCGCCTACACGAACCACACAATTCTATCGGAAGCTCTTGAAAAATGGCCGGTTGAGCTATTCTCCCGCGTTTTGCCTCGCATCTATATGATTATTGAGGAGATAAACCGCCGCTTTTGCGTAAACCTCATCAACCGCTTCGGCCATGACGCGGACGTCGTACGCCGCATGGCCATAATCGCCGACGGGTACGTCAAGATGGCGCACCTCGCCATCGTCGGATCGCACTCTGTCAATGGCGTGGCGGCGATACATTCGGAGATACTTAAGAAACAAGAGCTGCGCGATTTCTACGATATCTATCCAGAAAGATTCAACAATAAAACCAACGGCATTACGCAACGCCGCTGGCTTGCCCTATGCAACCCACGCCTTGCAAGCCTCATTACCGGCGCAATCGGCGATGGTTGGATTAAAGACCTCTCCCGCCTCCGCGATTTAAGAGGGTTTATGGATGACAGCGGGTTTCTAACGGAACTTGGACGGGTAAAACAAGCGAATAAAGCAGATTTAACCGCTTATATCCGCAATAAGACAGGTATTGTAATAGACGAACACTCTATCTTTGATATGCAGATAAAACGTTTGCATGAGTACAAGCGCCAGTTGCTTAATATTTTGCATGTACTGGCTCTTTACAACCGTATCAAAACCCAACCTTGGCTTGATGTCGCGCCGCGTACATTCTTTTTCAGCGCAAAGGCGGCGGCGAACTATACGCGGGCCAAGCAGATTATAAAGCTTATAAACAATGTGGCTAACCTTGTTAATAAAGACCCTGTGATAGACGGGCGCATAAAGGTTCTTTTCCTTGAGAACTACCGCGTTTCACTCGCCGAGCGCCTCATCCCCGCCGCCGACGTCAGCGAACAAATATCAACGGCCGGCAAGGAGGCAAGCGGTACGGGCAATATGAAATTTATGCTCAACGGCGCGCTTACAATAGGCACACTTGACGGGGCAAACGTTGAGATGCTTGAAGAAGTCGGCGAAGAACATATGTTTATCTTCGGCCTTAAGGCGCACGAAGTGCATGAATTTAATATGCGTGGCGGATATGACCCGTGGGATATAGCAAACCTTAACCCAAATGTGCGCAGTGTGATGACGATGCTTATAAACGGCCAATTAAGTGATAACCACGACCTTTTCCGCGACCTGTACGACGCACTCTTAAACGGTTACGGCTCAAACAGGCCTGACGAGTATTACGTGCTCAAGGACTTTGAGGATTACGCAAACGCACAGGACGCCATTGCGGATAAATATAAGGACAAACAAGCATGGCTACGCTCCTGCGCCGCCAATATCGCCGCCGCCGGCAAATTTTCAAGCGATAGGACGATTATGGAGTATATTACGGAGATTTGGGATTTAAAAAAGGTTGAGATTTAAGATATATAATATATAGTTTACCGAAATTAAAGTTGAAGTAAAACACTACACGGCTCGCACCGTCATTGCTGGCTACGTAGAGTTAATTCGCGTTCCGGGCTATATCCGGAATCTCGCGAATTAACTCTACGTTGACCCGTAATCTCTAGGTTAAAAATCCATGATAAATATGTCACTTGCCGCCAACTTCACAGCAGCTATACACTCTGACCAAACGGCGGACTATCTTTCAAATAACAAAATCCGTTTGCGTTTATATAAATCTAACAAAGTAGATGTAGCGGCTTTTCTTTGTATACCACCATTACGCAAAAAAATGGAATATATCCGCACCGAGGGCTTTTTTGATTTTTATGAAGCTGACCTACCGGAAACAGATAAGCCATATAATTATCATTTCATAATCCAAACCGAAAAAACAAAGCATTTCTATAACCAAATCGGGCTTAAAAACAGTCATTTACCCCAATATGACTTTAAGCTAATCCCGTGTTTTGACGTACCAAATTGGTTAAAAGGCGCGGTTATGTACCAAATCTTCGTGGATAGGTTTTATAACGGAGACACGGCAAATGATATAATTGACAACGAATACGCCTATTTAGGCAAGGCCGCCAAGAAAAAGGATTGGCAAGACCCCGTAGAGGCTGTGGATATCGCCAACTTCTACGGCGGCGACCTGCGCGGCATCATCCTTAAATTACCTTATCTAAAAAATCTCGGCGTTGAGGTCATCTACCTTAACCCAATTTTCGTCTCTCCTTCATCACATAAATACGATATACAAGATTATAACCATGTAGACCCTCACCTTGGCGTAATAAAGAACGACGGTGGTGACCGCCTGTATTTCGAAAAATGGGATAACAAACACGCTACAAAATATATAAAACGTGTTACGGATAAAGAAAACCTTGATGCAAGCGACGCGCTTTTTACCGAACTTGTAAATGAAGCACACCGTTTGGATATACGTGTTATTTTAGATGGCGTATTTAATCACTGCGGCGCGTTTAATAAATGGATGGATACGGAAGGGTTTTATGAAAGCATCGATGCGCCTGGCGCATTTTTATGCAAAAGCAGCCCGTACCATAGTTACTTTAATTGGAGCGGCGGCACGTGGCCTAACAACGACAGCTACGATAGTTGGTGGGGGCATAAGAACCACCCAAAACTTAATTTCGAAAACTCGCCGGAGTTGTTGGAATATATACTAAATATGGCAAAAAAATGGGTATCGCCACCATACAATGCCGATGGGTGGCGGTTGGACGTGGCAGCTGATCTTGGGTTTTCTTTAGATTACAATATTAGGTTTTGGCAAATGTTTAGGGATGCGGTAAAATCCGCAAACCCAAATGCTATTATAATTGCGGAGCATTACGGCGATCCAGAGCCGTGGCTATCCGGCAAAGGGTGGGATACCGTTATGAACTATGACGCGTTTATGGAGCCTGTGACGTGGTTTTTGACGGGTATGCAGAAACACAGTGAAAATTATCAGCCTAACCTATTAAACAACGTAGAGGCATTCGAAACCGCCATGTCGCACCACATGGCAAGAATGCCGCACGCTTCGGTTCTATCCGCCATGAACCAACTTTCAAACCATGACCACTCCAGATTTTTAACCCGCACAAATAAACATATAGGCCGCCTTCACACTCATGGGCGTTTTGAAGCTGACATTAATATTGATAAAAATATCTTTAAACTAGCTGTACTTATCCAAATGACGTGGCCGGGCGCGCCGTGCATCTATTACGGAGACGAGGCAGGCATGACAGGCTGGACGGATCCGGACAACCGCCGTCCTTACCCTTGGGGTAACGAGGACGTTGAATTAATCCATTTCCACAAATCGATAATAGCCGTGCGTAATCTTCCGCAGATACTCGATGCGGTCAGGTATGGCTCATTGATCTATTTGATAAAAGAAAACGGCGTCCTATGCTACGCACGGACGCTTGGAAACAATATTATGGTTGTTGCTGTAAATAACACAGATAGGGAGGTTGATATTAAAATTCCGGTTTGGTTGGTAAATGTTGACAATTCGGATTTTGATATACTTTTTTCTTGTTGCATATATAGCTGCAATGACCTAACCCACCGGGCCCAAGCTTCTGGCGGCTTTCTGCCGCTTACTATAAAACCTTACGAAGGCATGTTATTGGCTTTACCTGTTAGACATATTATATGATTTTATTGAGACTAGTAGTAATCCTTTTAATTACCTAACATGGTCCAACTTTTCTACATATACTCCCTAAGCGGCATAATCACGTACCTATAGCTTTCATCTTCCGTACCGGTAATAATACACGGGCTAATCGGCGTCGTAAATTTTAGGCAGATTGAACCGTCATTCACAACCTTTAGTACATCAAGTAGAAACTTAGGGTTAAAGCTAATCTTTATACCTTGCCCATCAAGCGACAATGCAGCCTCTTGGCCGATTTCTTCTATAAACGTACCCGTCTCAGCTTTTGATTCAACGGTCAGGGCGAACGCGCCGTCTCTTTCCTCAGCAGTAAGCCTGACCGGGTTTTTCCGCGCTTCTCGCGATATGAGGGATGCGCGTTCAAGCCCATCTTCCAAAAACTTGGAATGAAGGGTTAGGTATGTAGTAGCCTCCGTCGCAAAAAGCCGTTCATAGTCTATAAATTTACCGTCAATAAGCCTAGATATGATACGCGCTTCATCCGTCTCAAACAATACTAGATTCTTCATAAATTGAATCGTTACTATGTTTTTATCGCTTGTGCCAAGCACTTTGGTAATCTCTCCAAGCACCTTTCCAGGGATAATTGCGTAAACACTTAGTTCCTTATTGTCGATATCGGCCTCCCTTACGCTAACCCTAAGCGTGTCAAGCGATACAAGCCTCAACTTACCTTCCTTCGACTCAAACAGTACGCCAGTTAGAGCTGGTTTGGATTCGTCTGTAGAGACAGAAAAAAGAACCTGCTTTATCATGCCAGATATTTCGGCGGCAGTTATCTCAAACCTGTCGTTTACGTCACCGCCATCCATTTCCGGTAAGCCGGGGAATTCATCGCCATCGCTTCCAAGTATACGGAACTCCGCACCTCCCCCACGCAACATCGTAACGAAATTACCCATGCATTCTATCTCAACTTTGTCTCCTGGCATCTTCCTTACGATATCGGAAAATATACGCGCATTAAGCGCAACCTTGCCACCTTCATCAACGTCGGCAGCGATCGTGCGGCTTTCTATACCAAGTTCTAAATCGTTACCCGTTAAAACCAAACCATCACTGTTTGTTTCAAGTAATATACATTCCAGTATCGGCTGCGTACTGCGCCCCGTAACAGCCTTACCGACGATACCTATACCATGCACCAATAAATCCTTTGAACAACTAAGCTTCATATATATTCTCCTTCTCCTTATACTTATCAACAAAACATTGTGGATAACATTAATCAAATGTTGATAATTATAAGCCTTTTCAATATTTCATCTATAATGTGGATAAGTTTCTTACTTTTCACAAGTTATCCTATAATTGTCCACACCATATAATCCCATTACTACAATAATATATTAAATTTTAAACATATCCACAAACCCTAGTACAACTCTTACTATAAATATATAAAACAACTTTCATAAAATATTATTTTGCGGCATGCCTAATTTCCTCTTCCAAAACCTCCAGCTCAGCCTGCAGTTTTTTATCGGTTTCAAGCAATTCTGTAATCCGGTTTATACCATGGAGAACTGTGGAGTGGTCTCTGTCTCCAAGCTCCTTGCCGATAGATGTAAGTTGGCAATTAAGTATTTTACGGGTAATAAACATGGCAACCTGCCGCGCATGGGATAGATTGGCCGTGCGTTTCTTAGACCGCAATTCGTCCGGCGTACAGACGTATTTATCCGCTATGAATTTAAGGATATGCGGTATGTTAAGCTCCGTCTTTGCTGCCGTGTTTGATATATCCTTTAAAGCCTCATATGCTAGGTTTATATTAACCTCCGTATTGGTGAGTTTTGCGCGGGCTATTATTTGGTTGTACGCGCCTTCAAGTACACGAATGTTTGAATCTATATTTGCGGCAAGGTGACGCAATATTTCGTTTGGTATATGTATTTTTTCTTTTTCCGCCTTTTTTTCAAGTATCGCGAGGCGCGTTTCGTAATCCGGCAATGAGATATCTACGACCAAGCCGGAACCGAATCGTGAGGTAAGGCGTTCTTCAAGCGTGGTAAGGTGGGATGGCGGCTTGTCGCTTGAGAGAACGATTTGCTTGTTTGTATGGAAAAGCGCGTTAAAGGTGTTGAAAAACTCTTCCTGTGAGAGTATTTTGTTGACGAGGAACTGCACGTCGTCAACCATTAGAACGTCTACGTCACGGTATTTTTCGCGGAATTTTTGAGGCCTGTCGGCACGGATGGCGGCTACGAAGTCGTTTACGAAATCTTCGGATGTAACGTAGATGACGTTGAGGTTTTTGTCAAATTCGGTAACGTAATTGCCGATGGCGTGCATAAGATGCGTTTTGCCGAGGCCGACGCCGCCGTACAGAAATAACGGGTTGTATGAAGTAACGCCCGGGTTTTCTGCCACAGCTCTGCATGCGCCGAAGGCCAGCTCATTATGCTTGCCTTTTACAAATGTATCGAATGTATATCTGCGTATAAGAGTGTTGTTTATATGAGAATTTTTTGTACGCGCCTGTTGTGGAGAAATTGCCGGTGGGGTGGAGGTGTTTTCGTCATCGTATTCGGAATCTGCCGTAACATCTGCGGCACCCGTACGGCGATGGTCAATATTAATGATAATCTTTCGGCCAAGTTTAATGGCCGTGATTTTATCTATTTTTTTTAAATACCTGTTTTCAATTGTTTCCTTAACATATTCATCAGCCGCAAGTAAATCTAAATTATTTCCATCAAAACTAACCGGCGTGACGTTTGATAACCAAGCGTTGTATCCGATGTCTGATAATTCACCTGTTTCCGCCAGTTCATTGATGGTTTGCTCCCACAATTCGGAAGCTGTTATTTTTGCTTTTGTCATTTTATTCTCCAATTAATGTGAACATTGATGTGGATAGGTTAGTTAGTGCTATAGTAATGTTTGGTATAGTTATCAACAGTTATCCACAAAATCTATGTTGATAACTGTTGATTATCCACAAATGATTTTGCCAAAATGCGATAAAATCAAGGATAATTAGGCAACTCGACAGTTATCAACATATAAATAGTTAATTTTACAATATTTTATTAGGTTATCCACTTATTTATCAACATAGATATCAACAATTTGTTGATATCTTATGGTGATAATTATAGCATAAACCGGAAAGAAATTCAATGTTTTTAAACGGGGAAATATGAGAAAGTTTATGCTAAAACTTTTGTGTTATCCCCAGCGCCCATAATTATAACCATGTCTCCCGGTTTAATAATTTGGCGTAAATATTCGTTTGCGGCGGTAAATTTGCCGTCAACCAAGCCGCGGTAGACGGCATTTATACCTCTATCCGTAAAGGCTTTGCATAAATCTTCGGATGAAATATTGATATGCCCCTCTTCGCGGCCGGCTGGGGTAAATATATCTAAAAGCACGATTTCATCAGCATTATCCATACATGCCGCAAAATCGTCGAAAAACTCTAAAGTGCGTGATCGCGTATGAGGCTGTAAAACGGCGATGAGGCGGCTTGGATTTAGGCTTTTTGCAGCCGACAATGTTGCGCGTATCTCTGTTGGGTTGTGTGCGTAGTCATCGTAGATCTTTGCGCCATTAAGTTCGCCGCGCAGTTGGAACCGTCGTCCTGCACCCGTAAATTTGGTAAGTTCGCAAACAATATCTTCTATATCAATATTAAGCGCGAAGCAGGCTGCAACTGCCGCCAGCGCGTTCATCACATTATGCTTGCCGGGTACGGATAGGTTAAGGTTCTTTACGTTGCCGGCATTAAAATCCGCACCGTCCTCACCGAAAGTAATAACGCGGCATTTTAACCCGTCCGTAAGATATTCTAAATGATTTACATCCTTATTAACGATAAGCGCACCGTCCGGGTTAATGTTTTCCGCAAATTTCCTAAAACTTTCATATATGGACATTTCTGTTGGGAAATAGTCGGTATGGTCGTGCTCTATATTAAGGATTACGCCGACGGTTGGATGCATTTTGAGGAAAGCGTCGTAATATTCGTCCGCCTCTACCACGAAGTATTTATCGCCGCCGAGGAGCATGGACGTGCCAAGGCGCGTGCAGACGCCGCCGTTTACGACTGTAGGGTTCATCCCAAGTCCCCAAATGGTTTCGCCTATCATCGCCGTTGTCGTCGTCTTCCCGTGGGAGCCGGCTATACAAATACACTTTTCGTAATTCTCCATAATTAAACCGACAAGGCCTGCTTTATCCATAAGTACCGCGCCGCTGTTAGAAAGCTCTTTTGCTCGCTCAAATTCCGGGTTGCCGGGCTTGACGGCGGATGTGTAGACAACCAAGTCGGTGTTATCATCAATATTATCCGCACTATGGCCTATCTGGATGCGTACACCGCTTGACATAAGTTTTGCCGTGGCGTCGCTGGTTACCGCGTCTGATCCGCTGACGCTTAAACCCCAGAGGCGGCACATTTCGGCCAACCCGCTCATATGAGCGCCGCCGATGCCTATAAAGTGTATTTTTTTGCCTTGCAAGGTAAATCTATCCATATATAGCTCCCATTCTAAAATTCAAATAAATAATGGTCAGATAAGTATAACATAGTTTATTGACAATTTCCATGTCCGTAATACAAAAACAGTAAAAATTTTTGCAAGCTAATTTTTTTACTGTTTATAAAGTAATTTCTCTATATAATAAAGCCGCTTAACATGAAAACGGTATTTGTTTTCAAATTAAACGGCTTTATATATATACAGTTGCTACTAAAAATAAAATGGGTTATAAAAATTTGTAGTTTTGAGATATTTTGAATGAAACCCTATTGCCGTTCCCTTATCATCGTTGGCACGCCGTTCCACGGGTTCGTAAATCCTTCCGCGTCGGCGTAGTGGACGATTACCAGGCCGGGGTGATGGTTCCAAAATACTTGGCCTACCATTTCCGGTGCGTTTCCTTCAAAATATACGCGTGTGAGGTTTGCATTAGCCCCAAAAGCATTGCTCCCAATGAATGTAACTGTGGCAGGTATTGTAATTTCCGTAAGACCGCTGCCAGAAAACGCCATATTTTCAATCCTCTCAAGCCCATGCGGCAAATGGATTGAGGTTAAGCTAGGAGTGTCGTTAAATGCTTGTACGCCTATTTCGATAACAGTATTGGGCAGATTGATATCGCTTAGCGATATCGCACCGCGGAACATAGATTCCGGTATATTTACCATACCATCGGGAAGGATGGCGGTCTCCAAAGCACGATTATTTCTAAACGCACCCGGAGAAATAACTGTTTCCGCGCTTTTTATGGTGAAGCTCCGTAAATACGGCATTTCTGCGAACGCGTTGTCAACTATAAGTCCAACGGTTGCGGGGATGATAACTTCGGTTAAGCCTGATTGGAAAAAAGCGGAGAGCCCTATAACCGTTATACTTTCCGGTATAATTAACTTACGTAGGTTGGTTGTCTGCAAGAAAGTGCTGTGCGCTATTTCCGTAATGCCGTGCGGAATATTTATATATCTTAGGTTGTGGGCTTGTTGAAAGGCTTGTGCGCCAATTTCCGTAACGCTTTCCGGTAAAATTACGCGGTAAAGTGCTGGGTTTGAGTTGAATGCGCCCTCGGCGATCCTTCTCACGCCGTAGCTTACCGTTACGGACTCTAGATATGGCATGTTGCGAAAGCTGCCAGTAGGTATCTCCGTCATGCTTCCTGGTATAATCAGCTCCGTAATGTTAGTGCCGGCGAAGGCATTATTGCCGACGGATTGCAAGCGTGGCGGCAGGACGACGCCTTCAAGCCCGGTATTGCTGAACGCGTCGCTTCCGATGTGGATAACCGTTTCCGGGATGTGTACGGAGGTTATGGGTAGGTTACGGAAAGCGCCGTTGCCGATAGCCGTAACGGGTACATTGTCTAAAACAGCCGGGTTTTGTGCGGAGCCGGTAAATCCCGTTATCATCATCCCGCCGTGTGCGGAGCTGAAGCTGTAGGTATATTCCGCGCGCGGCACGGCGTCAAAGCCGTATGGAACGTCGGCCGACGCGGGCGCGATATGGATCCCGGCGCGCATTGCGGCAAGTTCTTGTATAACGCCGTCGATTTCACCAATAAGGCGGTCAAGTTCGCCGACGAGGCGGTAATACTCGGTAACGCCGCGGTTGTAGTCATCATGGGTAATGCCGTAACAGGAAGAGAGAACAAAAATAAATACCAATACTAATGCCAAAATTGCTTTCTTCATAATTCTACTCCTTATTGGTTAGCCACCATTCAACAATTTCCCTAAACCTATCAAGTACATCAGAAGTAGGGTTGATGAATTGGATTTCCGAAGAGCAAACATTATCATAATACTTGCCGAAGATTTTCTTGGTCGTGCCAGGTTCGTTGCCGCAGCTGCATTTATCGCCTTTGTGAACGCTGCATACCTTGATATTTTCAACGATAAACTGTTTTAAGCTGTTTTCCAATAGATTCCATTCTGGTTCGGTGATGACTGGTACGTCACACAAAAACCATTCCCCATCGCCTTGTATATTCACGAGCAAACAAGGCGACTTACCGTCTTTAACGAAGCGGCAACCGTTATCCCATTCCATTTTTGGCGTAAATCCATTCGATACCATATAATCAACAAAACTCAAAGCGTTTTTTAGTTCTTCGCCATCTAGGTTATTTTTGAGGGCTTCCACAATTTTCATAACAATTTCCTTCTCTAGTTGTAAACCTTGTAGCCACCAATCGCACCGGACGTTTTGCGCTTAAATACAAAAACCAGCTGGTACGTTGTACCGGAAGACGCGCAGGTAGCGAAATTTACAAGCTCCCAGCCATCCTCACCCATTTTGTTAAGTTCCTGCCTAAGCTCCGCGTCGTCATATTTTGCGGCGAAGACGCCCTTGGCTTTGTATACCATGGTAGTGTATTCGAACCTGTCCATAATAGCCCTCTTTGCTTCTCTATAAGTTATTACCGTCTATTCGCACTTATATCAATTAAATTTGCCGGTTAATTTATGTTATTCCGGGCAAAGGTCCGGTATCTGTTATTGTAAGGGAATGCAAGTCACCCAAGAATTTAATGCCCTTCAATAAACTTCTCCGCCTGTACGGCCGCTATAGCCCCGTCGGCGCAAGCGGTGATGACCTGGCGAAGGGATTTAACGCGTATGTCGCCCGCAGCGAAAACGCCGGGTACGTTCGTCTTCATATTGTCGTCCGTGGGGATGTAGCCAGCGGCATCCATATCTACTTTGCCTTTGTAAAGGTCTGAAACCGGATCAAAGCCGATGAAGGGGAAAATGCCGAAGGTGCCGTCCTCTTCGTCTGCTGTATATTCGGTTACTTCGCCGGTTTTGAGGTTTTTGAAAACGGCGGATTCTACCATTCCGTCGCCTTTGATTTCTTCGATAACCGTATCCCACATAAATGCGATCTTTTCATTTGCGAACGCTTTTTCTTGGATGGATTTCGCCGCGCGCAGCTCGTCGCGCCTATGCACTATAGTTACCTTTCTGGCGAACTTGGTGATGAACATGGCCTCCTCTACAGCCGAGTCACCGCCGCCGACGACAAAAACCTCAAGGTCGGTAAAGAAGCCCGCGTCACACGTGGCGCAGTAGGAAACCCCTTTGCCTATAAGTTCCGTTTCGCCTGGGCAGCCTATTGGGCGCGGTTTACCGCCGTTTGCGATGATAACGGTTTTGGCCTGGTATTCGCCGCCTTTGCCGTTTAATACTTTAACGTCGCCTTCGAGGCTTACGCCGATTATATCGTCCTTAATAAAGTTCGCGCCGAAGGAGCGCGCCTGTTCGCCCATGCGAGCGGTAAGGGACGGGCCGGACGAATGCTCCGGCGCGCCTGGATAGTTTTCTATCTCGTTTGTAATGGCGATTTGGCCGCCCTCACCCAACCTTTCAAAAACAACGCAGTTCATCTTTGCGCGTGCGGCGTACAGGCCGGCGGCAAGGCCTGCGGGCCCCGCACCTATAATAGCAACGTCATATAACATAATCAATTTTTCCTCTCAAATATTAATGTGTGGTCTATAAGCTGAAAATCCTTAAGCATTTTGTCTGTATAATTTCGATCGGCGGTTAGTTTACGGGCAGTAAGGATACTTTCCTCGATTATATTCAAACTCTTAAAGCAAACTGATTCCCCACTTTCTAATACGACCGTTTTATACGGCGTTTCACCTGGCTTAACGGAGCCGGAGAGCGGGTGTGTTTGTAAGGTATATCCGCGGTGGACGTAATCGCGTACGGCGGTTAATACATCCAGTAGGCTTCCGTCAATAAAAATAAGGCCATTTATATGGCAAGCATTATTTACCATGGGATTGTTTGTTATAATCATGTAAGTATTTTAACAGTTTTTATTAGGTTTGTAAAGTATAATTATATTATAAAACCCCCGGATATTATCTGGAGGCTTTATCTCTATGGTTTATACCGATCATTAATTATCAGCCGAAGATGGCCACGAAAACACCAGCAACTATCGCCGAGCCTATGGTGGACGATACTATCGGCCCCATTGCGTGCATAAGCAGGTGGTTCTGTTCGTTGTATTTTTGCCCCTCGCGCTGGGAGATGCGCGCGACGATTGGCATGGCGGATACGCCGGCGTTGCCGATAAGTGGGTTTATCTTGCCGCCGGAAATCACGTTAAGTATCTTTGCCATCGTTACGCCGCCGATCGTACCTATTGTAAAGGCGGCAAGCCCAAGGCCCGTAATTATAAGCGTTTGGGCCGTAAGGAAAACGTCACCCCGCGCGGACGCGCCGATGGATATACCTATAAGCATGGTTAAAATCGACAGCACGTCGCCTGTGAGGGCACGGGTGAGGCGGTCTGATACGCCGGATTCGCGTATTAGGTTGCCAAGCATCAACATGCCGATAAGTGGCGCGGCGGCGGGTATGATTAAGGCAACGACCAAGGTCACGGATATGGGGAAGATTATCTTTACAGTTTTGGGTACGCGCTTTGGTTGCGGCATAACGATAACCCGCTCCTTGTGGGTTGTAAGCAGCTTCATGATAGGCGGCTGGATGAAGGGGGTGAGGGCCATGTACGAATATGCCGCGATTGATATGGCAGCTAGAAGGTCTGGTGAGAGGGTGCTGGCGGTGAAAATCGCAGTGGGTCCGTCGGAGCTGCCGATAATGCCGATGGACGCCGCCTCGCCGAAGCCGAAGCCGAGCGATTCAGGCATAATAAGGGCCAGCCCAAATGCTGCGAATATGCCAAGTTGGCCGCCTATTCCTATAAACGCGGTTTTAGGGTTGGAGAGAAGCGGGCCGAAGTCCGTCATCGCGCCGATGCAGAGGAAGATAAGCGGCGGGTATATGATCCGCTCAATACCTTGGTATAAAAACCACATAACGCCGCCCGTATCCTGTGCGCTCATGCCAGCGCCGGGGATGTTGGCAACCAAAATGCCGAAGGCGAGGGGTAGAAGTAGAAGAGGTTCCACCTTCTTAAAAATAGATAAATACACCAGTAGAAGCGCGATCAATATCATTACGCCATACTGCCAATCCATGCCTGTAATACCCATTGTGTCTACCAAAGACTGCCAAAAACCGTCCACGGTTTTGTCCCCCTAATTTTCCTTAGTTTTATCGTTTTTTTGAATAGAGACCCCATGAAATAGCCGAAATAGCAGCAAAGGCTAATAAGGGGATTAAATATAAAGTAATGTTTGGCAAACCAGTTGGTGGGTTTGTGCCAAAGTCCGTTGGCGTTACGGGGTTGGATGCTTCTGAGGGTGCACCAGCCCCGGCTGAATTTGTGGCAGTAACCGTAAACGTGTACTCTACGCCGTTTGTAAGGCCGGATATAACTATTGGGGTGAACACGCTTGTAGCCGTGTAGCCACCGGGGTTTGCCGTTACGGTGAAATATAGGATAGAGCTGTTGCCGTCGTTATCGGGCGGGTCGAAGTATACCGTTGCGTATCCGTCGCCGGGGGATGCGTGTACGTTTATTGGCGGGTCAGGGATAGTTGTTAGTGGGAATATCCTCACATGTAAAAGCCTGCTTATCTTCGTACCGTCGCCTAATTGTCCGTCGCTATTCAAACCCCAAGCCCATAATTCATTATTATAATTAACTGCTACGGATAATTGGCTTCCCGCGGAAACAAATATCCAATTACCTGTTGTGTCTAGAAGCATTGGGGTGTAGCTGTTTGTAATTGTACCGTCGCCTAATTGGCCAAACCAATTACTGCCCCAAGTCCATAACTCACCATAGGAGTTAAATGCAAACGAATGGCTGCTCCCAGCAGAAATATCTACCCAATTGCTGGCTGTACCTATACGCGTTGGGGTGTGTTTGTCTATTGTTGTACCATCACCTAATTGTCCGAACGAATTCCAACCCCAAGCCCACAATTCTCCACTAGCGTCGATTGCTATTGAGTGGTTAGCCCCTGCAGAAGCATTTATCCAATTGCTGGCGGCACCTATGCGTGTTGGAGTGTGCCTGTCTAGCGTTGTGCCGTCGCCTAATTGTCCAAAAACGTTTGAACCCCAAGCCCATAATTCGCCATCAGCGTTAATTGCTAGGGAGGAAAAATTGATTCCCGTGGAAATACTCATCCAATTGTTGGCGGTACCTATGCGCGTTGGAGTGTGCCTGTCTAGCGTTGTGCCGTCACCTAATTGACCGAAAGTGTTTGAACCCCAAGCCCATAACTCGCCTTCAGCGTTAATTGCTATGGAATAGAAACCATTTGCAGAAATATCTATCCAGTTGCTGGAAGTTCCTATCCGTGTTGGGGTGTGGCGATCTGTTATTGTGCCATCGCCCAATTGTCCGGCAGCGTTTGAACCCCAAGCCCATAACTCTCCGCCGTCGTTGATTGCCAATGTATGAGTCCTTCCGGCGGAGATATTTATCCAATTGTAAGCTGTACCGATACGTGTAGGAACATAACGGTTTATTGTTGTGCCGTCGCCTAATTGACCATATTGATTTACACCCCAGGCCCATAAACCACCATCTTCTTTAATGGAAAGGGTATGGGTTGAAGTTGAGCTTAGCCTGCTTCCTCGAATGTTAAGCGATTGCCCGCCATCTTCGCTAAGCGCATCAAGGCTATAAGGTGCCAATACAGCGACAATCACAACTATGGATAGCAATATAGCTAACATTTTTATCATATGTATCCTCCTAACAGCCGTGAAATGGCTGGTAATTTACACCGTCATTGTAAGGGGCGTTTAGCGCGCCGCAGACATCTTTCCCAGAAGCAATCCAGAAAATGCTGTAAAATCAAAGTTCCTGGATTGCTTCGTGTGCGCTCGCAATGACCATTGGCTATATCAACACGTAGGGGCGAACTGCGTTCGCCATTCTACAACCTCCTATACCCTTCACTATAAATCAGCCCGTCCAATTTCTCGCCGCGTCTGCACATCTCGCAGTCGTCCGCTCGGTAGGAGGCGAAACCCTCAAAATTATCGGGCGTGAAAAGTGCGTTTACGTTGTCCAAATTCTCCCTAGGTTTCGTCATAAGAATCGTGGACACGCCTACGAGGTTGCCGCCGTAATAATTGATGCAGTCCAACGCCGTCTCAACCATAACGCCGGACGTGATGGATGCCATGAGGAGCAGGACGTTTTTGCCGGAGAGTTTGTCTACTCTATTGTCCGGCAGGAGGAGTTTATTGTCTGCCCCGGTAACGGGGGTTAGGACGTAGATACGCTGTTCGCTGTTTACGACGCATATACCGTCCGTCATCAGCTCCTGCGCCAAGAACGCGCCTATTACCTCCGTGCGCTCCATGCAGAATATAGTGTCTATAAGGGTTGTATTGACGTATGGTATGGCAAATTCGCGCGCAACATCCTTTGCGATAAGCGCATTAAACTTAAGTTGGCCCATATCTAAATAATGATTGTAATGGGACATGTTTGTGGTAAAATGCCCGCGTGTGACGCGTATGGAGATGAGCGGGTTTTTCTCTAGTGAAATAAATTCTGCGTTTTCTAACATAATTTACTCCTATAAATAATTAGTTATCAAGATTATAGCATAATATTCGGCGTAAAACAATGGTATAAATAAATCTTCATGACAATATATATGATTGTAGACAAGCTGCGGTACAAGTGCGAAGGGGTGTTGAGGTGTTACATAAAATAAAATTCAGCGGGATAAAGGATATAAGGCTGCGTGTTCGAAGCAACGGCAATATTGATGATGCGGAGGACATGGACGACCGACGGCTTTTAGACGCCGTGGCGCATGTAAAGGAGCGTATGGATGTGGCCAACGCGAATATGAACCACGTCAGCAATCAATTGCTTATAGAGTCGTATATCTATGAACTGAAATCCTTGCATATAAAGTATGATTATTTGTTGCTGGAGTGCAAGAAGCGTGGAATGACAGCGGAGTTTTGTTAAACATGGTTTACATACAACTTAAATTATGTTATCATTAACCCATATAATTTACGGGGTGGCGTTATGAATAACCAAAGAAAAGTTTTGTTTATTACGGCGGCAATTGGGTTGCTTAGCTTGATGTTTTTGCCGTTGTGGAGGCATGATGCGACGGGCAATTATTATTTATTCCAATTACTTGGCTACAGTGCGGCACACGTTCCAGCTGTGCTGGCTTCGATGGTGGGTTTCATTGCCGTTATAATTTTATCCGTCTGCGGGGAAAGAATGTTTGGTGTGTCTGACGGCCAGCAAAAAGCAATTATAGTATTAGGGCTTGTTGGGATAACGCTAATTGCAGTAAACATAAATTTGTTTATGACGGATTTAAGAAGCGGCGATTGGATTTTGATGAGGCATATAATAACAGGTGAGTTAGCTTATTTACCGGATTTTAGCGGCGGGTCGGTGCGGTCGGGCATCGTCATGTCGATGGGTACGTGGGCCGCGTTGATCGCGTTGCTTTTTGTTAAGCCTTTGGATAATATAAAAATACCGCGGGAAAAGTACTGGCATTAAGTATTATCTTAGGTGCTAAAAAGAAGATGAGCATAATTTGCTCATCTTCTTTTTATGCTAGATACTAATAGTTTTCCGATTTCATCTCAAAATACGCCTGTGGGTGCTTGCACACGGGGCATAAGACTGGCGCGGCGGAGGCGGTGTGCGTAAAGCCGCAGTTGCGGCACAGCCATGTGTGGTTTTCCTCTTTTTTAAATGTTGTGGACTCGTTGACGCTTTTGAGCAGCCTGAGGTATCGTTCCTCATGCTCCTTTTCGATTTGGCCTACCATTTCAAACTGTCGGGCTATGTCGGTGAAGCCTTCATCACGGGCTTCCTCAGCCATACGTTTGTACATTTCCGTCCATTCCTCGCGTTCACCCTCGGCGGCTATTTTTAGGCATTCTTCAAGCTCGGGCACTTCACCGCCGTGGAGGAGTTTGAACCACAGCTTGGCGTGTTCCTGTTCGTTAAACGCGGTTTCCAAAAATATCGCGGCTATCTGCTCAAAACCGGCTTTTTTCGCGCGGCCGGCGAAATAAGTGTACTTGCCGCGGGCCATGGATTCACCAGCGAAGGCTTCCATCAAGTTCTTTTCCGTCTTTGTTCCTTTTAAGTTAGGCATATTGGCCTCCTTTAAGTTTGAGATTGCGGATCAAGTGAGAGTAAGCCTGCGCAAAGTGCGGCGCAGACAAACTCTCACTAGTCCGCAATAACGGCGGGGGCTATTGGTTATTATAAAGTGACTTCCCCCGCTATATTTTCATTGAAAGTGCGTACGATGTCTTTTATATCGTCGTATTGCCCAAGCGCCCACATAAGTTTTGTAACCGCCGCCTCCGTCGTCATATCGCGGCCGGAGATAACGCCTGTGTTAAGCACTTTGCGGGCGACGGTGTAGGTGGTTAGATCCGTTTTTTCATACAGGCATTGGCTGCATACTACGATGGCGATGCCGCTTTTAGTGAGTTCGTCGAGCTTTTCGGTTAAATCGCGCGTTAGGTAATGCATACCACCGCTGCCGAATGCCTCGATGACGATGCCGCGGTAACCCATACCTGCAAGTGCGTCAAACAGTCCGGGTTTAGTGCCCGGGATGAGCTTTAAGAGGAAAACGTCTTTGCAAAGTTTGTCTAATAACTTGGTTGGCGAATTTTCTGTGTAATCCGTGTAAAGACGCCTGTGACATGCCAATTCAGTGGTTGATAAAGATTTTACCCTCATGCCGTCTGCCATGACTTGCCCCATGTAGGGGGCGTTTACGCTTTCAAACGCGTTCATCCCCATGGTGGAGACCTTTACGGCGCGGGTGCCGTTTATTACTTTTCTATCGAAGGCGACCATAACCCCGCGCATATTACTCAAAACGGCACTCACTGCGGTGTACAGATTTGTTTTACCGTCTGTTAGCGGCTCGGTTATTGGCAGTTGGGAACCGGTTATGACGACGGGTTTTGTGATGTTGCGCAACATGAAGCTGATGGCGGAAGCGGTGTAGGCCATAGTGTCCGTGCCGTGGGTGATGATGATGCCGTCGTATCCGGGCAATGAGTTATAGACGTGGCGGGCTATTTGCTGCCATTCTTCCGGCTGGATGTTGGAGCTGTCGAGGTTTAAGATGTCGCGGCAATCCACTTCGACGTTGCTGTACAGCTCTTTTATATATCCCGTCAAAATGTTTGAAGACGCGGCGGGTGCAAGGCCATCCGCTTTCTTTACGCTTGCTATAGTGCCGCCGGTGGCGAGGAGGAGGATTTTTGTCATCATTTCTCCTTAGTGTTGTTTAACATTGATATTATTGAGTATATCATTTTACATAGTGGCTGTCAACGGCAAACCTGCTTGCATAAAGGAGAATGGAAGGATATAAAAACGAAGATATCTGATCGCTTGGTGTAATATGTATTTATTTTATTTCCGTTCGAGTAGGCAAGAAACTTCAATCTTCGACGTCATCGGAAACATGTCAACAGGCCGTACATCAACCAGTGAAAAGCAGCTGTTCGTAAGTATTTTTAGGTCACGCGCCAGCGTACCCGGGTCGCAAGATATGTAAACGATACGCTTTGGGGGGGTGGCAATGAGAGCATTTAGCAGAGCCGTCTCGCATCCTGCGCGGGGAGGGTCAAGTATGACAACTGAATTATCTGTTAACAAATGCGGGATAGCGGCATCGGATGGCTTACAAATAAAGCGTGCATTTGTAATGTTATTAATTTTTGCATTAGTGTTTGCATCGCGGATAGATGAGGCGGATATGTCTATGCCGACTACTTCGTTTGTGCGGCGGGATGCACAGAGTGCGATGCTCCCAACGCCGCAATGAGCGTCTATTACATTCTCGTGGCCCGTAAGGTTAGCTTGGGCGAGAGCGATGTCATATAACACCTTGGTTTGTATCGGGTTGACTTGGAAGAAAGATGAAGCGGAGATTTTGAACTTAAGGTCGCCGATATAATCTGTAATGTACCCAGCTCCATATGTTGGATGGAAATCATCAATGTATTGATTACCCGACGTCTTTGATCTGCTGAACAGCACGGTGGCCGCTCCGGCGGATACAAGGTCGGCTGTGATAGAATCGGCATAGGCATCAACGGAACTGTCGGCGGAAATTGCTGCCATCACGTCGCCGGTCATAAACCCGACGCGAACCATTATACGGTGTATACCCCTGCATTGGCGGTTTGTATATTTGCGGATGGCATCCAAGATGGCTTTATGAGCGGGATGTTGGAGAAGGCAGTTGTCGACGGGTATAAGTCTATCGCTTCGCGGCTCATTCATGCCGATAAATCCCTTGTTTTCGTGAAAAAAGACTGGAAATACGCCTTTGTTACGGTAATTGAGCGGGTTGTCCATGCCAACGACATCAGCGATGGGGGGCTTTGGTATACCGCCGATGCGGGTTATCGCATCAACGACGATTTGCTTTTTAAATATTAACTGAGAAGCATAATCGCAATGTAATAATTGACAGCCACCGCAGCGGCTCGATTGCTGCCTGGCACTTGGGTATCCGGCATCTGGGAGGGTTGGTGAGTGAAGCGAACGAAGAGGAGCAAATGCAGGGCACGGAGGCGCGACGCGATGCTTGGACGGTGTTATGACTTCGAGTATACGGCAATTTGCGTAGTGTTTTTTTGTTTTTATGACTTCGACGCTAAGGAAATCGCCGGGCAGGCCGCCGTCAACAAAAAATACAAAACCATCTGCACGCCCCACGCCATGCCCATCGCCGTTAATATTTGTAATCTCAAGGTCTATTGTGCTCATAGCTATCTCCAAAGTTATGGTTATACAGAGGAATGTTCGTAGAATAACTACATGCGTAGTTATTCTACGAACAGGCTGGGACGCTTGCGCGTTGCCCAGCCATACTTTGAAATAGCAATAAAATTTTAGCAAGCTAAATTTTTTACTATTTCAAAGTAATTCCTCTATACTTATTTAACATTAAAACAGATTTATTAGATTTTATCATCTCGTTAAGAGTCTAAAACGCCGCATACTGTTTCACGGCAGACGCAGTAGCGGCATTTTGTGTATTCTTTTTCTACGTTAATGAAACTTTCTCCGGCTTCAAGCATTTCACGCATTTCAGCTAAAACCGTCAGAAATTCGTTACGAAGGTTACGGTAATTTTTAATCACGAACATTGTGTCGCCGTAGAGTAAGTGGGCTTTGCGTACTTTGATGCCGAATTCGCTTTGGATGAGGAAAAAATAGCAGATTAGCTGCATGAGGTCGTTGCGGCGCGGTTCGGTTGCTTCGCCAAGCTTGCCGCTTTTTAATTCTACGGGGATGAAGCGTTTGCGGCGGGCAAAGATGAAGTCGGGTTTGCCGCTTAGCTCGTATTTAGGGCAACGCAATAACCGGCCGCTAATTTCCATATCGCCGCCGCCGGCTTTAGTGTCGGTGTATATCAGTTTGTAGCCGCGTATTTGCAGTTTGGGTCTTTTTTGTTTTATCGTCTTCATAACGCAAATAAAATAAGCAGGCCGCCGAAAAGGATGACGAGGGCGGCAAAAATAAGAAGGCGGCGTTTGAGGATGCGCGCTTTCTCCCGCCGCATGAAGTTTTCGTGGAAGGCGTTGCCCTTTACAAACGATTCGTTTGTTTTATGCGCGCGCTCCGGGAACATTTCCCGGTACATTTCGCGCAGGGCCTTTTCGCCGTGTATGCGTATATAGTACCACTGCTTAGGGCAGTATACGAATTTGTTTATTTCGGTTGCGCTGATCGTTTCTTTATCCATTTGATCTGTAGGCGCACATAGTGCTCCCCTACACCTCCGTACTTCTTATACTTCGCTCAAACATTTTTTTGTATTCGCTCCACTGCCCGGGGTTTTTGTCTTTTTCTAAGAACTCGGTAAAACCAGCCGTTTTAGCGTCTAAATTATCGCAGGCGGAGAGGATCCACGCTTCTAGTAAGCCTGGTAATTTGGGTGAGCCGAACTCGTACTCGCCGTGGTGGGCGAGGAGGCAATGCTTTAACGCCATTTCAAGCTGTAGCGGGAAGTTATCGAGCTTAGCGGCTTCCTTACCAACAAGCTCTGCGGCCATGTATATGTGGCCCAAAAGCTGCCCGGCGTCGGTATATTTATTGCCGGGGAAGCCCGTAAACTCCCATATTTTGCCAAGGTCGTGAAGCATGGCGGACGCAAGCAGCACGTCGCGGTTGACGTATTTGTACTTTGCCGCGCAAACGTCGCACAGCTCCACGACGGACAAAGTATGTTCAAGCAATCCACCGGCGTATGCGTGGTGCATCGCCATCGCCGCCGTGGATGTCTTGAACATATTTGAGATTTCCGCGTTCGTAAAAATGTTTGTAATAAGCTGATAGATAAAGTCGTTTTTGAAGGTTTTGGGGTAGGCCATCAGCCTTTCAAACATATCGTCGATATTGTGCGCCGTCGTGGGCATGTAGTCAGCCGGGTCGTACTCGCCGGCGTCGCTTCGGCGGATTTTGTTGACCTTCATTTGCAATGCGTCGTTAAACAGGTTTACCGACCCGTCAACCTTAACGTAGTCGCCGGATTCAAAACTCTGTATATTGTTATTTAAATCCCAGATTTTGCATTCCATGGCCCCTGTGCGGTCGGTCAGTATAATACTGAAATAAGTCTTGCCCGCGCGGGTTTTCAGGCTGTGCTTTTCGCGGCAGAAGTAGTGACCTACAACATTTTCGCCGTCTCTCATTTCGTTAATATACCGCATTAGCTAAGCGCCGCCTCTGTTTCCTTCAATTGTTTGATAATATCGATGTTTTGCGGGCATTTTTCGCTGCATACGCCGCATTCCACGCATTCTGAGACTTTCGCGTACTTTGGCCCCCATGACTCGTTGCCTATTTTTGCAAACTCGCGTTTCGCATAGTCCGTAAGGCCGTAGACTTTGTGGTAGTTCATGTAGGTGAATACGCGTGGAATATTGATGTTTGCGGGGCATGGTAGGCAGTAGTTGCACCCCGTGCAATACAAGTCCATCAGCTTTTTGTTTTCTTCAAGCATAATATGGATTTTGCTTACCTCGTCGGCCGTTAGGCCGCCCTCGATGCCGGCCACCGCGGCGTTTTCAACAACTTGACCGATATTTTCCATACCGGAGAGGGACACGTGTACCTTAGGGTTGGCAAGAACGAAGCGCATAGCCATCTCCGCAGTGCTGGCTTTTTTATTCCCACCTAAAACCTTTTGGATAACCGGCGACGGCTCGCCCAACCTTCCACCTGCGACGGGACCCATAACGACGACGCCTAAGCCCTTGTCGTAAGCGCGCTCGATGTTTTCTTCGTTAGACCGGTCAAGCAGATTGTATTGCAAGAGGACGGACTCGAAATGGCCGGAGTCGATAAGGATCTTCATATCCTCGGTTTTGCCGTGCCAGCTGAAGGAGATGTGCTTTATAAGGCCTTGCTCCTTAGCCTTAAGTGCGAGGGCAAGCGGGCCTTCTTTATACAGAACGCCTTTTTGGTAGGATTCAAGGTTTAAGCTCCACATATGGTAAAAGTCGATGTGGGGCAAATCAAGTTTGCGTAGCGACGTCTCAAACCTTTCCCACCATACCTTTGGTAGATCGTCCGCCGGGTCGCCGGGTACGGGGTTTTTTGTGGCGACGTAAATCTGGTTTCCGCCATTTGCATGCCAAGACTTTACGGCCTTGCCGACGGAGATTTCTGAAAGCCCGTCCACATAGTAAATGGCTGTGTCTATATAATTTACGCCAAGCTCAAAGGCTTTGTGCATCAAAGGGATGGCCAGCTCATCGTTGATTATGTTCTGCTTGCTGTCTTTATCGTCCGGGTTATGATCCGGGTTTGGCATGGTTGGCAGGCGCATCGCGCCGAAACCTAGGGCGGATATGTTTACGCCGGTTTTGCCGAAGGGGCGTTTGATCATTTGTTGTCCTCCTTGTTTTTGTCGTATTGTATCAATAATGACTGAAACGCTGTATGTTTCTCCGGGAAATTTAATATTTCAATAATTGCATCTGCACATTCATCAGGTGAGTTCTTGTGAGTGTCTACCGTTATATCATACGGCTCAGATGGCATAAAATACATTAATTAGAATGACAGTTGGTTGTCGGCATCGTAATCACCGCGCTCGGTTTTTCTGCGGCGCAGTTCGTCCGGCGGGCAGGTTACATGCACAAACAAAACAGGGCAATCGTTAAGTAATTGTAGGGCTGCATGAAATAATCCGCCTTTTTCGTAAGTATCTTTTTGAATGTGCACAGTATCAATGATTGAATTTACCCCAATACTCGAATAAAATTTTGCCGTATTAAGAAGTGAGGTAAACGCATCATAACCCCTCAAGAACTTTTTTGGAGAAAGGGTTTGGCAAAATATATCCAATGAAAGCCAATAAAATGGTTCACTTGCCTGTTCTTGTAATTTTTTGGCTAGTGTAGTTTTCCCCGCACCGGAAATGCCGTTTAGATAAATTATCTTACCTGTCTTCATGCTGTCTCCAAATATTACCCTATACTTAAACATGCAAACTTAAGGGTCATGGCGGTCGTAGACCGCCCCTACGGTAGTCGAGGTTATAATTTCGTTACAAGTCTATTGACACTACATTATCTGTTATATAAAACCTTACCGTCAATAATAACCGTTTCCGCGTGCGCCGTGGTTAGGAGCGGATGCGCGTCCCAGATAACTATATCCGCGTCCTTGCCGGGCGCGATGCTGCCGATACGGTCATCTAAATGCATTACGCGTGCCGCATAGATAGTTATCGCCTTCAACGCTTCGTCTTCATCCATCCCGGCCTGCACGCACAGGGCGGCGCATACATTGAGGTGCTGGAGCGGCGTGACGGGGTGATCGGTGGTAATGCACGTCAAAATACCGGCGCGTTGTACTATGCCAGCGGTTTCAAAGGTTTTATTCTTCACTTCCGGCTTGGACTTATTCGTCAGCGTCGGGCCGATGATCGTCGCGTAGCCGGATTCCTTGATATCGTCTAAGATAAGATGCGCGTCGGTGGAGTGGATTAGTACGCAGCGGATGTTAAACTCCTTGGTTAGGCGGATGGCAGTATGTATGTCGTCGGCACGGTGCGCGTGGAAATGGACTGGTATTTCACGCCGGAGTACGGGGATTAATGCCTCGTACTTCATGTTATAATCCGGTTCTTTTTTATCCTTTTCGTCTTCTGTGGCGCCCGCTCTGTCTTTTTTATCTAAATACTCCTTAGCTTTTATCAACGTTTCGCGGAAAATGGCAGCCGTGGCCATACGAGTGGACGGCGCAACCTTTTTGGCTTGGCCGTATGCGCCTTTGGGGTTCTCACCCAACGCGCATTTTATGGAGTGTGGGGATTTTATCACCAAATCGTCGATCCTGTTGCTGCCGCCTGTTTTCATAGCCACTGTCTGCCCGCCTATTACGTTTGCCGAACCCGGGCTGGTTACAACGGACGTAACGCCGCCGATAACGGCCTCCATCAACGATTCGCACATGGGGTTTATGGCGTCTAAAGCGCGTAGGTGTGGGGTGACAGGGTCGGTAACCTCGTTGGTGTCGTTACCCTCCCAGCGGATGGAATTTTCGGAAATGCCTAAATGCGTGTGCGCGTCGATAAGGCCGGGTGTAACGATCTTGCCTGTAGCGTCGATAACCGTCCAGCCGCTCTCCGGCATGATGGCGTCGCCGCCAACGCCGGCAATTTTACCGTCCTTAATTAAAACAGAGCCGTTTTTATAGACATGTCCGTCCATTGTCAATACTTTTCCGTTTTTGATGAGTATCATTTTGATGTCCTCCTAAAACATATATGTTACTGGCGACCACAGTTCGCCCCTACGGTTGAGCTTTTTTCTTAACCCCAAAATACGATTTTATCACCGGGATATGCTGAACAATGTGGATAACAACAAGCCCTAGCCCAACCCGTGCTGTAACGCCGTGGAGGGCAGACCAAAAGCCGCTGCCAGCATCGCTTAAAAATGGCGGGATAGTGACAAAACCCGCCGTGATACATACACCCCAGACTAACAGCAAAAGCATGTTAATTATGTATTTGCCGCGCAGAGCCTTCTTTATTTTACCTGCAAAGCACGATTTTGTGACGGCCTTTATCCATTTTCTGTGGATGAAGACATGAGTGGCGAAGAACAACATACAGCCAATGCCAACGATTGCGTGGAAAGCGAAGTTGCTCTCCTCCCATCTTATGAAAGACAGTACCATGAAAATGACCATGCAAATATCAACAATAATCTTAGCGCGCTTACTATTCATCGCCATTATTGTCAGATATGGACTGCGCTAGGTCACGCGCTTCCTCTGCGGTGTTTTGCGCCTCTTCCGCCGTATTTTGCGCGTCCTGCGCCGTATCGTACGCTTCGTCTACACGGCTTTCGAGGTCGTCGATCCGCTCAAGAAGCTCGCTTACTTGATCTTCAAGCTCGGCGATGCGGGTGGTACCGCCGCTACTTGCCATGTTGACGCGGTAGGCTGTAATTTCGGATTTTATTAATCCATCAATTTCACATTGCGCGCGTTTATGCAGTTCGTCGATTTTGGCAATTATCTCAGTTAAATCTTCGTTATCCTTGCGTAACGCTTCGTAGGCATCAGTCAGGCCGTCGTGTTCGGCGCGAAGCCTCCTCCATACAAGGTTATGTGCATTCTGCGCCACGCGCTGTTCTGCCTTGCTGTGCAGTACGATGGGTGGTGCAGCATGGCCGTGCCAATATTCTACATTATTATTCCATTGTTGGGACATCCTGTACATTTTGCCGCTCATAAGTTAGCCTCCTGCCTTACTTGGATATTCTGATATACAACGTATTTTATCATAAAATTATACAAAAGACAATATAAAAATGGTGATGAAGGCAATGGCTTGATATTTTCAATGAAAATAAAGGCGTACGAGGGAAACCCCCGTACGCCCTAAATAATATGTGGCTAGCTGGCTTTGTTTCTAATAGCCGCGTCACAAACCTTGCAAATTTTGATGTTCTTGTCGTCTTCGCCCTTGGTTTCCCAGAGCAGACGGACGCCGGTGCGGCTGCATTGCGGACAGGAGCCGCGCCAGCCTTTAACGGTGAGGTTGGTCTTACCTCTTTTTGCCTTTGCCATTTACCTAACCTCCCTCTATTTATTATCTACTGTCGCCATGTATTGGATAAGGTCAACAACTTTGGAGGAATAGCCCCACTCGTTGTCGTACCATGCTACCAGCTTTACGAACGTGTCGTTAAGGGCGATGCCGGCCGCCGCGTCAAATACGGAGGTGCACGATTCGCCGATAAAGTCCGTGGAGACGACAGCGTCTTCGGTATAGGCTAAGATACCCTTTAGCTCGCCTTCGGCCGATGCTTTTATCGTTGCTTTGATTTCGTCATAGGTTGCGGGCTTTGCAAGCTTGCACGTAAGATCCACAACAGAAACGTTGATTGTGGGGACGCGGAAGGACATGCCCGTAAGTTTGCCGTTAAGCTCAGGTATAACCTTGCCGACGGCCTTCGCCGCACCAGTGGACGATGGGATGATGTTTGACGCCGCCGCGCGGCCGCCGCGCCAGTCTTTCCTGCTTGACCCGTCCACCGTGAGCTGAGTTGCGGTGATGGCGTGCACTGTCGTCATAAGACCCTCAACGATGCCGTATTTATCGTTTATAACTTTGGCAAGCGGTGCGAGGCAGTTCGTCGTGCAGGATGCGTTTGATACGAAGTTCATATCCTTTGTGTATTTTGTGTGGTTTACGCCCATAACGAACATTGGGGTATCATCTTTAGACGGGCCGGTGTATATAACCTTCTTTGCGCCACCGTCGATATGAGCCTGTGCAGCCTCCATTGTGTAGAAAACGCCTGTCGCGTCGGCGATATAGTCCGCGCCGACTTTGCCCCAAGGGATGTTCTTTGGGTCGCGCTCCTCAAAAACGCTAATTTCGTTGCCGTTTACGATGAGCTTGCCGTCCTTTGTGCAGACATCGCCCTTGAAGCGCCCGTGTACGGAATCGTATTTAAGCATATAGACCATGTATTCCAAATCAACGAACGGATCGTTGATTGCCACAACCTGTACATTCTTTCTTTCAAGCGATGCGCGGAAAACCAAGCGGCCAATGCGGCCGAAACCGTTAATGCCAATTTTTACCATTTTGTGCCTCCTATTTTATCTTTTATCTTATGATTCTCAATTATATCATCAATTTATGTGGTGTGTCAATAAATTTTTCGTGACTTTATTATATGATTTTGTTATACTGGTATTGAAGTTAAACTCGTGAGGTAAATTATAATGGAATATATAAAGGCATCCGATTTGCCATTCGACCCGCGACCGCAGATGGGCAGGATTTTTGCGGAAGGGTTTTATGAGCACGGTTTGAAATTCTTGTCTAAGGATAAAGCGAAATTGGCAAGAGCGACGGCGCATATATTTGTGTTGGACAAGTTTTTCGTGGCCGTCGAAAACGGCGAGATCATGGCGATGGTTGGCGTTACTGCGCAGAAACCGCCTCCTGCTAAGGCTGATAAGAAGATATTGATTAATGAGCTTGGATTTATCCGTGGGAGGGTTGCGTATTGGGCGTTAAACAAGTTTGTTATAAACCCGCCGGCGCCCGTAGAAATACCCGAGGATATGTGTATAATAGAGTTTGTGGCTACGTCGCTTGCACATACGCGTAAGGGTATTGCTTTTAAGTTATTGTCACATGTTATGGAAATACTGCATTTTGATGGATACATGCTTGAGGTTGTGGACGTAAATGCCGGGGCAATCTCGCTGTACGAAAAGCTCGGTTTCCGCGAATTTTCCCGCAAGCCGTCACCGTCGAAGCGTAGTGGGTTTAACTTTTTTTTGTATATGAAGACGGATAGGAAAGTGAGTGTACGGCATGATGTTTGATTCTATGAACGAGAAACTAAAAACCCGCGCGGCGGAATTGTTGGAAAGCGGCGCGGTGTCGCGCATACTCGCGTGGCGGCGTGGTTTGCTTGAGTATGACTACGAGCCTGCGTTCCTTGATAATGCCGATAAAATTGACTACAACAGGTTTTGCGGCGTTAATCTTACCAAAACACTTGCAAGAAATAAAATTGATGAGGGTAAGACTTTGGTTTTGGCGCGTCCGTGTGAAACGTACGGCTTAAACCTTTTGGTTGGGGAAAGGCAGCTTAACCGTAAAGATATGTATATCATTGGGGTAGGCTGCCCTGGGATGCAGGGAAAGGGTAGAGAGCCTTTGGAAAAGTGCCTTGCTTGCACCAACAAGGAGCATAAAATTTTTGACGAAGTAATCGGTGCGGAGATTTCAGAAGAGACAGGTAAGGTTAATAGGTTTGAAGAGGTTGCGCGCCTTGAGGGGTTGACAGAGGCCGAGCGCGAAGGGTTTTGGCGCGGCCATCTATCGCGTTGCCAGCGTTGCCACGCCTGCCGAAATATCTGTGTGTCGTGCAATTGTAAGAGTTGCGTGTTTGATAACCCAAACTCCGGCATAGCAGCCAAATCCAACGCCGGCGAGGATGAGGAGAATATATACCATATAATACGCGCGTACCATGTTGCAGGGCGGTGTACGGATTGCGGCGAATGCAGCCGCGCCTGTCCAGAGGGTATTCCGCTGTATCTTCTCAACCGCAAGTTTATCAAGGATATCAATAATTTATACGGAGAGTTCCAAGCTGGCGAGGCGGCCGACCAAACGTCGCCGCTCCATAGTTTTGAACTGAGCGACCCGGAGCCGGGAGGGATAGAATGACGTACAAAATCTCCGCACGGAAAAAGGAAGAACTTTTGGCGGCGCTTAGCTTGCAGATGGTCACCCATACTATTGATAAAAACAGCAATATTAAGGCTTTTTTCTTTCCACAAAATGAAAAAATTGTGTCTTTCCGCACGCATAAACAAGAAATTGAGGTACTTGGAGGCAACGTGGTTTGTGAGCCGTTCGTTCTTTTCGGTGTCAGCGCGTGCGACGAGGCGGCCATCCGCGTGCTGGACAAGGTGTTTTTGAAAGAACCGGTGGACGCAATGTACAAAACAAGGCGGGAAGCTGCAGTTATCGTAACCGAAGCCTGCCTAACGCAGGATGATACATGCTTCTGCACGGCGTTTGGCCTGGACCCGGTTAGCGGCGCGTACGGTGATGTGACTATTACCGCGGTTTGCGATACAATCTTTTGGCAGGTTGTAACGGAAAAAGGCGCGGAACTTACCGAAAAGATAAGCATTTGCTTACCGAAGTGAACGAATGCGACATCACCAACCTTGCGGAACGGCGTACGGCTGCGGTCGGGGATATAAAGATGCCGCTCGTGCCGCACGTTGCGGAGGCTCTTAAAAGTATTGGCGAAGAGGAAATGCTGGCTTTGTTTAATTCGGATGAATGGGACGAGTTGCAGAGAGCGTGCCTAACCTGCGGGACGTGCACGTTTATCTGCCCGACATGCCATTGCTATGATATTGGTGACAGGCGCCTAGGTAACGGCGAGGTTGAAAGATGCCGTACATGGGATTCGTGCATTTATAGGGATTTTACCCAAATGGCGCATGGCAACCCGCGGTTAGCCGCGCTTCCGCGCTTCCGTCAGCGGTATATGCACAAGCTGGTATATTTTATGCAAAATAATGGTATGTATGCCTGTACAGGCTGTGGGCGCTGCGTAGCAAAGTGTCCGGTTTACATTAATATCGTAAAAGTTATGCTGGCATTTATTAATGCAAGGAAACGCACAGAGGAGGCCACTCATGTGTAACTCAAATATTTTAGTGCCGACTGTGGCGAAGATTGTAGGTATACGGCAGGAAACGGGTGATGTAAAGACGTTTGTCGTAGAAGCCGTCGGCGGGGGCAAGCCTATCGATCATATGCCGGGGCATTGCGTGATGCTGTCCATACCAGGCGTTGGCGAGGCGATGTTTTCGATAACGTCAAGCCCGACGAATGTGGAGAATATGGAATTTTCCATCAAGGCCGTGGGGCAACTTACAAATTGGCTGCACCGCGTGGGGGTTGGCCAAAGCATAACGATACGCGGCCCGCTAGGCAACCATTTCCCCGTTGAGGGGGAGCTTTTGGGGAAAAATCTAATGTTTATAGCGGGTGGCATCGGCCTTGCGCCGCTACGCTCCGTCATTAACTATGTAAGGCATAACCGCCAAAATTACGGCGCGGTGGATATATTGTATTGTGCGCGCTCGTCTGCCGACTTGGTCTTTAGGAAAGAGATTGAGGAACATTGGGTGAGTGAGGGCCTTACAGTTACGCTGGCCGTAGACAGGCCGGAGGACGGCTGGCCTCACAGAACTGGATTTGCGGCGAATATCGTACGCGAATTAAACCCAGATAAGGATAAGATCGCCTTGGTGTGCGGCCCGCCGATAATGATAAAGACGGTTGCGGCGGCCCTGTATGAGCTGGGCTACACCCCGGCTCAAGTGTATACGACGCTGGAGCTGCGTATGAAATGCGGTGTCGGTACGTGCGGGCGGTGCAATATAGGCAGTAAATACGCCTGCGTAGACGGCCCCGTGTTTAGGTGCGATGTGGTGGAGACGCTGCCGGATGAGTTTTAGGGTGAGTGATGATGTTGTTGTAATACCACCGTAGGGGCGGTCTATGACCGCCCGTGATAGAGGATGTGTACAAATATTCAAGGGTTAAGGCGGTCACAGACCGCCCCTACGGTGGCCGATATTATATTAAAAATAAAGCAAGCCAACGGAATGAATCGTAGGCTTGCTTTCATATTTAAGGAGTGCTTAAGGTTATTTTCTAGGTGTACGGCTTGTCACGAAATGTCATTGCGAGGAGCGTTTTTGTATATGCAGATACAGGCGAACACAGTTCGCCCCTACGTGTTTACGGTTATTTTTCGTCCGTATACGGTTCGCATGGGTCTATGCTTTTACCGTACGGGTCGCAGATTGGACATAGTGTAAGTGATAAGAGTAAGTCGCTTACCAACGTAGGGACGAACTGTGTTCGTCAAGCATTGTGCAACCGATAGGTTTAAGCGAACACAGTTCGCCCCTACGGTTATTTTTCGTCCGTATATGGCCCGCATGGGTCTATGCTTCTGCCGTCTATGCCGTAAATCGGGCAGGGCGGTAGTGGTGGGAGAACGGGATCTCCTCCTCCGGCGGTTAAGGATATAGAAAAGCCAATAGACAAAACAATAGTCACTATAAGTATAGAAATATATCTCATAAATTTTTTCATGTCAAATCCCCTTCCATAGGTTTTGTTCATATATCTTTAATTATTTTAATTTCTGGATTGTTTCGCGATGCTCGCAATGACGTTTTTGTTGTGCGTTTTATTTGGCAGGCTTATTTTTTTGAAAGCTATCTTTCTTCGACGCACGGCTCGCATGGGTCTATGCTTCTGCCGTCTATACCGTAAATCGGGCACGGTGGTAGTGGTGGGAGGATAGGGCCTGGATCTGAAAACATAGGCTTTGTCATTGCTATAAATAAAAGTAATACTGTTAAGATTGGAATACTAATTTTAATAACCTTTTTCACGAAATATCACCCTTTGAAAGTTTTTGTTCATAATTCATTGATTGTTTTAGATGGTTTAAAGCCATTGAATGGTTACCGCATTTTTCAAAATACTCACATAGTTTTAAATTATATTCTATAACTGTGCGATAATATTTCTCTTCCTCGAAAAAAGGAATTGATGTATTTATTATGTAACTTAATGATTCTTCATTATTTAAATTTCTCATATGCTTTATTGTGTTGAAACTTATCAAGGATCTGTAATTATTGATGGAAGCGGTTAGTCCTTCTTCTATACATTCTAATAGAGGTTTTGTATTATTTTGGAGTGTAAAAATTTCTGCTTTTAAATATAAAGCGTTTAAATATATTTCGCTATTAAGATCAATGCTTTCTATAGTTTTTTCACAAAACTCCAACGCTTTATCATAATCACCCATCGCTTTATATAGATTAGCATAACCATAATAAATGGAGGGGTATAAAGACGTAACCGGTTGTTGGTCTAAAGATTCGTTAAGTAACTGCATAGCCTTATCAAACTCACCGATACGGGAATAGTTTAAGGCAAGCGGAATGTTTGAATATATTAAAGTAACTTCATCCCCCGCGGCTTTATACATTTCACGTGTTTTTGTCAATAGATCTATAGCTTTATACGAAAAGCCAAAAACAGTTAAACATTGCGCCAACGCATAATATAACCCAAGCCCAGCTATGCTGGAGCCGTCATTTAATATGTATGCCTCATGCAGTTCTTCAAACGCCTTAGCGTAGTTATGCTTATTTGCATAACGGTTGCCGCGGATGGTGTGGAAGCGTATTTTGTTGATAGTTGAAAGGTTAAGATAATCAACCGCTAGGATTTGTAATGCCCTATCCGCTGCTTCATTATCGTCAACGATGCTGAAATAACCTATGCTTATCAGCGTGTAGACGTGCTGTAGATGCGGCTCGCAGGACAGCTCGGCGCAGCGTTTGAGTTTGTGCAGCCCTTCGCGAGCCAGGTCAACAAGCCATGAGTTTATCAGCGTGCGCCAGTTCCACAACGATTCTTCAAAGGCCTGAACCTCGACGTCTGTTATTGGCACTTCCGGGATGCCGAGAGCCAACTTCCACTTAGATAAAAGCTCGTTGGAAATGGTAGCCTCGCCGTTTTCAAGCTCTATAAACTTGTTGATATGGTATCCCAAGTTTAAGGCAACTGTCGATTCCGAAATGCCCAGCTTTTTTCGTATTGAGTTCAATTTTGAGGAAATTGTCATAACTTTTGTCATCCGTATGTTGTTATTTGTTATGATGCGATTATACTACACATAATTACAAGTGTCAACAAAAATCGTTCAACAATTTTCGACATATTTCGACAAAATAATGAGGCTATTAATGGTATGAGATATTGTTTGTAATTGCGAGTGAAGAGAAGCAATCCAGAAACGATGATTTATCGGCATTTACTGGATTGCTTCGGAGTAAAGCTTTCCTCACAATGACATTTTCCTACGACTTCAAAATTAACAGCCGCGTTCCGGGTGTTATGTTGTTGCGGTCGTCGATTTCGTTTACGGCCAACAGGTCATCGATGCTGGTGTTGAACTTTTTGGCTATCGTCCAGGCGCAGTCGTTGGTTTGCACGATGTATACGGTTACGCTCGCCATTTTATCCAAAACTGCCTTGTCGATGTCTGCAAACTCAATATCGGTGATAATGTTGACGGAACGGTTCTCCACTACGCGGGCGGTGAAGCAGACGAGGAAGCGCAGCTCAACTTCGCGCCCAGAGAGCATGTTAAAGCCGATGTGGTCGATGGAGTGCTCTATGGCCGTTTCCATGTGCGGTTGTGCGCCCTTTACGTCGATAGTCTGCTTGAATGGTATAACGGCGCGGTGGTTGAAGAGCGGGGTATCGTCATCCCGCGCGATGTATAGGATGTCGGCGTGGATAACGCCCTCCACGGTCATCCTGTCTTCATACAGCTTCACTGTCTCGATATTTAGGTTGCCGGTTGCCTGGTAGATCTGGAGGATCTCTGGGTGTTCGTCGTCTATGCGTATCATCTCTTTTATGGGGCATTGGTTTTTGTTGCGGCACACCTGGCGCGGGAACTGCACTGCCTCATGCGTGAAGCCAAGCTCCTTGTTTATATGGTACGCGTCCTCTAAAAGCGTTATCTCGCCGTGGTCGCGTACCCATACATTGGCAAGCACCGTTACGTCAACGTTTATTACTCTTTCTTCGCCGTCGTCGTCCTTGCCGATGGTGATGTTCGACTCCGTTACAGACAGGCGTACGTCGGCTTGCATATTATCCCTAATCTGCGGGATCTCTATATTGCCCGAAAACGGTATTTCCGACTCCACAAAGTCAAAACTCGCGCCGTTTTCCGCTGTGTATAGGGTTTGCAGCTGCAGTTCGCCGCTTACACTTATCTTGCCGTTGCCAATCTTAACCTCTTTGTTGGCCAGGTGCGTGTCGGATTGGAGGATAACCGACATGGCTGGCTTACCAGGCGGTAGGAGCATGTCATGTTTTAAGCTGATGCTGTCGGTAAGCGTGGCCACGACGCCGGTAAAGCTGTGGCGCACTTTCTTGTGCTGCGACTCGCCCAACCCTTCAATACCCACGACGGCCTCCTTGGCTGTCTTCGAATACACGGTGAAACTTACGTTGACGACGGCGCGGTAGTTCACCTTCCTGTCGTTAACCATCTTGTATTCGACGTGCGCCACCTCGGCGGTTATATCCACGGGCATGTTCGCTTCCGCGCCGTCAATGCGGATGAAGTCGTCGATAGGAGCCGTGAGGGTGAGATTATGTACATATTTTTCCTTGGCCGCGTCCTTAACCGACTCCTTGGCCAAGTAGAGTGCCTTTATCTGAAGTGTTCCCGCAAAAACAACCTTATCCTGCGCGCTTTCCGCCTTGCCTATCTGTACAACCGCGTCCGTGCGCAGGATGGTGCGCATGTCCGGCTTTGTGTCGGGCACTATTATGTCACCCTCCAGCAGAATTTGGGTCTTTTCCGTTCCTATGCTTTGCGTAAGCTCAATAGCTTCCCTAAGAAGCATAATGTTACCTCCAAAAATTCATGTTTTGTACAATTATATGCGGATACGATGGGATAATGCTTGTTAATATAACAAATAAAAAAAGCTCTTGTGCATAAGATTATAATATGCTATAATGTAAATATAACTTACCATTAGAAGGAAAAGGTGATAGTATGACTGCATGGTGGGAAGGCCTTATCTTTATGGAGCGGGTGTTTTTCTTTATTGCGCTGCCCGCGTCGCTTATTATGCTGATACAGACCGTTATGCTGTTTTTTGGCGTGGGGGACGAGGGAGCTGGTGTAGGCACGGATACGGAGATTTCCGGAGTGGACGAATCCGGCGACGGGGGCTTGGGTGATGATACAGGTGAATCGGGCAACGTCGGCCTACGCTTTATCACAACACGCGGCATTATCGCGTTTTTGACCGTTGCAGGTTGGGCTGGGTTTATATCCATGCAGGCCGGTTTGCATGCGGGCTTGGCTTCGCTTATCGCGTTTGCCTGCGGTTTTGGGGCGATGGTTGGTGTGGCGTATCTTGTGCGCGCGCTGCTGTCCCTCGCATTGGTACATAAGATGGATTACCGCACCGCGCTTGGCTGCGTTGGTGAGGTGTACCTCACAATACCCGCGGCGGGTGAGGGCGGAAGGGGCAAAATTCACGTAACTGTAAACGGTACCTTCCGCGAGGTTGACGCGATAACCGAGTACCCGCAAGCCATAAAATCCGGCACAAAGATACGCGTAACGGATATCGTGGGTGACGGCGTGATGGTCGCCGAACCGTTTGACGTTGAGATGCACAATGTTATAAACCTTAAGAATTAATTATGGGAATCATACAGATCGGGCTTTTTGCCTTGTTGGTGTTTGCCGTTACCGTAGTTATTATAGACCGTATCGTTGACGTGTTAAACGTTTTGCGGTGCGTTCACAGCCGTGTTAGATTGTTCGTATGGTTGTATTTAAACGCTATTACCGGTAGGATTAGGTTTGCTTATAAACCTTTTCGAACGTTTATGGCAGGGGTAAGAGGCCGGTCGTCGGATATATTGGTGCTGCATAACGATACATTGTATTTGATAAAGTTGATCATGTTCTTCCGCAAAACTTGCGAGGTATACGCTCGGCCGGATGAGTGGGCGTATAAAGTAAAGCGAAACGGCATAATTTTCCGTCGCCGCGATATTGGAAAGGTAGGATTTAGCGGATCGGCTAAATCATGGGGGAAGGTTAAGAAAAAAGCCATACAGTTTGACCTTAATACGGAAAGGCAGAATTTATTGGACAGCCGCGCATTGAAGGGCGTAGACGATGTGCGGACGATTCTGATGTTTTCGCCTGCGCCGCATGGGTTTTACACTTCGGCCAAAAATACAGAATTTGGTAAAGAGGCCGGAAACGAAGCCGTACAGCTATCTTTTGGCCATAAATACTTAACGGAAACGTTATACAGCCCTAAGCGGTTTGCGAAGATGATAAAAAACAATACCGCCAACAAGGAAAACAGGCGCAGGATTGACAGAGAGCAGTGGTGTGAGATTAAGAGGGTTTGGCGGTGAGTGTTACTATGGTTGTAACGAAACCCTGGTGGTTCGTAATCTCATAACAGATAATAACCGTACAAGATGAGATTGCGAATTAACTGGGAGTAAAATCACGGTGAGACGTGTGAATTAACTCCCAGTAACCCGCAATGACGGTGCGTAAGTCGAGGAGTTATCTACAATTCTTTAAATGAAGCTCAAACTATACGTTTCACTGTAATTCACAACAAGGTTATAAATGGGAACAACCAAATGTATCTTGTTTTTTCGAATTGTTGGAATAGAGAATATTACATAAAACTAATATACCCAGAATGCAATAAAAAGATCGTTGTAAACATACCGTTAGGGATTAATCAATTTAAAACACTATATTCAGGAGGTAAACATGCTACAAAACAGTTTAACGTTCTTATCATCCGCCGCGGAGGCGGACGGGGGCAACACACTCGTGTCGGTCTTTATCGCCATAGGTATCATTGTCGTCGTGTTCTTCTGCGTGGCGGCGGCCATTTTGTCGCGCTACAGGAAATGCCCGTCGGACAAGGTTATGGTTATTTACGGCCGCGTTAAGGAGCCGGGCGGGTCTATCGCCGCGAAATGCGTACACGGCGGCGCGACGTTCGTGTGGCCGGTTATTCAGTCTTACCAGTATCTGGACCTTACGCCTATCTCCATAGGTGTGGATCTCAAGGGCGCACTTTCCCGCCAAAACATCCGCGTTGATGTACCAAGTAAGTTCACCGTCGGCATCTCCACCGAGCCGACGATCATGCAGAACGCGGCGGAGCGTCTTCTTGGCCTTAAGTCCACCGAAGTGCAGGATTTGGCTCGTGACATTATTTTCGGCCAGCTGCGCCTTGTTATCGCGACGATGGATATTGAAGAAATCAACACAGACCGCGATAAGTTCCTTGCCGCCGTTTCGCATAACGTGGAGTCAGAGCTTAAAAAGATCGGACTTCGCCTTATAAACGTTAATATGACGGACATTACGGATGAGGTCGGGTACTTACAGGCACTTGGTAAAGAGGCTGCCGCGAAGGCGATAAACGACGCGAAGATAAGCGTGGCTGAAAAGGATAGGGACGGTAACATAGGTGCGGCAAACGCGGAGCGTGACCAGCGTATCTCCGTGGCCAGCGCAAACGCCGAGGCCGTGCGCGGCGTAAACGAGGCGCAGATGCAGATCGCCAAAACCGACGCAATGCGCCGCGAAAGCGAAGCTGAGGCAAACCGCGCCGCCGTTGCCGCGGAAAAGATTGCTGAAGCTAAGGCATTGGAAGAATCATACGCAGCCCAGCAAGAAGCCGAGCTTGCCCGTGCAAAACGCGAACAGGCCATAGCCGAGGCGGACATCATCGTTAAAGCTGAAATCGAAAAACGTAAGATAGAGATCGACGCCGAGGCGAATGCCGAGAAAATACGCCGCCAGGCTAAGGCAGACGCGGACGTCGTTATCATCCGCATGGAAGCCGAAGCCAAGGCCGCTGAAGCGAATGCTGAGAAACTTCGAAAAATGGCCAAAGGCGAAGCGGACGCACATCACATGAAGGCCGAGGCTGACGCGCACGCGCAATACGCCGTTATGAACGCGCAGGCTCGTGGTACGGAAGAACTCCTTTCCAAACAGGCCGCCGGTTTGATGAAGATTATGGAATCTGCGGGCGGCGACGCCGATACGGCCGTGAAAATGATGATTGCCGACAAGCTTGAAAACATTGTAAAGACGCAGGTTGAAGCGATTAAGAACCTCAAGTTTGACAAGATTACCGTATGGGACGGAGCGGGCAAGGACGCAACGGCCAACTTCGCCAGCGGCCTTATGAAGTCGCTTCCGCCGCTTAACGACTTGCTTAACATGACCGGGTTGTCTCTGCCGGGGTTTTTGCAAGGGAATAAACAGGAAGAAGTAGCTATCGAAGAAGAGTAGTATTCCGTTAGAATGTCATTGGATTTGTAGCGAAATTTATTGAGTGGACAACGAAGAGCGTTATTGCGGGCTAGTGAGGGTTGGAGCGAATGCGACATACCCTCACTTGACCCGCAATCTCCGACGTATGGGATTGCGGGTTAAGCACGGAGTAAGCTTTGTGGACTAATAATTTTTCTATAAGGCTAATGACGTTTTTTTTCAAATAAAAGGTAAAAATAATTCACCGTAAAGGAGGAACCACCATGCGTAAAACCGCAATCATTCTTGTCGCTGTTTTGCTTCTGTCTTTAACAGCCTGTGTCACCGCCGTGCAGAATTATGGAACACCGGCCAACCACGCTGTAACCCCATTAATATGGCGGGTTACATCTCCAGACGGCTACATACTATACCTCTTCGGCTCGCCAGTGCTTGGACGAGCAGACATCTACCCTTTGCCGGACATCGTTATGGACGCATTCCACGCTTCTGACGTACTTTTGATGGAAACAAATCCGCTTGAGGAACTGCGTTGGATTGATCGGCAACGCTTGAACGACCTGCTCATTAGCGATACCACAATAGCAGACACTTTGGGTCATGATATTTTGGACATAGTGCGCGACCGCGTACTTGATCCGTTTTACATGAGTGCAATGCGGGGTATTTTTGGCCCGGACTTCGTTACTTCGCCGGCGTTCACCTTCCCTATGTGGTTTTCGGTATTTGGCAATATTAACGCTTACTTAGCCGGGTTTTACGCAGAGTATATGGTCGAAACTCATTTCCTTAACTTAGCGTTGGAAGCGTATATGACGATTATCGGTACGCAAACGATCCTTGACTTATTTAGGAGTACGTATAGTATATCTGCCGAGCTGCAGTTGCTGCTTCTTGAGGAACGGTTGGATACGGAGGCATATGTCAACAGCATGATCTATCTTTTTGAGATGATTATCCGAGGTGATTATGAGGAGATATTATATACGATAATGTACGCGCCCGACGGGGCTGACGAAGAATTGTTTCGTGAAGCGAGTGAGACGCTGATCTTCGGTCCCAACCGTATTATGGCCGCCGCCGCGCGTGCCGTTCTCGCCGATAAGCGGAACGTATTTTTTGTTATTAATGCGGCAAACCTGATAGGCGAGATGGGTATCGTCAATCTACTGATACAAGACGGATATAGCGTGGAGCGGGTAACCCCTAGGTAGTTTCGTTTGGATTTGACATTTTTCGCAAAATATGATATACTCCTTTCCGTTGTAAATTTTATGGGAAGGAGTATATTAATATGGGTAAATTTAGAGATCTTAACAAATTCCTCATGATCGGTTTGGTTTTAGACTTAGTAGGCTTTTTCATAGCTTTATTTGCGGAGTCGAACGGCATGTTCTGGACGGGTATTATCTTAGTTATCGCCGGTATCATTGCCACGGCCATCGGTCTTTGGATTTGTATCAAAAATAAAACCGGCGTTCCAACTGCCGTGTTCTATCTTGTGCTTGATATAGCGTTTCTAATTTTCTTGTTTGTACAGCGTTAAAAATAATTGCCATATGTATAAAATAGGCAGATATGCGCATCCTAATTACATCAAAAACTAGGAGGCAGGCCAAATGTCTGACAATTACGGCAAACAGGATATTAACTGCGGCGTACACAGCTGCAAATATAACGATAAGGTAAGCCACTGTACGCTTACCGACATAGTTATAGGCAACACCAACATTTCCGCAGAGGCGCGTTCCAAGCGCGAGACGGAATGTGAAAGTTTTGAGGCGGATAAATAAAACGGCCGCAAAAGGCAGGGTACGCGAAGGCGCGTGCCCTGTTTTTATCTATTTGATAAGATACCGCTGAGAGCGGAAATAGCAGCCGGCGCATCCGCACCAGTGGATGAGATTGTGACTTCGTCCCCAGCGCGTATAGCCATTGCGGCGATAGCCATTATGCTTTTGCAGTTTACCTCGGTGCTTCCGCGCTTAATCATGATGCGGCCGTCATACCGGCCGGCCGTCTGCACAAAAAGGGAAACCAGGCGTGCCTCTAAGTTTACGGTACATCTTATTTCGGATTTGGACATAATCAGTCATCCTTGTCATTTGTATTTTTCCGCTATTTCAATAATTTTTCGCAACCTATGGTTTGCGGCGGATTTTGTGATTGGCGGCGATAGCTTTGCGCCAAGTTCCTGTAAAGGTATCGACGGGTTTTCCCGCCTTATAACGGCTATTTCTTCTAATGGTTTGCCTAAGGAGCGCAAACCTACGGCCGCGTCTATAATATCAATGCACTCAATTTGCCTAACGGCGGCGGAGATTGATTTGTCCACGTTCGCCGCATCAAAATTGGCGTGGCGGTTTATGCGGTTGTCGACGGATTTGCGTATCTTTACGTTTTCAAAATCCAGAAAAGCACGGTGAGCCCCTATTATGCAAAGAAGCTCTCCGATCTTTTCGCTATCTTTAAAGTATAACGTAACGCCGCGCGCGCTGCGTTTTGTTAGCTGCAGCGGTGTTAGGTCAAAGTCGGCAAGCAAATTTAACGCGCTTAATGCTGATGCTGCGTCCGCCAGGCGGAACTCAGCGTGGTACGCGCGGACGGGGTCATTGACATATCCGCAGGAAATAAACAAAGCGGCCAATTCGGCGCGTTTGGCATTATTTTCAAAATCCGCGCTTGCGATCTCACATTTAACCTTGGCTGAAAATGTCATTTTTTTACACCTGCATATTTTTCACTCCGTTTTTCCGCAACGAAGACGAAATATCCGTCGATTTCTTGTATCATAACGCCGCCGAATATGGATACCAACTTGTTCTTGTACCAATCGCGCCGCTTCGTTACCATAACCATAAAACCGCCAATCGCGAGGCGGTTAAATCCCTTTTCTATGAAATGCTTGGCTATGCTAAAATCGGCGTGGTACGGCGGATTGGACAGGATATGCGTGAAGCCAGTATCCTCCAAGTTTCTGAAGCCGTCGCTCTGCACAATTTTTATACCTGAGACGTTGTTAAGCTCCGCGTTCTTGTTCGATAAAACTATGGATTTATGGTCGATATCGGACATAACAACATTTTCTTCACCAATAAACTTTGCTGCGTAAATGCCTACAACGCCATAGGCACAGCCTAAATCTAATAGTTTGCCAGCCGACGATATGTCCACGGCGGATAGCATGGCAAGCGTACCCCTATCCACTCCGCGCGGCGAAAATGGCGAGTCGGTGGTGTCAAACATAAACCGAACTCCATTAATTTCGGTATTAATCAACATAGATAATCTCAGGATGAAGGGTAATGCCATCCTTTTGCCTAACTACATCTTGGATATATTTTATAAGTGTGAGTACGTCTTCGGCTGTTGCGTCACCGGTGTTCACGATGAAGCCGCTGTGCTTTTCCGAAACCTGCGCGCCGCCTACGGCATACCCTTTAAGCCCGCAGTCATCAATTAGCTTCGCCGCAAAGATATTGTCGCCGGGGCGCTTAAACGCGCTACCCGCGCTTGGCATGTTGATGGGCTGCTTGTCGTTCCGTAATTGCAAGTGTCCCTGCATCTTTGCGTTTATCTCATCCTTGTCGCCGGTTGAGAGTTTGACTGTTGCGTCCAACACAAACAACCCGCCGTCCATCACAAAGCTGCGTCGGTAGGCAAACCCAAGCTCGGCGTTTGTGAGGGTGGAAACAGCGCCGTCTCTGTCAACAACCGTTGCCGACTGTACGATATGCCCCATTTCGCCGCCGTGCGCGCCCGCGTTCATATACAGCGCACCCCCCAACGTGCCGGGTATGCCGCACGCAAACTCAAAGCCTGTAAGGCCTTGCTGCATAGCAAAAAACGCTATATCACGCAGTTTGGCACCCGCATCCGCAAGAAGGGTTGTTGCGTTAGCCGCTGATATGTTGTCAAGTAAATTCGTTGAAATAATTATCCTGTCAATAAAACCGTCGGCAAAGAGCGTGTTAGAGCCACGCCCTAAAATGAATATGGGTAAATTATCCGCTCGGCAGATGGTAAGTAGATCAAACAATGCTTGCTTTGTTGCGGGTTCAACAAAAACGGCTGCCGTACCGCCGATCTTAAAGGTGCAATGGCCAGCCATTGGTTCGTTTAATCGTATATTTATTTGCCTTGGATCTAAACTTTTGAATTTTTTAACATCGATATTTGTCTGGATCACGCTATTTCTCAACTCCCGATATCATTGTTAATTCCAATCCCAAATCCCGCATTTATCTTATCCATAAAAGATGCCGACGTGTTTATACCCATCGCTTTCATCCTATGGTTTATTGCGGCGGACTCGCATATAATCGCCAGGTTACGCCCCGGGCGGACGGGTATGGTTATGCACGCGATATCTTTATCCAAAAAGGATATCGTATCCGACGAAGGTTCCATGCGGCAGTATTCCTTTTTTTCTTCCCACATCTCAAGCCTTATGACCAAATCTATGTTTTGGGTGGATTTTATGGACGACACGCCGAACATGTGGCGTATATCAACAATACCTATGCCGCGAAGTTCCACAAGATGCCTCGTTATTTCCGGGCACGAACCGACGAGCGTAGTATTGGATACTTTCTTTATCTCCACAGCATCGTCCGCTACAAGGCGGTGCCCGCGTTTTACAAGCTCCAGCGCTGTCTCGCTTTTGCCGATGCCGGATTCTCCCATAATTAGAATCCCCTCGCCGAAAACGTCGACCAATACCCCGTGTACCGTCATGCACGGGGCAAGCTGCACACGCAGCCACTTGTTAACCTCGGCAATAAAGGCAGACGTGCGGTCCGAAGAAAGAAGAAGCGGTGTGCCGGATTGTGTGGCGGCGCAAATCAGATCCTGCGGGATCTCCTTCGACCCGCAGATGATTACGCATGGTATATTGTATGAAAAAAGTTTTTGTAAACGTTCTTTTCTAATCTCCGGCGACAATTTGGACATATAAATAAGCTCTATACGCCCAAGGATTTGTAATCGGCGGTGGTGGAAGATATCAAAAAACCCTGTAAGTTGTAAACTTGGCCGATCAACTTCCGGGCCTACGAGATAGCGGTTTGTCATATCAACGCCGCCGGTTAAAACCTGCAGCTTAAACTCATTTATTAAATCCGTAATGGGTACTATATCCATTATAAAACCTTTCGTAGCGGTTATTAGATTTCGTATGGGCGGTTTGTGACCGTCTTAACTCATTAATTTCGTAATTAATTACTTTTGATATCTTCCGCACTATTTTCCTTTCGGAAAAAGTCATAAATCTTCTGCGCAACTGGTTTGTTAATTTCGTTTACCTTCATAAGAGTTTCAACGTCCGCCGCTTCTATCCCCTCGGTTGAACCGAAGAATTTGAGCAGTGCCTTGCGCCGCGTGGGGCCTACGCCGGGTATATCGTCCAGCACGGAGCGCAGCATGGTTTTTTCGCGCAGCTTGCGGTGGTATTCAACGGCAAAGCGGTGCGTTTCGTCTTGTATGCGTGTTATAAGGCGGAAGGCTTCACCGTTTTTCGGCGGATTAAATTCAGAGCCTTGGAAGATTAAGCCGCGTGTCCTATGCCTATTGTCCTTCACCATGCCGCATACGGGTATATTAAGTCCAAATTTTTCCAGCACTTTGATGGCCACATTAATCTGCCCAATACCGCCGTCAACGAACACGATATCCGGCAGCATGGTAAACTTGCCGTCCTCTATCGCCGCGCCGTCCTCAAGTTCGGTAAAGTACCTTTGGAAGCGCCGCGTCACAGCCTCTTCGATTGCGGCGTAATCGTTCGCGCCCTTAAAGGTTCGGAGCTTAAATTTACGGTAATCCCCGCGTTTTGGTTTGCCTTTTTCAAACACCGTCATGGATGCGACGTTTTCATATCCCTGTACATTGGAAATGTCGAACGCCTCTATTCTGTTAAGTTCTATTTCAAGGCCAAGCATTTCGGCAATCTCTGCCGCCGCACCCTTCGTCCGCTCTTCCTCGCGCTTGTATTTCTCGCCGAACTGGGCAAGAGTTTGCGCCGCGTTTTTCTTTGCTAGGTCGCAAAGCCTTTTCCTGTCGCCGCGCTCCGGCGCGTTTATTGTAATCTTACGGCCGGCTTGCTTTGTCAGCCATTCCGCAATTATGCTGTCATCTTCGGGCATAACGCTTACGTTTAACTCCTTTGGCACGGCGGCGGCGGAGCTGTAGAACTGCGTGATGAACGCTTGCATAATCTTTGAATCCGTGTAATCCGTGTGATCTGTGGCTGGATATTCAATGCTCAACCCCGCCATTATATAATGTTCATGTCCTGTCATCTTACCTGCGCGGATGAAGAAAACCTGCACCAGCGCGGTCTCCCCGTCATGCGCGAGGGCGATAACGTCGTGATCGCCCGTTGATATCGTGTCTGCGGACTGCTTTTCGTCTAACCTACGCAACGCGATTACTTTATCCCTGAGTCTGGCCGCTTTTTCATACTCCATCGCTTCGCTTGCGGCGGCCATGTCATTCTCAAGCTTTTTCGCGATATCGCTGCGCTTGCCGGATAGAAAGTCCCGTATCTCGGAAATATTTGTGCGGTATTCATCTTTTCCGATATGCCCGCCGCACGGCGCGGGGCATTTGCTTATGTGATAGTTAAGGCAGGGTCGTGCATTGCGTGCCACATCCGCCGATATCCGTTTTGTACATACCCTAAGTGGCCACAGCGTGTTTGCGACGGTTACAACCTCCGATACGAAATATGACGAAACAAAAGGCCCAAAATATTTGTTGCCGTCCTTCATCGCCTTGCGCGCCATGGTGACGCGGGGGAAATCGTCAGCAAGCGATAGGCAGATGTATGGGAAGTTCTTATCGTCCTTAAGCCGTACGTTGTAGCGCGGCATGTATTCCTTTATAAGATTGCATTCGAGTATCAGGGCTTCCAACAAGTTTTCCGTAATAATATATTCAAACCGCTTAGCCGTAACTTGGATCTGCGTAACCTTCATTCGGTCCGTCGCCTTCTCGCCTGTAGATGAGGGCTGGAAGTACGACCGCAAGCGGTTACGCAAATTAACAGCACGACCGACGTAAATGACGGTGTCGTCTTTATCCCTAAATATATAAATGCCGGGTCCGTCGGGGACGAGCCTTATTTCGGCCTTAAAGTCAAATTTATCTGTGGTTTTGTTGTCCATAATAATTATTGGTTAATCCTTAGGTAAGAGGCAAAAGCGAATATAGCAAGTAAATGGGCGGGGTAGTAGATATAGAACCAAATTTTAAACGGCCCCCGAAGTTTAGCGTTGCCGGGCTCGCCATTATATAAAAGTATCAGGAGCGGCGCGATAAGCGCGAAGGCGGCGAATACAGAGAACTCCAAATTAACGTCGCCGAAGGTCGCGGGTAAAACAATCCGCTGCCGCATAAGTGAACCCAAATGTATGTTATAATAGTAAATAGCCCAAGCGGTTATGGGTACAATGCGTACATATCGCCAAAATTCCTTAGGTAGATTCTTTAAATATTTATTATCCTCAAATGACATAATGTAATAAGTCGCGAAAATCGCCGCCATACCCATCCACGTATAATCAACATTGATGAGGTGCGCCAAATACGCGCAAAAAATCGGCGCGGCCAAACCAACGACGTGGCCGGCCACGCCCCTTCCGGCCGTGATGTACTTTCTGCATAAATCAAATAAAAATATGGCTAACGCGCCTAGGAAAAGCTCGAATAGGATATTTGCGGTTGAAACATCCAAAAAACGCGGTTGCACGGTTGCCAAAAGCCCGCTGCTATTGATGCCGCGGAAGAGGCTGAACGGTACGATAGATATTACGGCGAAAATGAAGAGCCATGCCAAATAGCGCTGGCGGTTTTTGCTTTTCCGCATCCCTTCGGCGATAAGGAATATGTAAAGCGGAAAGGCAATACGCCCGACGCCGCGCATAAAGTTAGCGAGCCCGGCGTATTGCCACATGCTTTGGTATACCACTCCGATATGGTCTATCGTCATAGTAATGATGGCGACGAGTTTGAGGGCTAGACTTGACATTACGCCGTCTCCAGCGCAATCCTGCACATATCCATAAAAGCCGTTTGGCGCGTTTCGGCGGATGCGGCCTCGCCGGTAAAGACATGGTCGGATATCGTCAAAATACACAATGCTTCTTTTTTAAGAAACGCCGCCGTCATGTACAGCGCGGCGGCTTCCATCTCCACGGCAAGCACGCCCATTTCGCGCCAGCGTGCGGCGGCGGCTTTGTCCGCGTCGTAAAAGGTGTCGGACGTGAGTATGTTTCCGACGCGGTAATTTAGCCTGGTTTCCTTTGCTTTATGCGCTGCCCTTGCAAGCAGCCCAAAATCCGCGAGCGGGGCAAACGAGCCGGGCAGATTATATTGATTGGCCCAAGAAGAGTTCGTACACGCGCCGGCGGCGAATATAACGTCACCGATTTGCATCCCGTCTTGCAAAGCTCCGGCCGTACCGATGCGGATAATACGCTTAACGCCGTAAAACGCATAAAGCTCATGGCAGTATATACCCATGGAAGGCATACCCATGCCGGAACCTTGTACGCTAACGCGCTTACCGTTATAAATACCGGTATACCCAAGCATGCCGCGCACTTCGTTATAGCAAACAACATCTGCCAAAAACTTTTCGGCGATAAACTTGGCGCGAAGTGGGTCACCCGGCATAAGCACCGTTTCGGCGACATCCCCAAGTTTGGCGTTTATATGTGGTGTAGGAACTTTATTCATATATTATCAACCCTCTGCGCCTACGCGCTTTGTTCGCAATAAGTGCAGCGGTACACCCTGTTGGCTCTGTCTGTAAGGTTAAATTCCTGCGTAAGCTCCGCTTCCGTGGATGTAATGCAGCGTGGATTTTTGCAGTTCACGATATTGACCAGCTTGTCTGGCAGCTTCGTTTCCTTTTTATCAATTACTTCGCCGTCCCTAACTACGACAACGGTGATGTTTGGGTCGATGTATCCAAGCATGTCCAAATCTACCGTCAAATTTCCTTCGATTTTGATTAGATCCTTGCGCCCATATTTTTCACTGCGGACGTTTTGGAGAAGTGCTACGCCGTTTTTGAGCTCGTCCAATTTCAAGTGTTTGTAAATCCTCACACCGCTGCCAGCGGCGATATGGTCGATAACAAAGCCGTTTTCAAGCTTGTCCACGCGAAATTCCACCGATGATCCGTTTGCATTACTCATTTGTAATATTCTCCTTTATGTTTTTATCAATATTTTTATCAAAAGTAACTTCACAGATATCGAATAAAGTTTGCCAAAGCTCTTCACGCCCCTGCTTATTATGCGATGAAAAAGGCAGTACCTGTACATGGCCGGGCAACGCAAGCTCTTTACGCAACATGTTGAGATGCGTCTGCGTCTTGTTTTTAGGTATTTTATCCCATTTCGTGGCAACGACGATAAGGTCATAATTATAATGCCTTACAAAATCGTACATCATCCTGTCGTTTTGGTTTGGTGCGTGGCGTATGTCGAGAAGCAGGGTAATCGCGCGCAGAGAATCACGGTTCTTAAGATATCCTTCAACCATCTTGCCCCATTTCGCGCTCTCCGTTTTAGATGTTTTGGCATAGCCGTAGCCGGGCAGGTCGACGAGGCGCATTCTGTCCTCCACATTAAAGAAGTTTATGGTTCTTGTTTTGCCCGGGTTCTGCGACACACGGGCAAGGGATTTACGGTTTACCATGGTATTTACGAGGCTGGACTTACCGACGTTGGACCGCCCGCACAAACATGCCTCCGGCAAGTCGCCTGCGGGGAAGGCGGCTTTGTCAACGACGGTGGCCTCAAGCTTTACGTTGTTTATAAACATCAGTATGTTATCAAGGACTTAACGCCGTAGCCGCCAAGCCTTTTCCTTCCGTACAAATTTGCAAGCTCTATCAAAAATACAAGGCCGACAACCTCTGCGCCGGCGGACTCAATCATGTCGCACATAGCGCGCACCGTACCTCCCGTGGCCAGCAGATCGTCAACGATAACAACTTTGCCGCCGCGGGGTATGTCGTCGGCATGTATCTCCAAAATATCGTTGCCGTACTCAAGCCCATACTCCGCACGCAAAACCTCGCGCGGCAGCTTGCCTGGCTTGCGCGCCGGTATGAATGGCTTGCTCATCCGTAAAGCGACGGGTACGCCGAAAATAAACCCGCGGGACTCTGGGCTTATTATCATATCAAACTCAACGCTGTCAAGCTTACCAACAATTTGGTTGACCGCATGAGAAAAATACGCCGGGTCGGAAAGAAGCGGCGTAATATCGCGGAAGACTATGCCTGGCTTGGGAAAGTCGCGCATTTCGTGTATCTTGTCGCGTATGTCCATGTTTTCTCCAAAGATAAACTTTATTTAATCATTATAATACTATGAATCCATACTTTCGTCAAGGAGTATATTCTTTTTCTATTAAATTATATTGCGGTCGACACTCCAGAAAGGAGGATGACCGCAATGCAATGATTTGATTTAGTTTTTTTAAATTTTTTTATCTAATTTTAACAACTCATTGGTTAGTTTTATCGGCTCTTGCGTTTTGGCATACATACAAAACAAAGCGTAAGAAAAGAAAAGTTAAAGATAAAAACAGAAAGAAAAAAAGCCGCCCAAAACTTGCGAGTAATAGTGGCTTGTTTTCTTGAATGAAATAAAATAGTTCAGGAGTGCGACCGTTATACCGTTTGCGGTAAACTCTGCACTGAACAGACATTAGCACGTCCGTTCTTTTATTGATTTACATCTTATAACACCATTATACAATTTACAACATCATTATACAATATTTTGTCGAGTCTTGTCAAACATTTAATCTTATTGTTCGACAAAAAGTTTTCAAATTTTTTTCAAAAACCTATTGACAAACGATAATCATTACTGTATAATAACAATTGTCATTATGATTTATATAAAATTTTTATCCTTGAAGGGAGAAACACCATGAAAAAATTTATCTGTACAATTTGCGGCTATGCACACGAGGGTAACGCGGCACCGGAAAAATGCCCGCAATGCCACGTTCCGGCGGAAAAGTTTGTAGAGCAGGCCGAAGGTAAGCTGGCCTACGCCGACGAACACAGAATCGGCGTTGCAAAAGACGTTGACCCGGAGATTGTTGAAGGCCTTAGACAGCACTTCTTAGGCGAATGCACCGAAGTCGGCATGTATCTTGCCATGAGCCGCCAAGCGGACCGTGAAGGTTATCCAGAAGTTGCTGAGGCGTATAAGCGTATCGCTTTTGAGGAGGCGGAGCACGCTGCTAAGTTCGCCGAACTTTTGGGTGAGGTGCTTGATGCCTCCACAAAGAAAAACCTTGAAATGCGCGTACTGGCTGAACACGGCGCAACACAGGGTAAATTGGATATCGCAAGAAGGGCAAAGCAACTTAACCTGGACGCCATACACGACACTGTGCACGAAATGTGTAAGGATGAAGCGCGCCATGGCATGGCGTTTGATGGTTTGTTAAAGCGGTATTTCTAACATGAGAAACACGTTGCAACGGCAGATAATCTTAAACGCCGTAGCCGAATTAAATATACATGCAACGGCGGAACAGGTTTTTGAGTATGTCCACAAAACTCATCCCAGCATCAGCAAAGCCACCGTTTACCGTAACCTAAAGCAACTTGCGGATGGCGGTGAATTGCTCTCCGTCGGCGCGCTGTCCGGATCCAACCACTATGACCACAATTGCCACGAACACTACCATTTTATCTGCGGCAACTGCGAGTGCGTATATGACGTGGACGGAAGCCTGGCTGACATTGTGATGAAAAATGTACAGCCGTCAGATGAATTTGAGATTACGGAGTGCCTTATATCTTTTTCTGGGATATGCAAAAAATGCAGTTATTGATTGTGTTCCTCCTCTATATAACCAAAACATCCCGAGAGATTTTATTGCTCTCGGGATGTTTATCTATACTTTCGGCAATTTATCAGAAAATTCGACAAAAATAGTTGACAATATTTCAATTATCTGATACCATTACATACAAATAAAAATTTATTGTATTGGTGATGATTATGAAGGCAATAATATTTTCAATTGTTTTAGTTGGATTATTGGCATTATTTGCGACTTACACTTCAATGCCCGTCGCCGCCGCGCCGCCAGAGCGCGTGACATATACGCCATTCCTTAGGGTTATCCAGCATAACGAGGCGCGCATAGAACGCGGAATGCGCCATATCATAATACAATTTACATTTGAGCGTACCGTGCCATATGTTGATTTATACAATATTTCTATCACCGGGTTTAGCTTTATCGGCCCGGGTGTCAATGATCCGAACATTCAGTTTATCTCTATCCGCCATCTCGGCCATTTAGGTTACCCTGACGATACCGTACGCCTGGAAGTTGTAGTAGACGCAACACACGCCAGACCCGGTGTTTTCGGCTTTGCGATGAACGGCTGGTACGCGGCGGACGAAGGTGACCCGTTCGACATAAACATATCTTTCGAGCATCATATTTTTGTATTTATTGAGGACTTTGCCGGATTGCCGCCGTTATTGCCGGAAGACGGCGCTGGGCTTATGCTGCAGGGCGGCCACGTACACGTCGACCGTACGTTTCCTACATATTCGTCAATACTTATGACAAATATAAGCACCGCGCCGATAACGCTTACCGGTATTGGCTTTTCCACTGCTTCTCCAGGCATAAACCTTTCCCCAATTTTAAACGAGCCGGTTATTATAGAACCCGGTGAAACGCGAGCGCAAACGGTGCGTATAAGCGCGGGTTCGTCCGCACCTGTGCAGGGTGTGCAGTTTGGTTATGTTGAGGTAACCGCAAACTTCCTAACCGGCGAGGGTAGGCGTGGTATTGTTACGGGTTATCTTACTTATAGCGTTCAGCCAATTTCGCCAAATCTGCCTGCCGTAATGCCAACACAGCCCCCTGTTGCAACGCCAGCCCCATCGCCAATACCAACCCCAACCCCGGTCGCCCCGGCAAGGCTTTCGCTTACCACGCCGACGCAATATCTAACGATTACGCCAGGCGAAACCCAAACAGTAACTATTTCCATCTATAATGAAGGAAGGTTTAATGCAAGGGACTTAACATTCTCCACAGGCATGATGTTTGGGTGGCGCAATGAAATGCGCCCTGCCGCCGCGAGGACGCTGCACAGCGGCGGGACGGCGGATTTTACCGTATATATAAATCCGCTTGCCGACGGTAACATACGTTCGGGTGAAGTTAGTATCCCAATAAACTACATATTTACGGATGTAAATAATGTGAGGCAGAGCGGGACGCTCTATATACCGGCCTTTGTACGTGAAGCAGGTAACGCAAATGCGTTTCCGCGGTTAGTTATAAGTGATTTCCGAATTACTTCTATCAATGAAGAGAAGTTTAAAGTCTACGCCAGCATTAGAAATCTTGGCAACGCACCGGCAAGCGACATAATCATTACTGTGATGCGCACGGAGGGGAGTGTAAGCCTTTTGGGCTCAAACACGGTAATTGTACCAGCCATCGGCTCGCGCGGCATTGTGGAGGCAGGGTTTTATTTTATGGTGACAAATGGAGCGGAAACCGGCGTTTTCCCAATAATATTTTCTGCCAGATATTTACAAGTGAACGAACGGGAAGACAACGTCGAATCCACGTTTTTTATACCTATAGAAAGAGGCAGGCCAGCGCCGCGGCTTATCCCTCAGTAGAGTAGGAGCGGCGATCTTCAGCAAAAAGCCAAGCCCATATAAAACTAAGGGCTTGGCTAGCATAACAAAGTATTTTACATTTTGCCTAGCAGTATTCACATTCTATAATTGATCTGCCGTCCGGGTTGCATATCGGACATGGTGTAAGCGGTGGATCGAGAGGATCCGCTGCCAACGGAACGCTTATACCCACGATTAAAATTAACGAAAAGACCACAAGCATTAACGATTTAATTACTTTTTTCATGATAAATCCCCCATAAATAATTTTTGTGTATATTGCCTTGCCAGTAACGCATATTTATTTGATAATTCATATTGTTTAGTTCTTGTGTAATGTTCACTTAGCCTGTCAAAACATTCGATGGCGAAATCATAACGCATTTCGTAAAGCATATTCGGTATTGCTACTTCTGCTATATAGTCTAATGATTGGTACTCGTGGAGGGTAGCAAAATGCTTTATTGCATTAAATTTAATGCTAAATATTGAATTGTTTTGCGACGAAATAAGCCCCTCGTTCAAACTAATCAAAAATTCAGCTAAATTGCCTTGCATCGAACATATCTTAGTTTTTAAAAATAAAAAGGTGAGATAATTCGTATCTTTATGTGCCATTCTTTCAATGGCACTATTGCAATATTTTAACGCTAAATCGTATTTATGCATCCCATAGAAAATATGTGCTTGTGCGTAATGGATATATATCATCGTTGGTTGGTGTATATAATTTGCCTTTTCAAAAGTTGAACAAGTATTTATAATATCCAAAGATTCATTAAACATCCCGATGGACGCATAATTAGTTGCGAGTAGAATATTTGTATGATGTAGCAATGTTTCGTAATTTTTATCATTCTTTGCCTTTTCGCGGGCTTTCATGATAAAGTTTATAGCCATATAAGCAAAGCCAAATTTTGTGAAGCAGATTGCGAGATGGTGGTATAACCCATAATTGGCAATATTATATCCCTCATCTAGCTTATATGCTTCTATTAAATCCGAATAGGCTGATCTGTGGTCATATTTACTGATAGCACCCGTTCCCCGCATTACGAGGAAGCGTATTTCGTTTGCGCGGGAAAGCCGAAACAAATTATTTTCTAAAGTCAGCATCGCCGCGCTGGCCGCTTTCTCGTTTCTTACCAAGCGGTAAAATCCGACGCTAATCAATGTATAAATATCAAATAGATCCGGATCGCAGGAGAGGTACGCGCTATGCTCAAGATAGGGCTGCGCCTCGATGGCGGAGTCTACCAGCCAGCCGTTTATCATGTCCCGCCAGTTCCATAGGGATGCTTCAAACTCCGCAATTTCATCCGACGTTATAGGTACTCTGTGCAGGTTTAAAGCGGTTTTCAAGTTTGACAACAGTTCCGGTGTAATTCTTTGTTGGCCGCACTCTATATCCATATATTCTGCAAGCGAAAGCCCCAGCTTTTTGGCAACGTCTTCCTGTGAAAGCTCAAGCCTTGTTCTGATTTGTTTTATTTTCTCATACTGGATTTGTTGGAAATCTTCAAACTTGAATATATACATATGTGAATTTTAGCACTATTTGTCATACATGTCAAGAACTTTTTTCAGCAAATTTCTTCTTTAATTATAGGAATATTGCCAACTACAACACCGACGCAAGCATCTCACCAACATTTGCTGCGCCATATACCTTAATACCTTCCGGAGGCTTGAGCCCCTTTAAATTGGCTTGGGGCAAAACGCATTGTGTAAACCCAAGCCGCGCCGCCTCGTACACGCGCTTTTCCGCGTGTGCCACTGCGCGTGCCTCGCCTGTTAACCCCGTTTCGCCGAAAACGACCATACCCTCCGGCAATGCCTTGTTTTTGTAGCTGGACGCCAAGGCGGCGACAATTGCCAAATCCACCGCCGGTTCCTTTATCTCCATACCTCCGGCTATGTTTACGTAGCAGTCGTGGTTGCCGAAGTTTATGCCGCCGCGCTTTTCGAGTATCGCGATAAGCATTACAACGCGGTTATAGTCGCACCCGTCAGCCACGCGGCGCGGCATGCCAAAGCTGGTACGGCTCGCAAGTGCCTGTACTTCTGACAATATCGGTCTAGACCCCTCCATCGCGCATGTAACGACGGAGCCGGGCGCATCGGATGGCCGGCCGGAAAGCATGTAGGCCGATGGATTTGGGATTTCGATAAGGCCGTCGTTCTGCATCTCAAACACGCCTATCTCGTTCGTCGCGCCGAAACGGTTTTTGGCGGCACGGATAATGCGGTAATGCAGCTGCTTGTCGCCTTCAAAGTAGAGGACTGTGTCAACCATATGCTCCAATAGCTTGGGCCCGGCGATGCTGCCTTCCTTTGTAACGTGGCCTATCATCACGACGCTGATGTCGCGGGATTTGGCCAGGCGCATGAGGAAGCCGGCGCACTCGCGTATCTGCGTGGGTGTGCCGGGGGTGTTGGGCAGGTTTTCGTCGCACATGGTTTGGATGGAATCAATTATAATGAGGCCGGGGCTTAGTTTGTCAACCGCGGCGGATACGGCGGCAAGTGACGTTTCCGATATCATAAAAAGCCCCTGCCGCGCCGCGCCAAGGCGGGAAGCACGGAGTTTGACCTGTGTAAGAGATTCTTCCCCTGAAACGTATAAAATCGGCGAGATTCCGATACCCTTACATAGCTGCAAAAGAAGCGTTGATTTGCCTACGCCCGGCTCGCCGCCCACAAGGGTGAGGGAGCCGCGCACGATGCCGCCGGACAGTACGCGATCCAGCTCGCTTATGCCCGTTGATGAACGGATCTCTGGTTTATCGGGTTGCGTCATATGTACCTCTTCATTTTTATTTAAGTTCATCATGCGGAATTTTGGTATCTAATCTAGGATATGGCCGTTAAACCGCCACCAAATGGAATGGGTTTATAATATGTT
>Ga0123355_10000080_pt1 | contig 101769 bp, 81 predicted proteins | sample TergutEmb28metaG_3_FD_89872 | JGI IMG/M metagenome (GOLD analysis project Ga0123355, IMG submission 89872) | Embiratermes neotenicus P1 segment gut microbial communities from Petit-Saut dam, French Guiana - Emb289 P1 | ecosystem: Host-associated > Arthropoda: Insects > Digestive system > Gut ... | reverse complement strand
TTCTGAGAAGTGTACGAAGAGATCTTCGCCGCCTTCTTGCTCGATGAATCCGTAGCCCTTGTCTGGATTGAACCACTTAACTTTACCCGTTGCCATTACTACCTACTTTCTTGCCATCACTCTTATTAGACAGCACACGTGTGGATCTTTGCTTTGTTGAACATTTTCAACATTTTTTATCCACAACTAACACAAAAGCTGCGCACAGCCGACATCAAGTATCCCATAAGACTTGGGTTCTGTCGAGCAAAATCGCCTAAGAGAACAATCTAACCCGTAAAGGGATGTCTAATTGAGCTGCAATATCTTTGCATTTTTGAATTTCAGCCGGCTCGAGAAAGTCCACAACCGAAAAGCTAACGCGTGGCACAAAGCCTTTTGCTGCCTTTGCAAAATCAATAAGAGCATCAAAAGATTTGTCCCCAAATTCTGGAACACACAAATCTACATAGGTCTGAGCATCGGGAGCGTTAAGGCTTATAGAAATCTCATCTACTAACCCTGCAAGCTCTGGAGCAACTGGTCTTCCCACAATAAGGTCTCCTAAGCCATTTGTGTTGACTCGAACATGTTTGACACCTTGCTGCTTTAGCCACTTTGCAGTCTCTATCAAAACATCGAAGGAAGAAAAGGGCTCACCAAAGCCACAAAACACCACTTCAGAATAGTCATCAAGCGGTTCATAGAACTGAATAGACTTAATAACATCTTCTGTAGTTGGCTCACGGTCAAGCCACAGCGTTTCAGCGTCCCCTATAGCACCGAAATCGTCGCGCAAACAAAAAGTGCATGCGCACGGACAGACATTGGTAATGTTTAGGTACAGTGCATCCCTGTACCGGTACGCAATAGAAGGAGTTTTAGACATTGAAATAGCTCCTTTGCCTAATCTTCTTTACCCGGCAAAGCTGGTTCTGTGGCAGGTCTATCCCACAGCGCTTTTCGCAAAGCCATAAGAGGAGCAAAGAGTATTAGTGCAAGTACTAAATTTGTACCTGCCTGAACTGCGTTTGGCAAAAGACTTGCGAATGCTCCGGCACCAATAAGAAAAATGAATTCATAAAGAAAGTAACCTGTGACCATGATGAGTTCTGCCAAGACAACGCCCAGTGCAAACCAAAGGAACTTACCCTTGCGTGCAAAGAAGAAAAGTACCAGACCCATAAGCCCTTTGATAATAAGTGTTGCAGGAGCATACACCGTTGCAGCTGGATTTGCCAAGTTGGCAAGCGCGCTTCCTACGCCACCAACAACCGCCATAAGAGGATGTGGCATAAGCACAGCACTTGAAGCTATTGCGCTGTCACCCAAATTGATTATGCCCTGCCCTGTCCAACTGGGAACGCTTGCCATTAAAGTCACTACAAAAACAAGAGCTGTGAACAGCGCTGTCATCACCAATAGTTGCACTTTTGAGCGCGGAAATATCTTTGCAGGCGAGCTATCAAGCTCAACTGCTGGCACTTCTTTGGACGCCTCTTCTGTTTGCGGGTCTTTTTCCTTCATTAAAATAAAGCCTCTTCTGTTGTATCCGGCGCACTGCCTGCCGCCGGTGGTATAGATGTATCACTGGGTTCTGGCAATCCCAAATGCTGATAAGCACGAGGGGTCGCCTGTCGTCCTTTCGGTGTACGTATTATAAGCCCTTTTTGCAACAAATAGGGCTCATAAACATCTTCTAAGGTATCTGTTTCTTCTCCTGTGGCGTTTGCCAGAGTCGTTAGCCCTACGGGCTTGCCTGCAAAAGTCTGTGTCAGAGTGGAGAGAATCTTTACATCCATCCAATCAAGACCTAGGCTGTCGACCTCGAAAAAACTCAATGCTTCTGCTGCAATATCTTCAGTAATTTTTGTACCGTAGCGTACCTGAGCGTAGTCTCGCACGCGCTTTAGTAAGCGGTTTGCAAGGCGCGGGGTTCCTCTACTGCGACGCCCAATTTCCATTGCCGCATCAACATCAATAGACAGTCCCAACAATTCTGCACTGCGCATAATGATTGACTCAAGTTCAGCAGGCTCATAATAGTCCAGGCGGAAATTAATCCCAAAGCGATCTCGCAAAGGACCCGAAAGTAGTCCTGTACGTGTGGTTGCCCCAATAAGAGTGAAACGTGCAAGGTCAAGGGTAATCGAGCGTGCTGCTGGCCCCTTACCAATAATAATATCGAGAGTAAAATCCTCCATTGCCGAATACAGTATTTCTTCTACTACGCGAGACAGGCGATGGATTTCATCTATAAAGAGAACGTCGCCTGCTTCCAAATTGGAAAGAATAGCAGCGAGGTCGCCGGCGCGCTCTATAGCAGGACCTGCCGTCTGTTTCATATCAACGCCTAGTTCATTTGCCACCACAGCTGCAAGAGTTGTCTTCCCTAGCCCAGGAGGGCCCGATAGCAGCACATGGTCTAAAGTATCTGCGCGCTGCTTTGTTGCTTCGATTAGGACTTCTAAGTTATCTTTAACGCGCTGCTGTCCCTGATAGTCTGTCAAAATCAGCGGACGCAAACTTATTTCTTGTTCGCCCTCGCGCTCGCCTTCAGTTGGCGCCTGAACTGCCGAATCAACTAAGCGCGGTACGTCTGCACGCGCATCTGAAGAGGGTTTTGAATCGCTTGCCTGCCACGTAGGTTCTATAGCACTTGTCATGATTAGCTTCCCCCCATAGTAGACAAGGCATGCTTTAACAAATCTTCACTACTTGCATCAGCAGGTGCACCTACAAAGGCTTCTGCAATCTCTGCTGCAGAAAAACCCATTGAGAAAAGTGCTGCTTGCGCGTCAGCGAAAGCACTGTGCTCGACACTAGACGTGTCCGCAGCCACGCTGCCTGCACGCTCCCCTGCAGCCGCACCAGTTCCCACATCAGCGGGAAACACCGCATCAAGCTTACCCTTTAGCTCTATTATCAAGCGCTGTGCTGTCTTTTTCCCGATACCAGGAACGCTAGATATTAAAGCGATGTCTTCTGTAGCAACCGCCCCTGCAAGCATGCGAGGCTGTAAAGTCGAAAGAACAGCAAGTGCCACTTTTGGACCAATGCCAGAAACATCAATAAGTGCTAGAAAAACACGCTTTTCTTCTTCATCCAGAAAGCCAAACAAAGCCACTTCATTTTCACGCACATGCATATAGGTGTATATCAGCACGTCTTCGCCGCGCGCGCCCAATGATGACAAGGTGCGCGTACTTGCAGCAAGGTCATAGCCAACACCACCGACATCAATGTAGAGCCTATCGCTCGATTTATGTGCAAGAGTTCCTGCAAGAAACGCAATCATCTATACCTGCTCCTCATGTTTCACTTATATATGCGCCAAGTGCGTCAGCGCAACTGCCAGAGCATCTGCGCAATGGTCGGGCCTTGGGTCATGGTCAAGCTGCAAAAGTTGGCGCACCATATAAGTGACCTGATCCTTCTCGGCATTCCCATTTCCCACAACGCACTGCTTTATGGTCGCTGGTGGATACTCCCCCAACTCTAAACCCTGCTTCGCTGTTGCCAAAATTGCCGCAGCGCGTGCCTGACCTAGTGAAAGTGCCGTCTTTGCGTTAAGCCCAAAGAAGACTCCTTCAAGTGCACAGGTCGTTGGCTGGTATTGATTTATCACTGCGCAAAGATCGTCATGAATATGTGCTAGCCGTATGTTGAGTGCGTCCTGCGCTGACGTAGTTACGACGCCGTAAGCTATGGCCTGCGGCTTACTGCTTTTGCTGGCCGCGCTTACTATTGCCCATCCCGTATGTTGCAAGCCAGGGTCAACGCCCAGAACAACATTCATGGCTAGTCGTCTATCTGCTCTAATTGATCTTCGTTGAGCTCCATCGTGTGATACACGCTTTGTACGTCATCTAGCTCTTCTAAGCGATCAATTAGCTGCATAACTTTTTTCGCATCAGAATCACTGACTGCTAAAGGATATATGGGCTCCATATCAAAACCCTTGCGCTCAAATTGAAAGGCAACCGAGCCTGAAGTTCCTAGGTTACCCCCCACTTTGGTAAATGCCGCACGTACGTCTGCTGCCGTCCTGTTTCGATTGTCAGTTAGGCATTCAACGTATACGGCAATACCTGCAGGCCCGTATCCTTCATAAGTGATTTCGTCCCAACTGGATCCATCATTGGAAGCTCCACTGGCCTTTGCAATGGCTGCATCAATGCTGTTTTTGGGCAAAGAATAACTTTTTGCTTTTGCGATAGCAGTCGCAAGAGCGGCGTTATTGTCAGGGTTAGGATCTCCATTTTTTGCCGCAACAAATATTGCGCGCGAAAGCTTTCCGAAAAGAGCTGATCGTTTTTTGTCTTGTGCTGCCTTATGGCGCTTGGTTGTTGCCCACTTACTATGTCCCGCCACAAATGACTCCTTTCATGCAAATCAAGCACGTTTTCTGTTGTAAACGCCTTTACTGGCGTAGCAAATGATTGTTCGCTATTAACTGGAAATATTATAACCTATTGTGCAGCTATTCGATTATGTATCTGATTTATTTTGTATTATTTTTTAGAACTGAATTGGCTTCCGAAATTCGCAAGCCCTGCTTCGAAAAGCAAGCCGTAGCGTGTTTCTGTACCTGCAGTATAGGTGCGCTGGATAGACTCCGCCGTAAAATTGACAGCAAGCTTTGTTGCGTCTTCAAGGCTTCGCCCACACATAAGGGCCGCAAGCAAGGCACTGCAAAATAAATCTCCACTGCCGTGATACATACCGTTCATATGAGTAGCGCCCGAGTATGAAGTTATTTCTAGCTGCGTGTCGCGCGCCACAGCACCCAGAGTATCTGGAGTAAGACTTACTCCTGTCAGCACCGCAGATTTTGCCCCTACTGTTTTACACAGGCTTTTGAGCATGTCCTTTGCGGTGTCTGCGTCAGGATTTGCACAGTATTCGCGATCTAAAAGCAGGGCCGCCTCTGTCAGGTTTGGCACAATCAAGTCTGCAAGTGCGCACAAAGTAAGCATCTGCGCTGGATAGTCTTCTGAAAATCCTGGGTACAGCTGCCCTTCGTCTGCCATAACGGGATCAACAACGACCAGCGTGTCTTCGTCGGCAAGTGAAGTAATAACTTGCTTGATCAGTTCGACCTGCTCAAGAGAGCCCAAATAGCCTGTATAGATTGCATCGAATTTCAAGTCGAGGCTCTTCCAGTGCTGTGCAATAGGCATGATGTCTTCAGTAAGGTCACGGAAGGTATAGTCTTCGAATTCGCCTGTATGGGTAGACAGCACAGCTGTTGGCAAAACCGAGCACTCAATTCCTGCAGCAGAAAGAACGGGCAGAGCGACTGTTAAAGAACAGCGCCCTACCCCTGAAATATCATGTATTGCTAAGACTCTTGGTGTTTTCATTGTATTAGTAACAGCGGCGACTTTAGATGTTAGGCTTCATGTCCGCCTTGTGCGATTATGTGCAGCAAGACAATGTCTGCCTAGTACCCTGTCGAATACCCTGTTGCAGCCTCAGCTTCTAAATCGTCTGGGCCATAACTAGTGATGTCATAATCTGTAGGCATTACGCTAATCCAGGTGCGTCCCGGAGTAAGCAAGATTTCATTGCCTTGGTCATCTCTAAATACAGGTGGCGCATCATCGGAGCCTTCCCATGTACCGTCAATACGCTGACCATTCATGAAGATGCTTGCCCTTCCCCCACTAACGAGGTCGATGTTGTAAGTGCTTACTGCTCCGGCCTGTGAACCTGCAGAATGTTGCGCCCACATAACAATCAGATTAGTCGTATTAATCTGCTCTTCGCTTGCCCCGTCGTATTGAGGAGCACCGTTTGAAATGCGCGTCCACTGGTCATTGCTTTCATCCCAGTTCCACTGTGTCTTCGAGTTGTCCGAGAATGGAATGTTTACCTGTGTTGTCGTAGTTTCGATGCTCGACATATCAGGATTTTCAAAAACCAAACTTTGGAACTCAAGTCCTGTAATTGGCTCTGTCGTTACAATATCAAAATTTTTGGTATGAGCTACTTCATAAGCCCTTGAAAGTTCAACCTGCAAATTATGGGGAGCAAATCGAGACATGTTACGCGAATAAAGATCATCGCCAACGGCATTATGTGACATGCTCGCAACACCTGCACTGCGAAGCATACTTAAGACACTTGAATTTCCACCGCTGTAGAAAAACAGAGCGTCGCCAAACTGCGGCACGATATAGGTATCAGAATCACGTGCGCTACGAATTGGCATAACAAATTCAGGAACATCACTTTGGTAAATAGCGTTAAAGCGCGTAATGCCGCCTTCTGCAAGAGTTTCAAACACAACATCAGCGTTGTTAATCCCTACTTTTGAACCTGACTGCGGGTGATTATCAATTTTCACCGAAAGAGTGCGAGCCAGTATTGCTGTCTCGTCATCTGCTTCAATACCCGTAAGTGGCCAACGAATAGGCTCAACAGGCTCTTCGATGACTTCTACTTCTGGGGTGGCAACTACAACTGGCTCTTTTGCTCTGCAGCCTACAAGCCCTGCAAAAGCTAGCACCAGTGAACATACTACGGCGATCCACAGAATGGATTTCTTCGACATAAAAACAATCAACTCCTTGAAGCTTTTCATTAACTTGCTCAACAAATACGGCTGCAAAAGCGCAGCCGTGACCCCATGTCTGTACGCACCGCACAGCCACAGGAATATGTTGTGATTAACCTATTATAGCGTCTAAAGTGAAGCAGTCTCTAAAGAAGTCGCAGGTGGACTTCTTTTAGTTGTTTAGGTGTTACCTTTGAAGGAGCCTCTGTCATCAGGTCTGCACCACTCGACGTTTTGGGGAAAGCGATGACGTCACGAATCGAGTCACGTCCTGCCAAAATCATCACGATACGATCAAGTCCCAGTGCAATACCCCCATGAGGAGGAGCACCATAAGACAGCGCGTCTAGCAAGAAGCCAAACTCTTCGCGCGCCTGCTCTAGCTCATGCCCTAGTTGTGCAAGAACACGCAACTGCAAGTCTTCATCATGTATGCGCAGCGTACCGCCACCGACCTCGTAGCCGTTCAAGATAAGATCATACGAGTAAGCAAGTACTGAGCCAGGGTCGCTTTCTAACAAGCTAACCTGATCATCAAAGGGGCGTGTAAAGGGATGGTGATTTGCTGCCCAGCGGTCGTTTTCAACGTCGCGCATAAACAGCGGGAAGTCTACAACCCACAAAGGATCAAAGCCTTCACGAGCAATTTCAAGCAAGTCAGCAAGCTCTAAGCGAATGATGCCTAGGACCTCATTGGCAAGGTCAAGCTCACCCGCTGCAAAAAACAGCGCGTCGCCTGCACCAGCACCTGTAGCTGTGCGCAATGCTTCCAGCTCTTCTGGCGTGAAGAACTTTGCAATCGGACTTTTAATCTGATCCATGATGTCTGCAGCGTCTGCGCTTTCTGTGGGAAACGCCATCCACGCAAGTCCTGCTGCACCTGCGTCTATTGCGCGCTGGTTCAGCGCATCATAGCGCGAACGTGCCCAGTCACCTGCGCCTGGAGCACAGATGGTCTTGACGACTCCGCCATTCTTTGGTGCCTGAGCAAATACCTTAAAGCTGGTGCTTTCTGCCCAGTCACTAATATCTTGCAGCAGCAAGTCAAAGCGTGTGTCAGGACGGTCGCAGCCGTAGATGTTCATAGCGTCTGCGTAAGTAATGCGACGCAAAGGCTGTTGCAGATCGTAGTCGACTACCTTCATGACTTCTGCCAACACATCTTCTGCCAGATTCATGACATCGTCTTGTGTTACAAAACTCATTTCAAGATCAACTTGCGTAAATTCTGGCTGGCGGTCAGCGCGCAAATCTTCGTCACGGAAACAGCGTGCGATCTGGAAATAACGTTCCAGTCCACCAATCATGGTGAGCTGCTTAAAGAGCTGTGGAGACTGTGGCAGTGCGTAAAACTTACCCGGATTTTGGCGCGCTGGAACGACAAAATCGCGCGCACCTTCTGGCGTAGATTTCGTCAGTATAGGTGTCTCGACTTCGATAAAGCCCTTTGCTGACAATGAGTTGCGAAAAGCCGCCGTCACGTCAGAGCGCAGCTTCAAAATCTTAGTGACTTCAGGACGGCGAATATCAAGGAAGCGCCACTTCATGCGCACCGCGTCATCTGTGTCGATGCCGTCTTCAATCTCGAACGGTGGCGTTTTTGAAATATTTAGCACGCTTAGATCCGTTACGACTACTTCAATCTCACCTGTTTCAATATGTGGGTTAATCGCATCTTCAGGGCGGAGCTTGACCACACCTTTAACTTCTATAACCCATTCAGGGCGTACTGCTTCGGCAAGGGCGAAAGCTGTGCCTGATTCATCAGGATCAAAGGTAAGCTGCACAATGCCTGTACGATCACGGATATCGATGAAGATAAGGCCGCCGTGATCACGACGCTTTCCAACCCATCCAGCTAGAGTAATCTCTTGCCCTTCGAGGTCGCGATTAACCTGATGTGCTACGTGAGTTCTGATTGAATATTTGCTATCTAGCATTGTTATTGCCTTTCTTGGCCTACTGCCTATTTGGTCAGCATCTTAATGATGCTACATACTTGCCTATTTAGTCAGCATTTTAAAAATGCTGCATACTTGCCTATTTAGTCAGCATCTTGAAGATGCTGCGTACTTACCTATTTGGTCAGCATTTTAAAAATGCTGCGTACTTACCTATTTGGTCAGCATTTTAAAAATGCTGCCCAGAGTCACAAAGCGCTCCTCTTTCGTTTCCATGTTTCTTATTGTAACGCCACCGCGCCTCTGTTCTTCTTCTCCGATAATAAGAACATAATTCGCACCAGCTTTATCTGCCTGTTTAAACTGTGATTTGAGCGAGCGATGTTGCAAATCGGACAACGCTGTTATCTCGCGTCCGCGCAGCTCCATCGCCATATTAAACGCTGCCTCGCGCTGCTCATCTGACGCAGCTGCAACGTATACAACTAAATCATCGCGCTGCGCAGTATCCACGCCCTCTGCATCGAGCGCCAGCAAAATACGCTCTGCTCCTACGGCAAAGCCAATGCTGGGAGTTTCTTTGCCACCCAAATCCTGGAACAAGCCATCATAGCGACCGCCACCACCAATAGCGTTTTGCGAGCCCAGCCCGTGATCGACTTGAACCTCAAACACTGTACGTGTGTAATAGTCAAGCCCGCGCACCAGCTTTGGGTCAACCTCGTATTTCAAGCCTGCATTATCAAGTACGCGCAACACCGCATCATTGTGCTGTTGACACGCTTCACACAGTGCATCATTAATTCGCGGAGCACTATCCATTACCGCGCGGCAATCATCCTTTTTGCAATCAAAAGCACGCAAAGGATTCGTGTCTGCACGTCGAACACAATCATCGCAAAGTTCTGCGCTATGTGTTCGAATAAAGTCTGCCACACTGTCGCGATAAGCAGGACGGCAATTATCATCACCCATCGAATTGACCAGCAAGCGCATTGACTGTTTACTGAGTCCCAATGTCGTAAAATATTCCCACAACATCAGAATCATTTCTGCGTCTGCAAGCGGTGACGTCTGACCCAATGCTTCTGCACCTATTTGATAGAACTGGCGCTGTCTGCCCTTTTGGGGACGTTCATAGCGAAACATGGGACCTGCATAAAACAGCTTTGCTGAAGCATCATTAACGGTAAGTCCTGCCTGAATGGCTGCACGTACCACCCCTGCTGTATTTTCTGGACGCAGCGTAAGTGAGCGATTACCGCGATCTTCAAAAGTGTACATTTCTTTACCCACAACATCAGTTGCTTCGCCTATGCCGCGAATAAACACTTCTGTTTGCTCAAAAATAGGAGTGTAAATTGATTCATAGCCATAGCGAGAAAACACTTCGCGTGCGGTACTTTGCAAGAAATCCCAGCCACGTGCGCTTGCACCCAGCAAATCTACGGTGCCCTTAGGAGCTTTATAAGATTGAGTCATGTATGAGGTACCTCCCCCGCAGTTTCGTTTTAGTCTGCGAAAACTGGTCGGGCTGACTGGATTTGAACCAGCGACCCCACGACCCCCAGTCGTGTGCGCTACCATGCTGCGCCACAGCCCGACGCGGGTGTAAGTTTAGCACAGTGACAACTTTGGCGTGCATGCCTTTAGCCCTTTAGTTGACAGTAAAGAGCGAACAGTAAAAAAGCTACACTTCAAAAAGTGTAGCTTTTCAATGCCTTTATGCGCAAACATCACTATGCTTTAAATCTAGTTCTTGCTTGCGGCCTATTCATTTAGATAACATCTCGCTGCTGCATCTCATTCTGTAGCATAAAACAACAATGAACAACGTCGCAGCAAGCATATGCAAAATGTGCATAGCAGAGTTAGAAGAGTCTCCTGTTTTTGGACCTACTTGCGCCGCTCTGTCGTTACCTCTGTCATTGTCTCTGTCGCTAATGTTGCCATTTTCACCACCGTCTTCATTAGATGGTGGTGTTGCTGCCGGCGTAGTCTCATTTGAGCCGCCTGGTACATAGGGTGGTTCGTACGGCGGTTCAAAGGGTGGTTCATAGGGTGGTTCATAGGGTGGCTCGTATGGTGGTTCATAAGGTGGTCCATATGGTGGTTCACACGGCGGCTCGCATGGTGGTTCACACGGCGGCTCGCATGGTGGTTCACACGGCGGTTCGCATGGTGGTTCACACGGCGGTTCACAGGGTGGTTCATTGGGTGGTCCATATGGTGGCTCGTATGGTTCTTCATACGGCACATAGGTGTTAGTAAAGACAAGTTCGTCATTTCGATGACCTACTGTTTGCGTGTCATTATCTACCACGCGCGGAGTAACAGTAATCCTGTAAACGTAGAGCTCGGCAGATGCTCCAGCTTCTTGGCTTTGTCTAACATATATATTCATTTCATATACTGCAGGAGAATACTGCATTTCAGAAGGCAGCGCTGTGTTAGACGATCCTGCTACCTCACTTACGAGGTATGAAAATACACCGGCTCTATCAAAAATAATGCCTTCTAGAATGTCTTTTGTACCGGTAATGGTAGTAGTGCCAGCTGCTGTTACCGATGAGCTACTACCATCTAAAGTAAGCACTCTGTTCGGAATAGCTGGCAATAGGTTAGCATTTGCAGCATCACCATCAAAACTATAACTTTCAAAAGCAAAGGTGAATGACTTCGCTAGTTCTGGAGCACCTTCTGGCTTTTCTAGATTTTTAGTTAACGTATGAAGCTCACTGACAGGCATCGTAGCAAAGATCATAATGGAATGACTTCCTCCGCCACGTGCTGCCATACTAATGCTTGAAGCCTGCAAAACAAAGGTGGGCTCATCTGCACTTGTCGTGTCGCCTACACCTAGCTGCCCAGCAAGATTACCTCCCCAAGCAAAGAGCTCGCCATAAGTGTTGAATGCAAGGAAGTGATTATTTCCACCCATAACAACCTGCCAATTAGAGTCAGTGCCTACTCTTCCAGGGAGGGTAGCAGGTGCTTCAGCTGATGTAGGACGTCCTAGCTGACCATTTACATCACTTCCCCAAGTCCAAAGTTCACCGTCAGCATTAATGGCAGCAGAAGTATTATTTGTTGTTCTAACGTCTACCCAATTGTAGGCAGTTCCTACTTGTGTGGGCACGCTTCTGCTAGTGAAATCACCCTGACCTAATTGCCCGCTTGCTCCAAGTCCCCAAGCCCAGAGTGCGCCATCTGCAGTAATGCCCATAGCGTACGTAGCACCTGACGAAACTTTTGCCCAGTCTGACCTGTCTCCTACTCTTTGCGGAGTAGTTTGATTCTCTTCATGGCCAAGGCCAAGTGTGCCATGGGTATTTGCCCCCCACGAATAGAGGTGGCCGTCAGCATTGATGGCAAATACTTGAGTATTTCCCGCTGCAACGTATGTCCAATTTGAGGCAGTTCCTACTCGTGTGGGCAGACCTTGATTACCCAAGGGAATACCAGAGCCCCATCTGAAAAGTTCACCGCTATCGTTAAGCGCAACAACATTGTTGCTTCTTGCAGATACCTGTGTCCAATTGCTTTCTGTGCCCACCCTTGTAGGCACTCGTAGAGAAACTTCATCGCCTATCTCTACTCTTCCTTGGCCCATTTGGTAAGCATTCGAAAGATTACCCCAGGCAAAAAGCTCACCTTCAGTGTTAATGGCAAATGACCCACCCGCTGAAGTTGCAGAAGCAATCCAATTGTTTGCGTCGCCTATCCTTGTGGGCGCACTTCTATTAACAATATCACCATGACCTAATTGTCCCTGTGTGTTACTTCCCCACGAATACATATAGAGTCCGCTTGTACTTGCGGACGCAGAATCGACAAAAGGAGTTGCTGCTGCAGGAAGAAGAAACACTGACAAAACAGTTGCTATTACCAAAATAAAAGCAACCACAAAAGCAATTACTGCTTTTGCAGAATAAACACGCACATTCCTCACCATAATAAATGCCCTCACAATACGTTTATTACTTCAAATACAAAGCTTTTGCTCTGCACACTGTGCCCGCGTCTAATATTTAGACACTTTATATTTATAGCACATTAAAAGAAAGATCGTGTTATTTGTAACATTATTTGTAACATTATTCTATTTACTTAGACGCCCTAAGCAGAGTCAAATCTTGCTAGGGATATATGATATGGAGGATTTGGCGGGCTAGTTGAGTTTTTGAAGCTTTGGGGAGGAGTACGTCCATCTCAGGGGCTTCCTTGCTAAAAATACGTACTTCATTTTCGGCAGATTCAAAACCAATGTCTGAGCGAGATACGTCATTTGCCACAATGAAATCTGCACCTTTACTGGCGAGCTTTTTCTGTACATTTTCAGTCAAGTTGTTAGTTTCTGCAGCAAAACCAACTAAGACTGCCCCTGCCTTAAGAGCTTTTGCCGCTTTCATGTGTCCGAGCTCTGCCAAGATATCAGGATTTTTAACCAACTCTAGTGTCTGCTGGTCTTCTTGTTTTTTGATTTTAGTACCAGACCGCTCACGGGGCCTATAGTCCGCTACTGCTGCAGTACAAATGATGATATCTGCATGGGGAGCAAAAGCTAGCATACTGTTATGCATTTCCCGTGCGGACTGAGGATTATCTCTTTGCAAGCGCTTGCTTACAGGAACAGGCTCTGAAGTAGCGCCCAATACAAGGTCAACTTGCGCGCCTGCTCGCAAAGCTTCACGAGCAAGTGCTATGCCCATCTTGCCTGATGAGCGGTTTGTCAGGTAGCGCACAGGGTCTAGGTATTCTCGCGTTGAGCCTGCGTTAATGAGCACCCTTTTGCCTGCAAGGCGGGTGCTGGTTTGGACAGACTCCTCCACCGCTGCATACAAGTCGCTTGCTTCTACCATGCGGCCAGGGCCGCTGTCTCCGCAGGCGAGCTGTCCCTTTGCAGGTCCTATTAGTTGGACTCCGCGATTTGTGAGCGTCGTGAGGTTTTCTTGCGTGGCAGCGTCGAGGTACATCTGCGTGTTCATCGCAGGGGCTACCAGCAGCTGGCCTTGATAAGCCAGTGCTGTCGTGGTCAGCAAGTCATCTGCTCGGCCGTGCGCAAGCTTTGCGATTACGTTTGCGGTTGCTGGCGCTATGAGAAAGAGGTCTGCCTCTTCTGCAAGACTGATGTGATTGATGGGTGCTGACGGGTCGTCGAACAGGTCGATTGCTACAGGATTATTGGTGAGCGCGCGAAAAGTCGCCGGTCCCACAAACTGAATTGCAGCTTCTGTCATGACAACCTTGACCTGATGTCCTGCGCGTATCAGCTGGCGCGCGAGGTCACACATTTTATAGGCAGCAATGCCGCCTGTGATTCCCAGGAGGATTGTTTTTTGCGCTGTGGTTGTTTCAGTGTCAGTCATAGGATGTTTATTTTATCAACAACGGCTGCTTATGGGGGGTGCGAAACAAAATGGGCCACACTTTGGAACGTGCAGCCCATTATTGAAACTTAGATTGGAACTGTGCTTACTTTCTTGCTTCTGCAAGCTCCTCGCTGATACATCTCATTCTGTAGCACAGAACAACGATGAACAGCGCTGCGGCAAGCATATGTATGAGGTGCATAGTAGAGTTGGAAGAGTCTCCTGTTTTTGGACCTACTTGTGCTGCTCTGTCGTTACCTCTGTCATTGCCTCTGTCGCTGATGTTGCCACTGCCACCATTGTTGCCGTTTTCTGGACCTGGTGTTGCCGGGGTTGTAGTCTCAGGGTCATTATTGCCTGGTCCTGGCACTGTTGGCGTGGTCTCATTTGAGCCACCTGGTATATACGTTTCACAATCACACTCTGGAACGTACTCTGCACATTGACAATCTACGTAATCACATTCGCAACAGCAGGGAGGCTCATACGGTGGTTCGTATGGCGGCTCGTAAGGTGGTTCATAAGGTGGCTCGTATGGCTCTTCATACGGCATATAGGTGTTAGTAAAGACAAGTTCGTCATTTCGCTGACCTGCTGTTTGCGTGTCATTATCTACCACGCGAGGAATAACCGTTATTCTATAGATATAGAGTTCAGCAGGTGATATGTCTGAATTTTGCCTTACATAAACATTCATTTCATATACCGCATCAGAATAGTCCATAGTGGACGGAAGCACTGTGTTAGACGAACCTTCCACTTCACTTACCAGGTAAGTAAAGACACCTGTTCTCGTAAAGATGATGCCTTCTAGTATATTTTTTGCTTCTGTAACAGTAGTAATACCATCTGTTGTCGCTGTAGAGCTAGCCCCATCAAGACTAATCACCCTATCAGGAATAACTGGCAACAAGCCAGCTGCGTCTGTGCTGTCATTAAGGCTGTACCTTTCAAAGGTAAAAGTGAAAGACTTCGGCAGCACTGACACATCTTCTGGTTTTTGAAGATTTTTGGTAAGGGTTTGAGATTCGTTGGTCGCCGCCGTTTCAAACAGCAAAAGTGAATGACCCCCACAACCGCGTGGTATTGTGCTCGTGTCTGGAATCTGCATAACGAAAACGGGTTCATTTCTGTCAACAGTATCGCCTATGCCTAGCTGCCCAAAAGAGTTTCCTCCCCAAACCCAGAGTTCCCCACTAGTATTGCGCACAAAGAAATGCCTTGCTCCACCACCAACTTCTACCCAATTTGATTCAGTTCCTACTCTTCCAGGAAGAGTGGATGGTGCTTCAGGTGTTACCTCACGTCCTAATTGGCTAAAGACCGTACCGCCCCAGCTGAACACTTCGCCATCTGAGTTTACAGCAACACTAGAATAGGTTGATGTCCTCACATCAATCCAGTTATATGCTGTTCCTACCTGTGTGGGAACATGTCTTTGAATGTTATCGCCATGTCCAAGTTGTCCAACACTGTTATTTCCCCAAGACCAAAGTGCGCCATCTGCAGTGACTCCCAAAGTGGTAGAAGCACCTGCTGAAACTCTAACCCAATCTGATCTGTCTCCTACTCTGGTAAGCTCAGCTCTGGGAATAGTATCACCCAACCCCAGGTGTCCATCAAAATTAGTTCCCCATGCATACAGATATCCGTCCGAATTAAGAGCAAACCCTTCATGGTTGCCCGCAATAACATAGGTCCAGTTTGATGCAGTCCCTACTTGAGTAGGTGCGTATACCGTGCCTAGAACAGATCCGGGGGAGGCTCCCCATCTGAAAATCTCACCATTAGCATTAAGTGCTATAGCGTTAGAGCCTCTTGCAGATACTTGCACCCAATTGCTTTCTGTTCCTACTCTGGTAGGCGTCGTCAAGACAGGTCCTACTCCAGGATCTATGCCTCCTTGTCCCATCTTTGCCGCATTCCATTCATTACCCCAAGCAAAGAGCTCACCATCAGCATTGACCGCAAAAGAGCCACCTGCTGCAGCCGCTATAGAGACCCAATTGTATGCAGCGCCTAGTCGTGCAGGTACAGACGTGCTGACTGTGTCTCCCTGTCCTATCTGCCCTCTATCATTGAGCCCCCACGAATACAAGGAAGAACCCACCGTATTCGAGGGTGAAAATTCAACACCTGGCGTAGCGCTTGCTGCTGGAAGAAGAGTAAGTACTGACAGAGCACTAACCACTGCCATCGCACATGCAATACCAAAGGCAGTAATTGCCTTCTCAGGAAAAATCCTCGCATCTTTTTTCATATTTTACCCTCACACTTTTACGTACAAATACAGGACTTACTATGCAGACACTAAAGCCCCTCACTTTGACCGTCTGCATACGTGTCTATTTTCATCACGTATCCTATATTGTATACCATAATAGTCATAAAAGATAATATTTATTGCGAGAGCATCAAATTATGTTTAGTTCTTTACCCGCCTTTTCAAAAGTCTCAAAGATTTTAGCCAAATCTTCTTCTGTATGCGTTGCCATGAGGCAAGTACGCAGACGCTCTGTGCCTTTTGGTACGGCAGGATGTACAATCGGGCAAACAAAGATACCTAGTTCGAACAGTCTAGCTGTCAGATCAAGCGTCTTCATTTCATCCCCAATGTGGACAGGGACAATGGCTGTACTGGTTTCCATGGTGTTAAAGCCTAGCTCCATAAGACCGCGTGCATATTCGCCTTGAACTGCCTGCAAACGCTGAACACGCCACGGCTCATTTTCTATAACGTCAAGTGCAGCAATTGCTGTTGCGCACTGTGCTGGCGGCAGGCCTGCACTAAAGATGAAGGGACGCGAGTTATGCTTCAAGTAATTGATCAGCTTGCGGTCCCCTGCTGCGTAGCCTCCCACCGAAGGAATAGCCTTTGACATAGTACCCATCTTGATGTCGATAGAACCTTCCATGTCGAAATGTTCTTCGATGCCGCGGCCCGTAGCGCCCAAAGCGCCCACTGAGTGAGCTTCGTCGACCATCAGGCGCGCACCATATTCATCACAAATGCGGCGTAGTGCCGGCAAGTCACACATGTCGCCGTCCATCGAAAAGACCGAGTCGACGATAACCATAGTTGACTCATACTTGCCCTTTGCACGGCGCAAAATGCTTTCCAGATCATCCATGTCATTGTGGCGGAACGTACGCCATCTAGCACCAGAAAGCATACAACCGTCCACAATAGAGGCATGGTCGAGCTTGTCCATAACAACCATGTCTTTTGGCGTTGTCAGTGCTGTGATGATTGCTACATTGGTGAGGAAGCCTGAAGAATACACTGCTGCGTCTTCACGCTTTGAATATTTAGCAAGACGTGCTTCGAGACGCTCGTGCAAATCAGTTGTACCCGTAAGTAAGCGTACACCACCAGCACCTGTACCGTATTCATCGATTGCCTGCTTTGCTGCAGCCTCGATACCTTCGTGCCCCATAAGTCCTAGATAAGAATATGACGCAAGCATGATAAGTTCGCGGCCGCCTACCATAGTCACACGGTTATTGACTTTGCCCACTACGGGTTGTAAGTAGAAATAGCGGTCTGCTGCCTTGAGCATTTGATAACGTGCTTCAAACTCTTCTAAACGCGCATTCATGGCGTCATCGAATTGACGTAGTTCTGTCATGAAATGTCCTCCATAGATATGATGTATACAAAAGTGTATACATCATATCACAAGCGGAGGAGTTTTAGCTTACTCGCCAATCACGCGGTCTTGCATACGCTCTTCTGGAGCAAGGCTTGCAATCTCGATTCCCTTCATGGGTTCGCCTAGTCCTTTTGATAGTTCTGCAATGCGTCCGTAATCTTCATAGTTTGCCGTTGCTTCAACGATTACGCTTGCGAACTTCTCTGGATTTTCTGACTTAAAGATTCCTGATCCCACAAACACACCATCTGCGCCTAGCGACATCATCAGCGCTGCGTCTGCTGGAGTAGCAACACCACCTGCGGCAAAGTTAGACACTGGCAAGCTACGCGCGCGCTTAACTTCGAGCAGCAAGTCAAAAGGAGACCCGGTCTCTTTTGCAAATACCATCAGTTCGTCTTCGCGCATTGCAACAACGCGTGCGATTTCACCCTGTACCTCGCGGATATGACGCACAGCCTCGACGATGTTGCCTGTTCCGGGCTCGCCCTTTGTTCTAAGCATCGAAGCACCTTCAGCGATGCGTCGAAGGGCTTCTCCCAAATTGCGACATCCGCAGACAAAGGGAACGGTATAGTCAGATTTTGTCAGGTGATAGATTTCATCAGCAGGAGTCAGCACTTCGCTCTCGTCAATGTAGTCTACGCCCAGCGCTTCAAGTACGCGCGCCTCTGCGATGTGTCCGATGCGGCACTTTGCCATGACGGGAACTGACACGGCGCTTACGACTTCTTCTACGATTGTGGGATCTGCCATTCTGGCAACCCCACCAGCGGCTCTGATGTCTGAGGGCACTCTTTCAAGTGCCATGACCGCAATGGCACCTGCTGCCTCTGCTATTTTTGCCTGTTCGGCATTTACGACGTCCATAATGACGCCGCCTGTGCGCATCTCTACTGCTTGCTTTGGTCTTACTGTAGTCATGTGTCTTCCCTTCTTTGTTTTGTGTTTTAGGCTTGTTTCTGCCTTGTTTTTACCCTTTTTCTGGCGTGGCGTTTTCGCGAAGTTTTATCTACGTCGCACAATGATAGTCAAAAACTGGTACTATTCAAAGAGCCAGTTTTGTACTTTTTAATGAGACCAGATTACGGAAGTTAGGTTTGCTGATGTTTGAGATTACCTGCGAGTTAAAAAATGACGGGAAGGTCCCTCTCTATTTGCAGCTTTACGATTACTTCAAGCAAGAGATTCAAAGCGGGCGTATTTCTGCGCATAGTAAGCTTCCGTCTACACGCCGCCTTTCGCAGCACCTAGGCACCAGCAGGAACACCATAGATGCTGCCTACCAGCAACTACTTGCAGAAGGCTACGTAAGAAGCGCGGCCAGGCGTGGTCTTTTTGTAGAAAAGCTTTATCTTTATTCTGAGCAAGCTGCGCCTGTTGTTTCTGGCCTTACCACGTCAGACAATAACAGCACTACTGACGATGCGCTGCACACTGCCGAATTCGACTTTCGCCAAGACGGCGTTGACCTAGACTGCATCCCTTTGCGCGCGTGGAAAAAGCTTTCTTCACAAACCTTCTCTGAAGAGCATCTGCACCTTTGTTTAAACGGGGACTCACAGGGAGAGCCTGAGCTGCGCCAAGAAATCGCTGACTATTTGTTCCAGTCACGCGGAGTAAACTGCTTGCCTGAACAAGTCGTCATAGGGACTGGTAACCAATATTTGTTAACCTTGCTGTGCTCTTTGATTGGTCGGGATAAGGCGTATGCTGTCGAAGAGCCTGGCTTTCACCGTGCCCGTGCTGTTCTAGAAAATACCGGCCTTGAATGCCTGTCTGTTCCTTTGGACGAACACGGCATAGACATTACAGCGCTGCGCAAAAGTCAGGCGCAAGTGGCATACGTGACGCCCTCTCATCAATTCCCCTTTGGCACTATCATGCCCATTGCCAGGCGCCGTGAATTAATCCAGTGGGCAAAAGACACACAGGGCTTCATTATCGAAGATGACTACGATGGCGAATTTCGCTATTTAGGGAAACCAATTCCAGCACTGCAGGGTCTTGACGAAGGAGGACGCACTCTTTATTTGGGGACTTTTTCAAAAGCGTTATTCCCCTCAATGTGTGTCAGCTATATGGTAATCCCCCCTGCCCTGTTGGCGGACTATCGTGATAAGTTTTCTCTGTACAAGCAAACGGTGCCACGTGCACAGCAATATACCTTGGCTCGTTTCATGCAAGAGGGCTATTGGGAAAGGCATTTGAACAGGGTAAGAAATCATTACAAGAAAAAGCGCGCCTTTTTGATGGAAGTCCTTGAACAAGAAATGGACGCGCGCCTTTGTATTCGCAGTTCAGAATCTGGCCTGCATATCTTGCTTGCACCCAACAACGGCATGAGTGAGTGCGAGCTTATCGAAACAGCAGCGCAGAAAGGAGTAGGCGTCTACCCTATCTCTGCCTATTACCATGACGACATTCCAACGCGCAGCGAACCGCTTATCTTGCTAGGGTTTGGCGTAATCCCCACCTCTGAAATAGAGATGGGAATTAGAAAGCTCAACGCTGCATGGTTTGGATAAACTCCTCCACATCTTTTATTCTATGATGTCGACGCCTTCTATTTGGCGGCGTCCTGCTGCTTCTTTGTCTACGCGACTGCCGCTAGGATAGAGCAGCAAACCAAAGACTATAGGCAAAGCACCCGCCACGATAAGTACTTGCTGTACGCCAAGCACGTCTGACAGCCAGGGTGCAAGCACCAGGGGAATAAGTATCAAGCCTATAGTAATCATGTTGATAGTTCCCAATACGCGTCCAACTGCTTTCAGGGGTGAATCTGCCTGAACCATCGTACGCATAAGAGGGTCAAACACACCAAAGGCAAAGCCGAGGATTAGCTGCCCCGCAGCCACCCACCATAAGTTGACAGTCGCTATATAGGCAATCGCACCGATACCGCAAATCACTGACAAAGCTATGAGGGTGCGTGCGTTAATCCACCTCAAAGGAAAAATTGCTAACAGCACAACACCCACAATAAGACCAATGCCTCCGATAGCGTTAATCCAGCCCATCATGGAAATATCTACCTGAAGAATTTGCTGGAAGTAGATAGGCTCTAGCGCATCGAAGGCGCCGAAGCCAAAAATCATCCCGATGGTTATCATCAGATAGTAACGCAGACTTCGCGATTGCCTAATTAGGTTCCAACCCTCTAAAGCTTCGCCAAAGGGACTACTCTTCTTTACTCTGCGTTTTGGTGCGTTGCGTCCAGCAACTGCCGTTCCTGCCGCAATACTGGTTGAAGTAACACGAACAGGATCGTTTAACTCAATACCGTGCTGGCGCGCTTCTCTTTCAGCTTCAAGTTCTAAAGCATGGCTGTATTCGGTTTCTCCGAAAACCAGGTCGTCATCTGTTCCGTCACTTGATTCGTCATTAGCTTCTTCGGGAGAATACTTTTCTTTAACCTTCAAGATGATGAGTGCTCCCACTGTAGTCACAATGGCCATCAGGATAAACACACTAAAGACAGGAAAGCGCTCTGTTGCTATTGCGCCCAATACTGGACCCACAACTGCTGCTATAAACGTTCCAATGGTAAGAAATGAATTCACCCGGCGCAGACCCGATTTGCCCCGCTCCAGATAGGGTGCAAACGAAGTGTATGCCGTGTTAAGCACTGTTGTTGTAACCCCGAAGAATGCTGCAAATATCACAAAGGCTGTTAGATTGCCCTGGATAAAGATTGCTGACAAACAAACAGTCGCTACAAAAATCGATGACCACAAAATTGTTTTGCGCGGTCCCACCTTATCAACAATGCCACCACCAATGATGCTTCCCACCATTTGTGAAATGTTAACGGTAAGCATGATAATCATTACCGTAGTAGCGTCTCCGCCAAAGCCAAAAGCGGCGTAACCAAAAATACCTATCCAATACGCTGCTTGCATGCCTACTTCGCGAACGAAATTTGCAAGCGTTAGCCAGCGCTCACTTACATTACCTGTTGCTAGCAATTTTGATGCTAGCGAAAGTTTTATATTCATGTTAGTTATGTACCTAAATTCTATACGAGTTAATGAGCATCTTTCACAATGCTCCCTAATAATCGCAGCATTATCTGCTAGCGTTGGATGTTTAAATAATCATAAAATCTCACATAGTTCCTCAATCATATCATCAAAAACACCACCGCGGTTTTGGTCGCGGTGGTGTCTAGTGTGTACTTCTAGTACCATCGCTTTGCCTTGCCTTCTTTGGGGGGCAAGCTAAGCGACGTTTATGTCTTTAACTTACCTGTTATTTGTCCTCTGCAGCAGCAGCTTCAGCAGCTTCTGCGTCTGCCTCTTTTACTTCGTCAGCAGCAATTTCTTCTGCAACTTCGACAGTCTCTGCAACTTCGGCAGCAACTTCCTCAACAGCTTCTACTACTTCTGCAACTTCCTCTGCAACTTCTTCTGCTACAGCTTCAGCGGCTTCTTCGGCTGCTTCACCAGCAGCATCTTCAGCTGGAGTCTCTTTCTTTTTGACTTCGATTTCAAAGCCTAGATCTTCAGCAGCTGCACGCATTGAAAGAGATACGCGGCGACGCTCTTCATCAATGTTCATAACCTTAACTTTGATGTCATCGCCTACTGCTACTACCTGGTCTGGCGTGTCAACGTGACCACGTGCAAGTTCACTAATGTGAACCAGACCTTCAACGCTGTTGCCCAAGTCAACAAAAATACCAAATGGCACAAGCTTTGTGACCTTACCATCAACAATACTGTCAATGGGGAACTTGCTTACGAGTGCTTTCCACGGATCTTCTTGTGTTTGCTTCAGACCTAGTGAAATACGCTCACGCTTTACGTTAACGTCAAGAACCTTAACTTCTACCTGGTCGCCAACTTTTACAACTTCATTAGGATGAGTGATGTGTCCCCATGAAAGTTCGCTAATGTGAACCAGGCCGTCAATACCGCCTAGATCAACAAAGGCACCAAAGTCTACGATACTTGAAATGGTTCCTGGCAAAATCATGCCTTCTTGTAGCTTGCTCAAGATTTCGCCACGGTCAGCCTTGCGTCCTTCTTCTAGAATGATGCGGCGTGACAGAACAACATTGTTGCGATGACGATCCATCTCGATTACGCGAGACTCGATTTTCTCACCAAGGAAAGATTGCAGATCTTTAACGCGGCGCAAGTCAACTAGTGAAGCAGGTAGGAATCCGCGTAGTCCAATGTCTACAATCAGACCACCCTTAACGATTTCAATAACTTCACCTTCAACGATTTCGCTTGACTGGAAGTAACCTTCAACATCTGACCATGCACGTTCATATTCTGCGCGCTTCTTAGAAAGGATCAGACGACCCTCTTTGTCTTCTTTTTGCAAGACCAATGCCTCGACATCATCACCAACAGCTACTAAATCAGCTGGGTTTGCATCTTTGCGGATAGTAAGCTCACGAACAGGAATAACGCCTTCTGACTTATAGCCAATGTCAACAAGCACTTCATCGTGCTCAATCTTGACTACAGTACCTTTGACAAGGTCACCATCCTCGAAATTGGTGAGGGTGGTATCAATGAATTTCTCCATCTCATCTTCAGTTAAATCGACTGTCTCAAAGGTTACTGCAAAGCCTTGGTCACTCATTTGGACCCCTTTCTTTCTGGGTCCCCAATCGCCTTTCCTGCCTACAATAGTTCTAATCGTTGTTGCCGCTATATCCACACATATAAAGCATGACGAAGCCTACAGGTCTAATAATCGGGGTGTTCTCAATCGTGCTGACGCACCTTTAGGTCAGCGGGACTAGCAATTTTAGCACATTCACGTATGAAATTACGTATGAAATCGGATAATTTGGCGCTCTTGAAGCACTATTGCGACCCTACTCAGGCTTTGGTGTCCAGCGCACTAAAATATTCTCTAGTAGATTAATCACTTCGTACAGAAGCACACCCATCAATGCCATCGCAATAATCCCTGCAAACATAGTTGCATAATCTAGGCGTCCCCAGGCATTAACGATGTAAAATCCAACACCGGTATTGCCCGCAATGGATTCAACAACAAACAACACGGCAACTGCAGTCCCTGCGCTAATCCTAAGTGCCGTAAAAATACTGGGTAGTGCAGCAGGAAAGACCACGTGCCTTGCAACATCAAGGCGACTTGCTCCAAGCGAGCGGACACTTAAGACAAGGTCAGGCGAGATAGCCTTTGCAGCTGCGCGCGCAGTCACTAAGGTTTGGAAAAATATAACGGTTGCCATCAAAGCAATTGCAGGTGCGTCGCCCAATCCCAGTAGTACCAACAGCACCGGTATAAATACAATTTTAGGAATCGGATACAGTACATACAGCAAAGGAGCACCCAGCAAGTCAAGCTTTGCACTGCGCCCAATAATCAGCCCCAATAGCGTACCTGCGATAGTCCCCACTACCATTGACACCACTATGCGATACAGTGAAATCCAAATATGTGGCAGCATGTCAGGAAACAGCAGCGCAAATTGCTGCAAAGCAATTGTTGGCAGCGGTAATGCAGGGTTATCAATAATCAGCGAAATAGCTGCCCACATGGCAAAAATTGCAAGGGTGGCAAGTACGTAGCCAAAAAGCTTTTGAATGCGTGACTTCACAAGGCATCGCCTGTCTGGGCTACTTCTAGAGTGGCGGCTGGAGTGGGCACTGCTATTGCTGAAGAGGGTGATGTTACCGACTTTAGCAAGTCTCTTACATAGTTGCATTGCTCATAAAATGCTGTTGTCGTACGGTACTCATGGCTACCCATCTTAGGATTGTCAATGATCGCATGAATCTTTCCTGGTCTGGGCGTCATCAGCACAATGCGCCTGCCCAACAACACTGCTTCTTCAATCGAGTGCGTCACCAACAGCTGCGTATACCCCTCTTGCTGCCATAAGGACAACAAAACATTTTGCAGCTCTTCGCGGGTGAGTGCGTCCAGTGCAGAAAGTGGTTCATCCATCAACATAATATCGCTGCTTAGTGCCATAGCGCGTGCTAAGGCAAGACGTTGGCGCATACCGCCTGAAAGTTCACGTGGATAACTACGAGCAAAGTCTTCGATGCCGACTATACTTAAGGCTTCCATCGCTTTTTGTCGCGTGACTTTGAGCGGAATTTTTTGAACAATCAGCCCCAGTGCTGCATTGTCAAGTACCGTTTTCCAAGGCAACAAACCATAATCTTGCAAGATGAGTGAGGTCTGCCTGCGCGGACTATCCAATACCTCGCCTTTAACCTGCACTGCACCTTCTGTTGGCTTTTGTAGCCCCGCAACTAGATTAAGCAGGCTTGTTTTGCCACAACCACTTGCGCCGATAATGGCTACGGGTTCCCCCGAGGCAATGCTCAGTGAGATCCCGTCAATTGCTAATGTTTCTTTTTGATTGGTTTTATAACACAGACTGACATCTTGCAGCTCTATGGCTGCAGTGCTTGTTGCTATGTCATGCTCAGCTTTGCTCACGCTAAACATTATAAGGGATTAGCGTATTTCAAGAAGAGTAATCTCGAAATGCAAATCTTGGTACGGAGATACCATAGGGTGTGCGCCCTCTGCACCAAAGCCCAATTCATAGGGTACATACAAGGTGCGTTCCCCACCAACCTGCATGCCCAATAGGCCTTGTTCCCAGCCCTCAATTACGGTGCCATCGCCTACCACAAAATAATAGGGTTCACCTTGACGCAGGGAAGAGTTCCACATCATGCCACCTGTGTAATAGCCCGTCCAGTCAAAGATGACCGTATCGCCCTCTTCAACTGCAGGGCCTTCGCCTACAACGACATCGATAATTTGTAATTCCGTTAGTGGCTCTGACTGACTTTGTGCGTTAGTCACCTCGTCATAGGATGCTGCGTCATCAATCACAGCTTCACCCTGTCCGCAGGCAATTAGCGAAAACACGAGGACAAACATCAAGGCGGTACTCAGTACAACACCCAGCGCAACTCTTGGTAGAAAACTGATTACGCTACGCATCTTCATAGCAATCACAACCTTTCACCAAATAAGTTCGTGTACAAAAGCCTTTAAGGAAGGCTCAAATCTATATTGTTGTCTTGCAAGGTCTGTCTCTGCTGTGGCGTTAGCTGCCTGCGCGGAGTAGGGCGGTCTGTACGTTGACCAGAATCACGCACTGCCCCCTCTGGAAGACCTACCCCTGGCCAGAGGAATTCCTGCCTTGGAGTTAAGTATCTTTGTGGTGGTGGCATATAGTCAATGCCGTGACATTCCGAACAAGGTCCAGCCGTTGAAGCATTGCCATAGAAGTGGCAGTTATAACACATATCACCAATTCGCCAGTAATCATAGGCATGAATCATATCTCCGTTTGGAACAGGGATGTGCATCATGTAGGCTGCAGTGTGAGGTACGCGAGTACCATGGCAGGCATCGCAAGAACGCGTATCATGGCAGTCATAACAACTTGCGTCAGGACGATCAAAGATAAGTTGTCTTGACCAAAACTGCGTCGACATATCGCGCAAAATAGTATCAGCAGGAGAATCAGCCATATGGCAGCTGGCACAGTCAACTGATGCACGCGCACCATTGTGACAGCCCACACAAGTCTGCATTCCCGTTTGAATTAGCTGCGACTCTTGATGTTCGCTAAAAATATGACATTGCGTACAAGACATGCCTGCTTCAAGTGGTTCATAGTGAGAAATTCTTACCGTAACTCGATCAGGCGGATTCAAGATTCGAGTTCTTTCAATGTCGCCTTGATGGCAACTAGCACAACTTGCCTGCGTTACTACACCATAGGTTGAACTATTGGTGTCATTTGGATCGTTCAAATCTACGAAAAGTCCATAAATCGCATGTGCTGATCTAGGGAAAATATTTGTTGTAACGCCTTGTAGGGTATTTCCTGGCTCGTGACAATTCACACAAGTGCGATCTTCGTGTGCAGCCACCAACGGCCACTCCATTAAATCTTCGTGTGGAGAAGCATGGCAGGCAGTACAGAAAGCCTCTGTTCTTGTGCTAAAGCCGAAGCCTAAAGTTACGGCAACAACAGCAACTGCGGCAAAGAGAATTCCCGCGTAATTAATCTTTCCTGAAGTGTCTATTCCTTGAGCATTATCAAGCAGCTCTTCGGCTGTTTCTTTGTCAACAACGCGAACAAGCTCTTCGTCATCGTCGAGCAATTCGTAAGTCTGATTTTGCTTTTGAACGCGTCCAAAGTACCACATTGCCAAGGTCAAAAGAACAATGAGCAAAAATACCAAAATAATGGCAATAGCAAGCATTGCAATCAGCGGGTGCTGCTGCGGATTAGCAATTGCCTGCTGAATCAATTCCCAGCGTTCTTGGAAATCAGCAAAAGTAAATTGTGCAATAAGGTCTGACCACCACTCTGGTGAGATAAGGTTTCTTAAAAAGTCCATCATGGTAAGTACCACATCCTCGGCTCAAACCACATTCTAGGTCCACCTGGATGTACATGTCCGTCGTGACAAGTAGAACAGTCTCGCACTAAGTGACATATATAACAGGACTCTTCCCCTAGCCTGTCAGTTTCTTCAGCATGATTGATTAAAAAGTCATCGGGATGAGGTATCTCCATTCCGTGACAGTCATCACAAAAACGTTGATTCTGATGGCAGCTGCCACACAGATTATCTGGATCATTTGCCACGGTAGAGTGGTCTCTGATGATAAAGTTGTCGTGAGGAACCATTTCCCCGTGACAAGCAGCGCACATTTGCTGACTATGACAGGGTGCGCAGGTATTCCAGTCCCCCACACCATGAGTGTAGAGCATATCTGGTCCGTGTACTACCGCAAAGACTGAGTAAGGATTTTGATTGTCGCCCAAATCACCCACATGGCAAAGTTCACAAGATACCGTAGTTGCATCTTCAAGGTCAGCCGTATGACAGGTCATACATCCTTCCATGGCATAGCGTGATGCCCAGGTAGTTGTTCCTGGATGTCCCACTGAGCCATGACATGTTGAACAGCGCATTCCTGCAGCGCCCTCATCATGATTCATCATCAAACCTCTGTTATATACAGCGCCCGAAGTGATGTCTCTGTTACCACTACTATGGCAAGTTAAGCAAGCATCGTCATGTGACGAGCGTGTAGCATCTTGTCCCGGAGCAATAGGTACAACCATGGTGTACCAAACTCTTTGCCTAAAGGCTATTTCTCCGAAAGTGCCCGGTACCGCGTGGCAAGAAACACAGGTGTTTCTGCTATGCGTTGTTGTCTCTGCAAGTTTTTCTGCTTGCTGCAAGTGGCATCCCGAACAACTGGGTGCCCACACAGCACCAACCCCTGCAGGCAGCAAAAGCAATAGTGCTAGTCCAGCCAACATCCAAACCGTCAGCTTAATAGGTGTAGAGGCTTTGTTTCTAAACATGGCTCTTTAGGTTTTTGCGTCGTCGACTATTCTTTCGAATTGTCTTCGGCAACGTCAACCGCTCCTTCACTAGTCGCATCGTCGGGATCTACCAAGACTGCCGTTAGCTCTTTATCACGACGTCTTCTTGCAAGCCAGCGTGAAATGAGGTACGCAGCAATAATAATGAGAATAATAATCAGCGGCCAACAGCAGGCTCTTAAGAAATCATCAAACTGTCTGCGCAATTCTGTTATCGGGTCTCCGCTTGATCCATCAATAGCAAACAGTTGCACGCGACCCAAGGAAGCTTCTGCACTGGCAAACATGTCCATAGAAGGATTGTAGTCAATGCAATTTGGATTGGTAAAGCGACCGTCCTGAGTGCCGTGTTCGCCCACCTTTCTAATAAAGTCACCTGTATCTGCCTCGAAAATAGCTACAGAGAAGTCGAGCATGTCAATAATGTATACACGACCATTTCCATCAAGGGTTATCCCTTTTGGCAACTGCATATTTGCCGGGAAATCTCGCACCAATTCATCATCGGGAACATCACGGCCACCCGCAATTCCTTCATTTCCTGGATGCCCTAAAAGAACTTCATAAATAGGAACACCTTCAGAATCGTACTTGACCATTCTGTTGCCAAAGGAGTCTAGAACAAAGATGTTGTTGTCATCATCTATGGCAATGCCGTGCACATAGTCAAAGTGATTGATCTCATCCTCAGAATCTGCAGCATGCATACCAATAGGTTCTCCACTATAGGTAAATACCGCAAAGCCTCGCCTACTACCGATTGCCATTATCTCATCATTTGCAGCAACTGCAGTTGGTAGGTCAATTCTTATGATTTCTTGATGTTCAAAATTCTCATTAAAAATATGCACGCGGTTATAGGTTTGTTCTGCCACATAAAACCATCCTTGCGGCGATATGGCAATACGCGTTGGGTGAAGCATTTCATTTTCACGAAAATCGGCATAAATGAGCTCTATAAGACGACCATTAATGTCATAGTTAGCCAGCCTAAAACGCGCACTATCAGTAATCCAGAAAGAATTGCCATCAGGAGCAAAAGTCACGCTGCTGGGATTAATCATGCCACGGCCACCAATTCCATGCCCGTAAATCGATCTAATCCAAGTAATGCCCGCATGATGTCTGCCACCCAAATCCATTCCTCCAGGTCGCAGAAGCGCATACATCATAAGACAAGCAGCTAGAATTAAGATAATTAGAATAATTAATATGGCTGTTGCAATAGTTCGCGTACGTCTAATTGCTTTATCATCAGCATTCGTTTCTGAAGCACGGAGTTTCGTTGCTGCCCCTAGATCTGCAGCAGCATTATTATCAAGCGTAGAATCCTCAGATTGTGATGCCTGGTCTGCCTGAACACTACCCTTTGTTTCCTCAGTCATTTACACTTCCCCCAGCTTCCTCTAATCCTGCCAAAGCTTCCTCATCGCCAGGAAGAAATCTTAGTGCCTCATTGAAATCTTCAATGGCTCCTTCATTGTCACCCTGTCCTAGCCTTGCCCATCCTCTAAAAATAAACAAATCTGCAATGGTGGGCCTTCCTTCAATTCCAACAGTAAGCATCTCTATCTGCTTTTCATAATCCCCTCTGTCGCGATAGAGAAAAGCCAAAGCAATGGCTGAGTCAAAATAGTTTTCATGCAATCCCCAGGCTTGAGCCCAATTGGGTTCCATATCGCTCGCGTATACTCGTTCAAAGTCATAACGCAGTTTTGACATAACCTCTTCGTAGCGTTCAATCGCCACATCACGCTGCCCCAAACGTTCTGCCAAAATTGCAGAGGCAAAAAGTGGTGCCTGATTGCGTTCTTCATCAGGAGACTCTAAGTCAAAGGCTGCCTGAATCGTTTCTTCTGCTTGCAGGTACATTCCGTTATCAATTTGGGCAATCGCTAGCTGAGAAAAGGCACCTGCCGTTTGTTCGAAATCTGCATAAGCAATTGAGGACGCAACGACGAATTCTTCAATAGTTGTTACGCGATTTTGGTCAAAGTTCAACACTCCTGACACAATGGCAAAAACCACGGTAAGTAGGGCACCAATTATAACGAGCGCAGCAATGCCAAAAAGTGTTCTTATGTAGGAATCATTGCCAGTTGATCCCTTCGCCTCTTTGGCTGTGGACAACTCTTTTGCCCTCCTGTCGCCCCTGCTGGCGGTTCTGTTCTCATTTTTATGCTCAATACTCATCAAGCCCTCCCAATTGTGGACGAAAATACACCTCATAATCATATCATTACTAGATATGTTGCTCAAGGCATTTGCCCAGCAAATTGCGCACAAAAAAGAAAGTGCCCCGAAGGGCACTTTCTGATAATACTTTCTCTACAATGACTAGATCAAAGCTAGGCTTTACATCTAGCAATCTTCGCAGATTATCTGTAGAGGAACAAACGTGGTGATCCACTAACAGCCTGACCATTCCAAATTGGATTGATTTGACCCCAGAAATCAGCGTTTCCACCAGAGGTGAAGACATTACCATCGTTGTCCATACCCATTCTCCATCCATGATAGAGAGCATCTGCAGCATATGATCCCAGCGCGTTCATTGATGCACTGTCAATAGCTACGTGACACTTCAAGCATGAACCGTCAGTTAGACCAGTGTTAACCGTATACAGCAGACCATCACTTGGAACTGTTGGGTTAGCTGGATTTGGTTGCATGTTTGGTGGTAGATAGATAGGATCTGCAGACCACGTTTGTGATGTTGGTCTACCTACATCTAGGCCGTAACGACCTGAACCAATACCCGTTAGTACGAGCCAGTTCATGTCTGCAAATCTAGTACCTGGATCGAGCGCTGGATCTGGCCCTACAAAACGATTGTGATCCTGTAGTCCACCCGCGTTTCTGTCATTTCCAGAACCTTCTGCACGTGCAATGTTTCCACCGTACATCCAAAGGTTACCAGCACCTGCAGTGCTCAGCCTTTGAATACCGTCAACCCATTCGTAAACTACGATATTACGGTTACCATGTGGCCATGCCGTCGTATTCGTAGCTACACCAATCATGTCGTGACATTGGTCACAGCCGAAAGCGCGACGAGTATTGTCTTGCTGATCTGGCTCTGTTGAAGCAGTTGGGAATCCTACCGTGTTACCGCCGTGGCAAGGACCACAAGCTTGGTTTTGGTTAGCTGAACCACTTGTACGAACCGAAGGCATAATGTGACCTGTTACTGTTGTGGCTCTGTTTTCGTGCCCTGGTGTTATGTTACCCTGAGCGTCACGTCCAGGAGCAGGACTGTGTCCTACTTGTACGCCACCATCTGGTGAAGCTGCAGGATAAGGGTTACGTACATAATCTGCACGAGAGAAGCCCATACCCCAGTTGAGGTTGAACATAGCTGTAGCTACGTGACATCCTGTTTCACCGCATGTGTAAGCAGTTGCTAGTGAACGAGCAGCAGCAAACTGGTTAGCATTTGGCGCACCAGGGATACCAGTAGTAGCAAGATCGTTAGTAGCAGTTGCACCTGGCAAACCACCCATCGGACCTAGAGCACGAACACCGTTGTACCACCAGGTTGAACCTGCGGACGGATTCGTCAAAACTGGAGCACGATCGAAGCTAGAATTCACAGGGATGTCTAGTGTTTGACCGCGAAGTACTTGATAGTTTTCAATCTCAGCACGAATTTGTGCGTCACGATTGAAGGCAGGATTTGGTGTTGTACCACGGATGGCACCACGAGTTTGCCCAAGCATGAATACGTTCATGACGTTAAAGCTTGAACCAGTTAGACCGTGAATACCAGCATTGTGACACATGACACAACCACGTGCTGGAGAACCGTGTGGTCCACCACCAGTGTATGTACCGTATGGGCCGCCCCATTCTACAAGTAGTCTTGAAGCTTGACCACCAGCGTTAACGTGACAGCTTTCACAAGTAGTTGATCCTGCAGTTAGGAAGAATTGGTTACGTGCGTTTGCCAAGTTGATGGCACCTGAAGTTGAACCAGATGCGTCACCTTCTTGAGGCCCTTCAACCCATACCATGTTGGCATTGTTTGAGCCAAACGGTAGTCCATCCCAAACATATCTTCCTTCAGGAACACCTGATGCACGGTGAGCACTGTGACAAACAACACACTTTGTGGTTGTTGTTACGTATCCACCATGAGCAGTTCCTTGCAGAGTAGCACCTATGTCACCAGTGAAGTCACCAGCAGCGCTAAAGTTTCTCTGCATTTCACGTCTTGCTTCTGGGAAGGTAATGAAACCTTGCAGAATTCCTTCATCAAGCTGAGCTTGATTACGGATAGGCGTAAAGCCTCTAAAAGTTGCTTGAGCGACTGAGCCGAATGCAAAGACGAAGGCCGTCACCAAAGCAAGGATTACTATTGATCTCTTCATGTTTCGTTCTCCTTTAGTTTTACTTTCAAAAATAATTTTGTTTCTCATTTATGCGACACCTCCTTTCCCGAGAAGAATGTTTGATCGAAGTATTCACCCAATCAAATTTTTTCCAAGTTCATTGTCAATCTCGACAAGGAACTCAAAAATGCATACATAAACACATAAAAATGCACATTTCATAATACCATCTGACTGTCCATGCCTCAATCTGTTACAAGCCTTATGGGCAAACCTCCTTAATTTCTCCACAGAAGTGTTTCTTAATAGGTGTCAAATTGCCTTAATGTAGCCAAACGCAAATACATAAGGTGCACGTCTCGCCAGGAATCTTGCGGAATAGATTCTTCGGCTACGCCTCAGAATGACAAGCGGGTTAAAAGAAAAACCGCCCCAGGAAACCAGGGCGGTTTGCACTTTCTTAAAGAACTTATAAGCGCAGTATGGCTAGCTCTTGCGTCTTGCTAAGGCCTCGCTAGGACAAGTAAACCTATATATCAATACTGCTGCTACTACTGCTGACAGCAACATATGCATTAGATGAATGACCGCATTTGAATGGTCGCCCGTTTGCGGACCAACACCGGGTTGCCTGCCGTCACCGGCGCCAGGGTCGTCACCAGGATCATCACCTGGGTCTCTACCTGGATCGTCGCCAGGGTCGTCGCCAGGATCTCTACCTGGATCAGCTGGACATACACAAGGGTCTTCACCGCATACGTCACATGGTTGACCTGGCTCTGGACATACACAGGGATATTCGTTGCATACGTCACATGGTTGACCTGGTTCTGGGCATACACAAGGATATTCATTGCATACGTCACATGGTTGACCTGGTTCTGGGCATACACAAGGATATTCGTTGCATACGTCACATGGTTGACCTGGTTGTTGTTCGCAGTTACAACCAGGTGTGTACTCGGTACACGGACAGTTTTCGTAGCCGCAGGTACATGGGTCTGGACAACAAGTATCTTGGCAGTCGCAACCAGGTGTGTATTCGGTGCACGGACAGTTTTCGTAGCCGCAGGTACATGGGTCTGGTTGTTGTTCGCAGTTACAGCCAGGTGAATATTCAGTGCACGGACAGTTTTCGTAGCCGCAGGTACATGGGTCTGGTTGTTGTTCGCAGTTACAACCAGGTGAATATTCAGTGCACGGGCAGTTTTCATAACCGCAGGTACACGGATCTGGACAACAAGTATCTTGGCAGTCGCAACCAGGTGTGTACTCGGTACACGGACAGTTTTCGTAGCCGCAGGTACATGGGTCTGGTTGTTGTTCGCAGTTACAACCAGGTGTGTACTCGGTACACGGACAGTTTTCGTAGCCGCAGGTACATGGGTCTGGACAATCATCACCATCAAGAGTCCAGACAGCCTCTACGCGAACAGTGCTATTCATAATGTGGCTTCCAATGTTGCCGACCGTCCAAATCATAAATCCTTGTCCGTCAGCAGGATTTACTGGCCCGCCGTGGAAAAATTCAGGAGAAATGTAAAGTGGAGGTCCAGGATTGTCAAAGTGGAAGGTATAGTCTGCATGCTCTGAGCCAAACCCATCAGTAGCTGAAGAACCATCATCTAAGAAGTAGGAAATTACATCGAAATCGACAAGCCCAATTGCATCTGATTCTGACCACCACTCATCATAGCCAGGTTCAACTGAGGTCGTTATAACAACTTCTTGGCCATGCTGCAAAAGAACAGTCAAATGTGCGTGAACTCTGCCGCTCTCCGCAGATGGAAGAACCATAACCCTAATGTAGTCTCCTCTAGCAGAAGTTCCGGGCGTAGCAGTACCTGCAGAAATTATGGTACCCAGGTGCTCGGCAAAATCTGTTATAACTGCGCCTGTTGCGGTGTCAACGATATACAAGTTGAAGCTTAGCACTTGAGCATTTCCCGGCACGTCAAGACCAACTAGATTCAGTTGATAGGGAAAAGGTAGCTCTTCATCTGCACATTGCCCTTCAACCCTGTGTGCTACCGATGGCGCAACAAAGGTAGGTGCTTCAGGTTCTCCTCCGTTAGCAGGAACAATCCCCGATAACAGGGTAGCCACTGCGTTAGGTATAGTATCTGCCAAAGAGGCAGCACTTACTTGTTGTACAGCACCTGCCTGAACCGATGTTGGTGCTGCATCTGACGGTGCTGTAGCTGGCGCTGCAATAGCCGAAGCAAAAGCAAAGGACACTGCAACTGTCATAACCGCTGCAAGAGCCGTTCTTGACAAAAACATTTGCACAAAGTTCTTCATTTGTAACTCCCTAAATCTACGCGTACCCACACATTTACACTTGATTCTATATTTTAGGAGCACATGCCTCACTGAACACTTCATCGTTCTTTGTGTTGCACATACCTCAAAGCACCCACGATAAACTATCGTCAGTACTAAAGCACAAATTTACATCCTCATTATCCCCCCTAATGGGGGAAGCAAACCGAAGTCACCCTCTTTATTCACAAAAAACACATTCTATATTCAAAATTTGAACTTATTGAGCCTGCTTAACTCCGCATATGGTTTTACTCCTCATGCAGTTCTTACTCTTCTTCCCTTTGTCTTCTTGCTGTAACAAAAAGAAAAGCCAGCACAGCTGCAATGGCTACTGCAATCATGGCAACAGTGGTGCCTATCCCCCCTAGCAGACTCACTCCTTCGTCAATCATGCCCTGTCCTTCAGGCGGCATAAACGTGATTTCACCCTGCATGGTTGTATGGGCAGACACATCAGTGAATAGGCGCATAAAGACAAGGTACCCTTCTGCGTCAGCTCCCATGAATTCCACATTGGCATCTTGCACAATACTTTCTGCAGGGAGGTTTGTCATAAATCGAAAGTAGGGCACATCTGCTATAAGCGTATATTCCATACTGACGCTATACATGCCCTCTGAAAGACGAGTAGTAGGCTCATGATCAATATGATATTCAATTTGGATTGCATGGTAGTTCTGAAGCACTGCCGTATAGATGTCTAGGTTGCCCTCTGTGCGAACATTGAGAGGTTCAGGAATTTGTGGGTCATTGGCAACAGGGCCTCCTGAGAATTCGCTAAACCAAATAATTTCTGAACCTGCAGGTACTGCAATTTCTACGGTGACGGGCAACTGAACTTCGGGATTTAAGAACCCTGTAACTGCTACCGAATACGCACTGAAATGCCTGGCAAGATAGTAATTTATCGCCTCGAACGGAGTCACCTCTGCAATGCTTGCAACATCTATGCCAGAGGTGTTGTCTCTTTCTTCATCTGCCATCGCAGATTGCACGGGCATCAAAAATGCACCTGCGAGCAAAAATGCTATAGCAAAGTTTACGGCGAAATTTCTAAGATCTAAGCTAGCTTGCTTACGCATGGATTCTCCTCATCAATATGCTCTTTTCTATATCTTTAACAATAGCACTATTGTATTATGGAGAGGTTGTTTTGTTCTGTAGAAAGGTACAAATTACTTATGATTACAACTACTAATTCCACTAGTCGCGCAAAGCAATTTTGCCTACGCTCTATTGTTGTCTTGCTTGCTTTTGCATTGGTGCTGCTGGGCTCTATAGGTATTGGACATGCCTTGCCAGGTGCTGAAGACGAAGCTGAGGCCGAAGAGCGCCTGGCCGCAGGAGAAGGTCCGCCAGCACTAACAGAAGAAGGAGAGGCTGCTGACCCAGACAGAATTGCCCCTTTCCAGGCCATGTGGATTATCCTTTTTGAAGACGCTGAAGAAGGGCGAACTACTGCAAGCATCCAGGGCGTTATTGATCCCTATACACCCTTGCCAGCTACGGTACACTTTCACTTTGCTGAAGACTACGAATTGGGAAGCTTAGAGCAAGTTGACTTTCACACGGGCGATGTACTGGGTGACCTAGACTACACAAGAGCACCTAGCGACCTTGAAGATTTTGAAAACTTGGCTACGTTTACCTTTACTTTGACTGAGGGTCATGTTTTTTATGCAGGGCTTTCAATTCCTTTGCCACTGTTTGATACTGAAATGGAAATGGGTGACTCCCCTCTGGTCAGCTTTAATTTTGTTCCCCCTAATGATCTTTACGGGCTAGTTGTTGGCTTTGTAGCCCCAAGTCCTGACCATGTTGGTGCAGGCGGACAAGAAGATGTTGTTCTAGTTGGCGAAACCGACGAAGGTGAAGTCTACGGCATTGTCCGTGAAGACGTCCCCGGAGGAGAGCTGCAAGAATATCTGATTGCTTTTGGGTCGCGCGAAGCCCGCGATGCAGCATTGGCTGAAGCTGCAGCTGCTGCGGCTGCCGAAGGTGAAGGTGAAGCTGGTCCATTTGCGTGGTTTACCACGCCAATGGGCATGATTATTACGGGTGCTAGCATTGTGATAATCGTCGCAGTCGTTCTGATTATTGTAGTTACAAGTCGTCAAAAGGATGATGGTGGCGACGCTGACGTTGACGATGATGAGCTTGACCTAGAAGCAGACGCAGACGAGGACAGCGAAGAAGAAGTCGTTACTGCTTAAGTCACAGGTAAACGCTATAAAAGCTGCTTCCAAACGGGGGCAGCTTTTTTAAATGGTTCTAATGCCGTACTTTGTTTTCAGGCGTTGAAGTTTCTTACCCCAGGGCACTAAGACCAAAATCAAAAATACGAATGTTGATACTGCATGTGCAACATTCATAGTGAGACCTGCTGCCCAAGTGGCGATGAGCCCTGTCCATCCTGTTTCCCATGCGTAGGCAATAAAGAACTGCAGGTCCATAATCATTCCAAAAAGGATGGACGCTACCACGCCATAGATGATGGTGATGATTTGCGTGCTGTTGCTAAGCGAGCGACTATACGCATCCCCTAGTATGCCTGCACCGTAACCAACCAGTCCCCAAGCAAGCATCTGCCAAGGAGTCCAAGGACCTTGCAGCATAATCATGTTTGAAACAAAGGCAACTAACATCCCGCACAGAAGCCCTGCGTTCCTGCCAAAGAAAAATCCCGCCAAAATGATGAGTGCAGTTGCCGGCTGAAAGTTAGGAATCGGCATCATCACGACGCGTCCCAATATGGCAAGTGCCGCAAGCACCACCACGGGCATGAGGTCACGAGCCCGAGGCCTGCTTCGCTCAAAAGCAATCGCTGCAAGAACAAGCAAAAGTCCTACCAGTAATGTTGAGATTAGCAAGCTCATTGCAGCGCGCTTACCGCATCTTCAACGATCACACAGTTCTTAACTATGCCACGCGTCATACGATTTGTTGGCGTGGTATAAAAACTATTATCTTCGAAAAATTGTTGAGTCTGACCATTGTTATTGTCGCCATTGTCATGAGAGCTAGCGATGAGTTCTCCATTAGCAATCAGCGAGCAGGTACGCGCATAACGTGCTACAAAAGGCAGATCATGAGTCACCATAATAAGTGTCTTGCCTTGTGCGGCGAGATTTGTCAGCAACTGCCCTACCTGATGCTTTGCTTGCGCATCAAGACCCTTTGTTGGTTCGTCCAGTAACAAAACATCAGGTTCTGTTAGTAACAGTTTTGCAAGCGCTGCTTTCTGGGCTTCTCCTCCAGAGAGGTCATAGGGGTGGCGGTCTAATAAGTGCGCAATGTTTAGCTCTGTAGCAAGATCTGTGACTGCTGGCTGTTGTGCAACTTCCAACAAGTCTTCTTGCAAGCTGTCACGGATAAAACAGGCCTTTGGATTTTGTGGCAAAGCTGCGACTTTTAAGCCTTTTACAATGTGTAGCTTTCCAATTTGTGGCTTCTCGAGGCCTGCAGTCAGCCTGATGAGCGTTGACTTCCCTGAGGCGTTTCCGCCAACGATAGCATGAATTTGACCTGCCGAAAACTGTGCATTGAGGTAGCGCAGGACGTATGGTTCGTGCCTATCATAGCGAAAGCAGACATCGCGCAATTCGATAAGTGGCTGAGCGTTTGATGCGTGTGCATTGTTATGAGTTGCTTGTTGCTGCGGACGTTTGGTAGTTTGGCTCGCACTAAGCTGCTCTACTGCAAGTAAACTCTTTATCCATCTGCGACCACTGCGCACATCAAGAGGCAGTTCTTCATCTTTTTGCTGGTCTTGCTGCTGCAAGACAATTGCGATTTGAGTAGGCTCTGGCAAGTAGGCAACAAAGTTGGAATTCTTATCTGCACAGCTTGCTACAAAGTCTTGAGGAGTAAATAGTTCAAGTGAAGACTCATCGTCAAAAAGCAGCACCTTATCACACAGGGTAAGTACTTCATCAAGTCTGTGTTCACAGCACAGTACAGTAGTACCTAGTTCACGATTAACCTGCACCAAATGCTTTAAGAAAGTTTGCGCAGCAATTGGGTCGAGCTCGCTGGTAGGTTCATCGAGGACTAATATTTCTGGCTCTGCCACTAAAGTAGCTGCTAGGTTAAGGATTTGTTTCTGGCCGCCTGAAAGTGTATGTGTTGGAGACTCTAATAAGTATTCAAGTCCGAAATAGCTGGCTATTTCTGCTACTTTGCGCCTAATCACTTGTGTCGGCAAGCCTTGGTTTTCAAGTGCGAAAGCAAGTTCATGAAAAACAATGTCAGTAACAATTTGATTATCAGGATCTTGCTGAACGAAACCTACCTTACCCGCTATGTCTAGCTGTCCTGTTAGCTGTCCGTGTGGTGCAAGGGCTGGCACAAGATGGCGTAAAAGTGTTGTCTTGCCACTGCCGGTACGGCCACAGAGAAGGACAAACTCCCCCGCTGTAATATCAAAGCTTAGGTCGCTGAAAGTAGCGGGTGATTCGGGATAGGAAAAGCTTAAGTTTTTTGCGCTGATGTGTAGGTCATGCATCTGAGCTGCTCCTTTCCGGTGAAGAGTGCGGATAGGGCTAGTGGAAACAGCATGACAGCGGCCATTGCGACAAGTGCGAATGGCGAGATGGCTTCTATTCCTCTAACTATAGGAAAGAAAGCGAGTTCACGAGTAGAGGCAAAAATGCCGATGCCTGCAAATAGTGCTGTGGCAACAATGAAGATTAGCGAAACTGTGTCACAGACGGTGAAGCGATAGCTGCGAAAGCTGGTTCGCTTGCTTGCTGAGGGTGCGCTGGAATAACCGCGCGCCTGCATTGAGTCTGCTGCAACAATGGCGTCTTCCATCGACCACGACATCAGTGCAGACATCGACTTTGCAAACGAGCGATACCTTGCTCTGGTCGTGGTTTTGGTCGCAGTGCTTATGCTGTTGCCTTTGCCGTTTAATGCGGCTTGTGCGTCTGCAATTTGTTGCCAGCGATACTTTGTCAGAGGAATCCAACGCTGCACCATCGATAGAGACAGCGCAATGGTTGGCACAAAGGGTGCAAGGAGGAATAGCAGGCGGTCGCTGGTCATAAACTCTTGGTACAAGCGAAGCCACAAAATGATTGCTGCAAACATGAGAGCAATGCTTAGTCCAAAAAGCAGGCTTTCAAGAGTAAAGGTAAGGTGTTGCTGCTGTCCAAAGATTGTCGGTTGTATCGTTAAGAGCTCTGTTGCACCGCGGCGGTTAAACAGTAGGTTGAACAGCACCACAATGCCTGCCATAGGGATAAGCCATGACAAAATTTGTAGCAAAGTCTTTATCCCTATGTAGCGGAGAAGACTTGCTGCTGCCAGCACAAAGGACAGCCCCAGCAGTGCGGGATGATAGCTCAGTAAGGTCAGCACTATTGTGGACACGAAAAAAGTCATCAGCACGCCAGGATGCAGCAAAGAAAAGCGGCTTTCCAGCTCGAAACTTTTGTAGCTGCGCCTGCCTTTGCTGCCGATGCTAGGGCCGGTGTTACTGCCGGTGTTGGGGGCAGTACTGGAGGCAACGCTTATATTGCGGCGGCGGTTATTGCAATAATCAGGGAGCACCGATGTCTGCCCCTCTATTGAGTGTATAGCGCCAAGCTATCGTGTCTCCTGCATTGAGAGTAGTGTTTGCTGCAGACGAACTGGGAAAGCTGCCATTTACGCTAAACATCCAGCCACTGCGCGGCCCGAAGTCAAATTCTGACAGGCCGCCTAAGCCGACAATGTATGCCCCGCGTGCATTAACACGCACACCCGTTGCGTCTAGAGCCTGCCTAACAGATGCGCCCTCTGGCACGGTGACGTTCCTGCGCGCAAGCAACACGCCCGAGCTAAAGCCGCTGGGCATTGCCTGTGGGTCAGATGCATGAGCTGTACGTGCTTCGATTTCAATAGATACGGTAATCGTGCGCGGTGCGTTACTTTGTGATGTTCCTCCTGAGGAACCGCTTGATGAGCTGCTTGATGAGCTGCCTGATGAACTGCTTGATGAGCCTGGGGGAGCCTGACCACTGCCACTGTTGCTGCTGCTAGAACTGCTGCCGCTGCCAGAGCCAGAGCTTCTGTTGTTGCTGCTGTTGCTTTGGCTAGAACCTTGGCTATCTGATTCAGAACGTGCAGTTCTGTCTGAACTATCCGCTGTATCATCATCTTGCGATTCATCGCGAGCTTCTTCGGCGTCTGCGTCTGCTTCAGAATCTGAATCATCTGCAAGCGCAACAGGCGCAGCATATGCTACACCTGTTGCTTCTGTCGATATCTCACTAGAATCTAATCCTGCATATTCAAGACTGCTGTCGTTTGCAAAGACCAGAATGGCCGCAGCACCAATCACGAGCAAAACTGACGCGGCAAGAACGATATAGGCAATCGTGCGCTTAGACATAGGTTGGCGTATGTCTTGCTCTTCCATTACTTATTCCCTACATCATCTTTGGCGACATCCTTGGCATCGTCAGTGCTTTCACTGCTCTTTGCGCCGTCAGCATCAAGCTGATTCACTTCTTTCTCGCTTTTCTTCATAAAATAATAGATAGCAAGTGTTGTAATGATTAGCGCCAGTGCCGCTGCTGCGATAAACAGCCACCTCATGGCGTCACTGTCATCGCCTGTTTTTGGACCAGTACCAGCTGCGCGTGTCCCGTCGCCCTCTGTGCCCTCACCAGTGCCATTGCCGCTATTGTCGTTGCCATTGCCACCATTGCCACCGTTGCCAGGTCCTCCCGGAGTAGCCCCATCAGCAGTGGCGAGTGCCGTAAATCGACCCTGCCCGTCAACAAAGAACAGTCTGCCTGCGCCGTCTACGCTCAACGAATTCAGCGACTGCTGACCACCTGGACGATAAATTACTTCACCGGTCAGCGTAGCACCGTCGCGTTCAGAAAAACTTACGCGGATAACATCGTCAGTAATATCGTTAAGTGTCATGTAGAGGTGCACTTCGTAGTCATTTGCCGCAGTTGCCGCTGCAGTACTTAGCAGTGGCGAAGACTGGCTAAAGCCAGGCAGTGTAATGCTGCGCAGACGCTCGAGTGTCGTTGCGTCAAAAACATCCAAGACGCCACTTGCAAATCGCTCGCCTGATACAACGTACAAGCGATTGCGATACTCAACAGGGGTCGATGTTGACATCGCACCTGATAACGGCGCTGAAGTGACCGAACCGAGGCTGCCGTCAGCAGCAACTTCAACACGCGCAACATAGCCATTGCGGGTCGTGACAAAGGCAATGCCTGAGTTGTCAGCTTCGACGTAGAGGACTGGACTTCTTGCTCCGCCAGGCAGCTCTGCTGTGTCAACAATGCCGTTTGCTGCAGCACCTGCTATGCCCGCGAGGTGCGAGACCAGTACCGCGTCGTCGCCGGCAAAAAGGGCTACCGTGTCAGTAACGGCAGCGCCTGCCCAGTAGAAGCCGCGTTCTGCTGCAGTTGAATCCGAGGAGTGCGACCACACCTTTTGGCCGGTTTCTGCGTCAAGGCAGAAGAAGTATCCGTCGCTTTGGATGGTGAACATGTCAAAGCCTGCCGCGCCATAGAGGTAGCCATCGCGATAAGTTAGTGCGCCCAGGACTTCCCAGTAGCTTTCAAAGTAGTCTGCGGAAGTTATCCATGTTTGTTCTAGGGTTAGTGCGTCAAAGGCTTGCACTCTGCCGCCATCGAGGGGCACAAAAACAGTGTCTGCATTTGCTGCGAGGAAGGTTGCGATTCCTGTAGGTCCTGCAAGTTGCGCTGAGTTTTGTACCTGTCCTGCTGCGTTAAGCTTCCACAAAGTTGATCCGCCCGCAATATAGATGTAGCCGCCAACTTTTACGGGCGACGCAGCACCTGCGCCGACCTGATGAGTCCACGCAAGCCTTGTGTTTTGTTCAGTTGTTGGCGTGTTGGCTGTCGTTATGGCCGAGTTGAAAGCGTTTCCGCGGAAAGAATCCCACGGTACAGGTGTCCCTATGGGGGGCTGCGGTTGTTGCGTGTCTGCCGCCACTGTCACTACGGCAAAGGGACGTGTGATGTCATTGGTGCCCGTCGCAGATTCGGCGATACGCTGAGCGCTAATCAAGTAGACGCCTGGTTGTGTGAATGTTATTTCAGCGTAGCCGCCTGCATTGGTGAAAATGTCACTGGGGGTGATTGCACCTAGCTGCCCGTCTGCTGTTAGGTCAGTCAATGAATCTATGAGGATTTCAGCACCTGCAAGTCCTGCTGTGGGTGGAGCGTCGAAATCGTCAAACGCGTCGAGTCCTAGCAAGCGCACGGTGATTGGCTGTCCCACGCCTGTGTCAAAACTACTGTAGTCGAAAAAGCTTAGGTAAGGTGAAGCAATCCCCCACTGGCCTCCCCAGCTACCGAGAAAGTCAATGGCGTCGCCGTTTTGAACAGGATATTCACCTGGTGCATATCCCCAGCCTGTTGTCTGACTAACAGGCATGCTTTGATTTGCGGCCCACATCCAAAAGGTGTTAGCCTCATTGGTGAGCGACCCGTTTGAACCATCAATCGTAGAGAGAAATCCCCATGGTGCTGAAATCATGTCAGCGGCAGATCCTTCTCCGTATTGGTAGTCAAGGCCTGCTGCAAGCAGGTGTATTGGGGTGATGAACCCTGGATCTGGTGCGGTGATTCCAAACTCGCTCCAGTCTTGGTGTTGAACCGTGAGTTCTGTTGGCGGCATTTTTGTAGCTTCGCGATATTCAATACGCAAAGTAGCGGTAACTTCTTGTGCCCAGGCTGTTGGAGCCAAAACAAGGGTGAAGAGGGCTACGGTAACTAGTAAAATTGCCCAATTTTTTTGTGCGAAACGCATCTGTTTCCTCCTTCGCATCTTTGCGACGGAGAATGATAGTTCGGATTTGTCTGATTTAATGCGACAGCTCCGCTCTTTCCCGCCGAAAGACAGATACTTCGTGCTGGCGGCTGCCAACACGTGAGGCTCTTTGGTAGGTCTTCCGGCTTAAGGGTCAAGTGAGGGCAAGCGCCTTCCCAGTGCAGGGCACCAGTGGCGATAATTGCGCGGTCCGTCAAAATGACTGCGGCTGTGCTTGCGGCCTCGTTCCCTATTACGGCAACGGGGGTTGCGCTGGATTTACACCAGCTTCCCTCTTCGTCCTTGTGCGTATCCGACGCACAAAGAACCAATAGAGCTTTTAACAGTTTAGCAGAAGTAGCATGCAATAATATATGGGTTAATTACATAAACAGTAACGCGAATACCGTCGAAGGAGTTTTTGTGGAATACAATGCCATTTTTTGGGTGATTATCGCCATTGTCATAGTCAGCTTTGCCTGGGGTCAAGTTCGAGCAGCACTGAATAGGTCACGGATGAGCGATACCCTGCCACCAGAGCTTGTAGGTATCTACGATGCAGACAAGTATGCTAAACAGCAGCAATATCAGCGTGTTTACGGAAAGTTTAGCCTGATGAGCAGTAGCTTTTCTACCCTACTACTGCTGGTAGCGTTATTTAGCGGCGCATTGGGGTGGCTTGAAGGCATATTGAGTAGCGTCAGTGACAACTTTGTTTTGCTACCACTACTCTTTGTTATTGCAGTCGTATTTCTCTTATCACTAATGTCTTTACCCTTTGAGTACTGGGCAACTTTTGTTATAGAAGAACAATTTGGATTCAACAGGTCAACTAAAAAGACTTTCTTTTTAGACGCACTGAAAAACTTTATTTTGACAAGCGTTATCGCAGGTGTTGTTGTTGGTATTATTGCTTTTCTCTATCACCTATCACCACAGTGGTTTTGGGTCTGGGCATGGGCAGCACTGACCTTCTTTAGCATAGGGATTACGTATTTCTATTCGCAAATCATTGCACCTATTTTTAATAAGCAAACACCTCTTGAAGAAGGTGAGTTACGTACTGCTTTGCTAGAGTTGGCAGAAAAGACAGATTTTCCTATTGCAGATGTGTACGTCATTGATGGCTCAAAGCGCAGCACCAAGGCAAATGCCTATTTCGCAGGCTTTGGTAAGCGCAAGCGTATTTGCCTCTACGATACCTTGATAGACGATTTAGAGGTTGAAGAAATTGCTGCGGTATTGGCTCATGAAATAGGTCATTACAAGAGGCATCATGTCCCCATTGACCTTGCCATCGGTACAGCGCAACAAGGTTTCCAGCTGTGGCTGATGTCACTGCTGTTGGGCAGTGCTGCTTTGGCTTCTGCAATGGGATCTGTAGCAGGACAGCCATCTCTTATCTTAGGGATTATTGCCTTTGGCTTGCTCTTTGGTCCTATCTCTGAGCTGCTTTCAGTAGGTGGAAACGTTTTGTCACGTCGCTTTGAGTATCAAGCTGATGCATTTGCTGCTGATTACGGATACGGACAAGCCTTAGTAGACGGACTAAAAACGATATCAGCAAAGGCACTGTCTAATATGACACCGCATCCTGTTGTAGTGTTTTGGACATACTCTCACCCACCGCTGCTGCAGCGCATGCAGGCGCTGGGCATAAGCAGTTTCAGCGAAAAGCCTGAATCAGAACCGTCAGAGAGCATATAAGAGTACTAGATTGGAAAGTTAACCACTTAATTTTCAGTTATTAAATGCAAAAATGCCTATTAATCACTTGATTTTTACTTGTTAAAAAGTCATACTGGGTTACAGCAGTGCGACTTCTAGGAATTTATTAGCAATTAGTGACAGGATGGTAGTGACGTGTCTCTAAGAACATCTGAAGAATGGGAACAGTATGTAGGCGAGCAAATTCGCCAAACACGATTGCGAAAAAATTTAACCCAACAAGAAGTAGCGCAGCGTGCGCAGACATCTATTTCGACACTTGCCAATCTAGAGTCTGGCAAAGGGTCAACACTTAAAACATTGGTAGCTGTGTTGGGAGTTCTTCAGAAAACAAGTTGGCTAGAAAACCTCGCCCCCCAGGTGCAAGTAAGTCCTCTGCAGGTGGCAGAATTAGGAAAAGAGCGTCAGCGAGCGCGACAGCCGAAAGACAGCCAAACATAGGCCGGAAAGCAGACTTGAATGTATCAAACAGTAGAATCTTTACAAGTATATTGCTGGGGGAAGTATGTTGGTGCGCTAGCGCTTGATCAAAGAAGCGGCTACTATGCTTTTGAGTATAATCCTGATTTTCAAAATTCTGGCATAGAGCTTGCACCACTGACGCTACCATTGCATGAATCGGGTTCACATATATTTACCCATCTTTCAGAGGCTACCTACTACCGATTACCCCCTTTTATCGCAGATTTACTACCTGATAATTTTGGGAACAGCATTATTAATGCGTATATGGCAAGTCAAGGAATTAGTCCTGAACGTATTACCCCTTTGGACAGGCTTGCCTATGTGGGGTCAAGAGGCATGGGAGCATTAGAATTTGTCCCCGCACTTGAAAGAAGTGGCAATTCGCAACCTACGTCTCTTGATATGAAGGAACTTGTTGATGAGGCTCGTAAAGCTGTGAAGGCAAGCTTGGGCAAAGACAACGTATTAGATGCAGAAAACGAACTGACTCAACTTATTCAAATTGGTGCATCTGCAGGTGGAGCGCGTGCAAAGGCTGTTGTTGGCTTCAACCAGCAAAGTGAAGAATTTGTTTCTGGGCAATTCAATGTGCCAGAGGGATTTGACCATTGGATAATTAAATTTGATGTTGAGTCTACCGTTCCAGGCAGCTTTGGTGATTCTCAAAAGTATGGACGAATTGAATACGCATACTATCTAATGGCGCGTGATTGCGGGATACGCATGGAAGAGTCTCGCCTCTATGAGGTTGGTGGGCGGGCACACTTTATGACGAAGCGCTTTGACAGAGAAGAAGGTGTGGGAGAAAGTACCCGCCATCACATGCAAACCTTATGCGCCATGTCACAGCTAGACTTTAACCAAAGAGGAAGGCATGATTATAGCCAGCTTTTCATGGCCGCCTCTCAATTGGGATTACCCCTTCGCGCACACGATGAAATATTTCTCAGGATGATCTTCAATGTTGCTTGTTCCAACAAAGATGACCACACCAAGAATCATTCTTTCATACTGAAGCAGGGCGGCGCGTGGGAACTTAGTCCCGCCTATGACATTACCTATGCTTTTGGGTCTAACTGGACAGCTCAACATCTGATGAGCGTAGGCGGGGTCTTCATTGACATCAAGAGAGATGATGTACTTGCCTTAGCACAGCGCTATCTTGTTCAAAGTCCAGAAGTACTTTTAGAAGCTGTGTTGGACACATCAGACAATTGGTCAGAATATGCCACAAAGGCTGGACTTCTTGCAAGTGAAAAAGACCGAATCGGAAAGGTCATTGCACACTGCAGCTCACTTTTGCGAAATACTTAAATGCACCATAAGGGGCTATTAGCAGCGATTATTTCTAAAGTGCTCCAGGCGTCATAGATTAAGGAGAATAAAGAAAGGGGAAATCCTAGCGCAGTCGACCTACGTGGATTTCCCCTTTCTGAAACTTCGACGTAAAGATATGACGTCTGGTGCGCTTTTAGCCGCGGCTACGAATAAACCATACAACTGCTACAAAACCAACAAATGCAACACCTGCCACGAGTATGATCCAAATCAGATTGTCCATCAGCACATGTGCGTTAGCAGATTCTGGCATATATTGAGTAAAGGTTACTTCGTTTAGCTCAGGGCCAACTACACGATTTTCAACGAGGAATGACTGACCCAAAGCAGCTTCTGAAGAAAGAGCTCTGTCTGACAGTATTGCTGTATACTTCCACGGAATACCATCATTGATAACAACTGAAACAGAAGGAGTAAAAGCAGTAGCTGCGCGCTCTTCGACCATGAATGCTGTACCTTGCGGCAGTTCCTCAAAAGTCATAACCTCCCCATGCTGCATGCTAAAGCTATACCATCTGTTGTTAGTAATAGTGTGCGTTGAAATGTTTGCTCCACCGTAGTCAGTGATTACTGCTTCAACAGTTCCATCAAAGTCATCAAACGAAGTGCTGGTCAGCCTAATTCTGTAATCAAAAGAAGCATTAGGGTCACCATAGTCACCGGTAACATAGTTTCTTACCGTGAGGCCACCCACAGGAGTATAAACGCTTACGAAGCGAGGATCGTCAAGTTCTGCACCAACAGTGCCACGATCATAATCAAGGATGGTAACGTTGGTAATCTCATTTCCTGCACCAACAGTTAGGCGAAGTATAAACTGCTCTGCTGGGTTAGCAACGTCTGCATGGTTGATATCTTGTGTCTCGACTAGATAGTCAAAAGTTCCTGTGCGATCAAAGGCAAGACCTGCTAAATCAAAGCGGAAGCTGCGATCGATTGAGTTGATTCCCCATTCAGCTTCCGGAACGGTGCGTGTCCATGCATCTGGCAAAACGCCATCTTCCATGCCTAGGGTCACTGATGGAACTGCTGGGAAGTTTACTCCTGCTACAGCACCGTCATTAAATGCATATGGTGTTGCAGAGAAATTAAATCCAATGTCTGGCTCTTGAACACCCATAGGTCTTTCAACAACCTTTGTGAATTCAGCATAAGTATTTGGATCAACAGGAATCGGTGCTGGGTGTGCAAAAGCTACACCAGCAGCAGCAAGACCCACAGCAAGCAAAATTGTTAGAACAATCGAAAATGCTTTTGCGCGTCCAGTGCGGGTACCCTTCAAAATCTTCATCATTTCTCGGACCTCTAGTTTCTTCATCGTAAGTCTTACCATTTGCCTTATTACACGCATACTTCATAAGTGGCGCACTATTGGACGAATTTTGAGCCACTTCCGTAACATAAACTTTACCGCAACAGAGCATTCCTTTGTAGCTTATGAAGGCAACTTCACAATATATGCATTGAAATAAGTTGCCCCGTTCCAAATTTCGCCGAATTTTTCCCCAAATGTGTTGAAATTATGGAGAAATCCATTGAGGAGCTACTCCTCCTCTTTTTCGTTGCAGCTTTGAGCTTCCCTGGAAATCTCAAACATCTTGCGGTAAAGTGCTTCTAGGCTGCGTGCCTGCCGCGAATTTAACCCTTCTGTTAGGCGCTGAAGTATCTGATCTTCACGCTCGCTGTGCAAGACAGAAATGGACTCTTCGCGCTTTAGTTGTGCAACCTTTTCTACGACCTGCATGCGCTGCAAAAACAGTTCTGCAAGCTGATCGTCAATGCCATCAATTTGTGTGCGCAATGCATCAAGCTTTTCATGCATGGCTATTTACCAACATATCTGCCAGCACAAAAGCGGTAACTGCCTCAACGACAGGGACAGCACGGGGCACTATACAGGGATCATGGCGACCCCCTATCTTCATGGTAACCTCTTCAAGAGTCTCAAGATTAACCGAATCTTGCTCTTTTGCGATAGAAGGTGTTGGCTTTATGGCGACTCGAAAAATCAGTGGTGCGCCTGTAGTAAGACCCCCCACAACGCCGCCTGCGTTATTCGACTTGTGCACGACGGTGTCCTCGTCAACAACAAAAGCATCGTTGTGCTCGCTGCCCAGCATACCTGCAGCTTCAAAGCCTGCGCCGAACTCTATTCCGCGCACTGCTGGGATGGCAAAGATTGCCTGAGCTAGCTGATTTTCAACGCCAGCAAACATGGGCGAGCCCTTACCTACAGACATCCCAATAGCTGCGCATTCTATTACTCCACCAACAGAGTCACCCTCTGCTGCAGCGTCAAGCATCGCCTGCTTCATAGTCTCTTCGACAGCAGGGTCATTTACCGGAAAACCTTTGAATTTTAGGTCCTGCGCTGATACGTTTGAGGGATCAAAGGGCTCATCAATTACATTGTAGATTTGATCAATATGAGCACCAATGTGGACGTCCCACTTTTGAAGCAGTTGCGCACATACTGCACCGGCAAAGGTTAGGGGTAACGTCATGCGTCCTGAAAAGTGGCCGCCTCCCCTAATGTCATTAAAATCATTGTGTTTTAAATATGCATAGTAATCTGCATGAGAAGGACGCGGAATCGTTAAAAGCTTATCATAGTCTGAGCTGCGAACATCGCCATTGTCAAACAATGCACACAACGGTGCGCCGCAGGTCACGCCGCCAACAAGCCCTGAGATAACGGTCGGCGTATCTGCTTCAGCGCGTGGCGTTGAGTAACTATTTTGCCCGCCACGTCTACGGTCCAAAAACGCCTGAACTTTCTGCATATCAATAGCATGGCCTGCAGGCAAACCGTCAATAACTACGCCCAATTTTTCAGAGTGCGACTGCCCAAAAATTTGCAGCTTTATATTTTGTCCAAAGCTAGACGACATGAGCTATGCCCCCCAATTGTTCGAAATCTTCAAAGAAGTGTGCGTAAGTCTTCGCAACTGCGTGCGCACCTTGTATCGTGACCGGCTCTTCTGCAAAGCTTGCTGCAATGGCCGCGGCCATTACAATGCGATGGTCATTTGCTCCGTCAACTACGCCCCCACCTGGAATAGTGCCTGTGCTAAACACGTAAATCTTATCGTCATCAGTGGGGCAAAGCATCGCCTTACAGCCCAGAGCTTTTAGCATGGCAAGTGTCGTCTCAATGCGATCACTTTCCTTTAAGCGCAGGCGCTTAATGCCGCGAATGCAGGTCATCATCATGCCTTTGCCCGTCCTTTGTCTACGTGCGGCAATCACACTAAGTATCGGCACCAAATCAGGAATGTCAGTTGCATCAATAACCGACTGATCTTTAATATGGATGAAGCTGCGGTCTCTTTGCAGCGAGTTATAGTTTAATCCCGTAACTTCTACGTCTGTTGCTAACCAAAAGGCGGAGTTTGACCAGTCCCCCTCTACGGCGATAGTGCCAGGCGACACATACTGCTGATTTCCTGCAATGTGATAGGTGTTTACTCCGTCATAGCGTATGGATATGCCAAACTTGCGCAACACATCGAGAGTCATGTCCACGTAGCCCACTGATTGCAAGGGTGAAGTAAGCTCAATGGTGCTATTTCCTGGCAATAAGGGCAGTGCGAAAAGCAGACCCGAAAGGTACTGTGAGCTCTCATCACCCGGCAGCTTGAAGTGTCCTGGCTGCAAGCGACCACTCCAGCTAATAGGCAGGTTGTACTGGTCAAAAGAGGTCTTCCCAGCACGTTCAAGCGTTTTGCACAGCGTTTCAAAGGGGCGTGTGAGCAAGCTACCCTCACCCGTCAGAGTACCATGGTCGAAAAGTGCGGTTACTACCGGCAGAAGCAAGCGTGCCACTGTGCCACTTTCTCCACAGTTAACTTGAGTAGACAATGTTGCAGACGTAGAAATTGGAGTAACGGTATCAAAATGAGGGCTGTGCTTATAATCTGCACCCATTGTTTTTAGGGCCGATAAGGCCACAAGCATGTCATTTGACAAGGAGTCATCTGCGCGCACTATCATTGTTGGCTTGTCAGCTAGTGCTGCAGCGATATAGGCGCGTTGCGCATAAGATTTTGACGAAATGGCAGGAATGCTGCCTGACAGCTGTGCTGGTGTGATAACAATATCGCAAGGACGATTACTATCTAGTGTGATTTTGCCTGCGGTCATGGACACCTCCTCTGTCGAATTTCCGTCTGTAGATTGTTCTGACTGCATGCTCTAGCCTTAGCCTTGTGCGTCTAACCGTAGAGATTCTTTGCTTGCTTGCCCTCTGAAAGCAGGGCTATCATTCTTTGCTCATCACCATCTTTAAGGGCTTGTGCGAATTCTTCAAGGCGATCACAAAGTCCTTCGATTTCTGTTGCGAGGTTTTCGCGATTCGCCATGAAAAGTTCTACCCACATGGTTTCGTTTAAGTGAGCAACGCGGGTCAAGTCTTGGTAACTACCTGCAGAAAAGCCCAGCTGCTGCTTCGCCGTTTCACTGCGAATAAAGGCACCTGCAACTACATGAGGCAGCTGCGAGGTAAAGGCAATAATGCGGTCATGTTCTGCGGCACTGGTAATAGTGATTCTAAGGAAGCCAATGCTAGTGAACAGCATTTCTGCGGCCTTGAGCGCGATGATGTTAGTATTTTCATCACGGCATAGAATCATCGTTCCGCCACTGAAGAGGTGTGCGAAAGAATGCTCATAGCCCGTGCGCTCGATACCCGTCATAGGATGTCCACCGATAAAGTAGAGATCACGACTTATTGCCTCTTGTGATAGCTCAGCACAGATTTCAGCTTTTACCCCTGCACAATCAATGATGACTGCACCTTTCTTGAAGTTGTCCCAATTTGTTTTTACAAAATCGATAGTTGCTTCAGGATAGAGTGCAATCAGCACCATATCACATTGAGTCAAGTCAAGCTGGTCGTCAAGGACGCCCTCTGCCAAGGCTTGCTTCACCACGTTAGGGTTTATATCAAAGCCAAGTATTTTGTTGGAAGTATTGACCTTGAGGGCTTTTGCAAGCGAGCCCCCGATAAGTCCCAGACCAACAATACCGATAGTTTTGTCAGCAAGTGTCAGCTTATCAGTCTGTATGATTTCGTCGTTCATGGATTATATAGCTCCCTGTTTATTCTTTATTACTCTGCGTTACGTTACTCTGCATTGCACTGACCAATGGCAATACGCATTGCTGCAATGTCTTTTGCCAGCCTGTCAAAGTCTTTTGGCGTGATTGATTGCTGACCATCACACAGTGCCGTTTGTGGGCTATTGTGAACCTCTATGAGCAGCCCGTCAGCACCAGCAGCAACTGCGGCAAGCGACATCGGACGTACATAGCGTGCCACACCTGTTGCGTGGCTTGGATCAACTACTACCGGCAGGTGCGACAATTCTTTGATGATAGGTATTGCAGAAAGGTCTAGGGTATTGCGCGTCAACGGCTCGAAAGTACGTACTCCACGTTCGCAAAGGATTACCTGCTCGTTGCCGCCTGCCATGAGGTATTCAGCACTCATGAGCAGCTCTTCGATTGTTGCAGCAAATCCGCGCTTAAGTAAGATTGGCTTTTTGATTTTTCCTAGCTCGCGCAACAAGACAAAGTTCTGCATGTTTCTTGCACCGACCTGAATGACGTCTACGTCTTCGAAGAAGGGCAGGTGTTGCAAATCCATGATTTCTGTAACGATAGGAAGTCCCGTTGCTTTACGTGCTTCTTTTAGCAACTCGATTCCTTCTTCTTGCATGCCCTGGAAGGCATATGGTGAAGTACGTGGCTTAAACGCACCGCCACGCAAGGCTTGCGCGCCACTTGTTTTTACATCAGCAGCAATCGCTGAAATTTGTTCTGCCGATTCAACAGAACAAGGACCTGCAATAACCATAAAGTTGCCGCCACCAATTTTTGCCTCTTCTGTACTGTTTTCAGTAGTGAGACTAATTACGGTATCTTGCGGATGGAATTTGCGGTTAGCCTTTTTAAACGGCTCTTGTATACGCTTTACATCGTCTACGCAGTCAAGTGCACGCAGTAGATTAACATCTACTGTGGATGTATCGCCCACAAGTCCCAGTATGCTGGTGTTTGCACCTTCGCTCATATGAATCTCGAGACCCATATTGGTGAGCCAAGTCATAAGGTTGTCTAATTCTTGCTGGTCGATATTCTGTTTCAGAATAATAATCATAGTAATTTCCTCTAATCGCTTGCTACGCACACGTAAATAACAGTATCAATGATAACAAGAGAGGGCGTCCATCGCTGGACACCCTCTGCAAAAAAATCTTTATTTGCGTATTAATCTTACATTTTGCTGTATTTGTCACCTGATTTAGCACTTAGCACATTCTGATAGATGGATAAGTGATGCTTTGGCAGGCGACGCGTACTTTAGCTACGCGAGCCAACATAAGCGTCAGTTAGGCGCTATCAGATGTGCTAAGTAACGTTAACAACTCTGGTGACGCCCGGTACAGCGTCCTTAATAACACATTCAACCTGCGAAGCCATGGTCAGCCCTGCCATGGGACATCCTCTGCATGCACCTTGCAATTCCACCAAAACTGTTCCGTCGTCTTGGATTTCCTTAAGGGTGATGTCGCCGCCATCTGCTTGAAGGCGAGGACGAATTTGGGTAAGTGCTTCTTCTACAAGTGCTTTATCTATTGCCATGAGTTCTCCTTATGTATTGAGGTCGCGTTTCAGTAAGTAGACTAATATCATAACAAATCAGTCATCATCAGTGCCAAGCAATTGCTGCTTTGAGTAATCTTGCACAGCGCTATCTATCTGCTCTGCGACAGGCAGCTGCTTACTCATATCAAGCTTTTGTAGCTTCTCTGCCTGTGTGTATAAATTGCGCTCGAGGCTCGAGGCGAATTTATTATAGGAACTGACTGACTTTTCTAGACTCTTCTTTAGGTCGGTACTATGCTTTGCAATAACAACGACTCTGTTAAACAGCTCTTTGCCGGCATCTACGATTTCTTGAGCGTTTTCTGTTGCCTCTTGCTGTTGCCATGCATAAGCAATCGACTTAACAATCGACCACAGCGTCACAGGACTTGCCAGTGCTACCCTCTGCGAGAAGGCAAAGTCGACCAGTTGAGGGTCGGCTTCAAGTGCTGCAGAAAGCAAGGCTTCTGCTGGCAGAAAGGCAACGACGAAATCTGGTGCACCTGGCAATGATTCCCCGTATTCTTTTCTCGAGAGCAGCTTGACGTGCTCTTTCAGTGCTGCTGCGTGCTTCTTTAGCAATTCATCACGGCGAAGTAGGTCATCTGGTTCTGCACTTAGGGGTATCTCGCATGCCTTGTCGTAGCTATCAAAGGGCACTTTTGCATCAATAGGAACGATTCGCTTATTGGGCAGCCGCAGCAAAAAGTCAGGCCGAATGCGGGTGTCTTCCTGCATGCCCGATGCTGTTGTTGACTGCCTATCAAAATGTACTCCCTCGATAAGGCCTGCATTCTCAAATATTTGCTCTAGTTGAACTTCGCCCCAGCGGCCGCGCTCTTGCGATTTAGTCAAGGTACCTGCAAGCGTGTTCGTTGTTGCCTGCAGCTGTCCAATAGTCTGATAAAGATTTTCTTCTTGGCGCAGGCGTGATTCTTCCAATTGAGTAATTTTCTCTTGCATTGCCTGAACGCTTTTCGATACCGGAGCAAGCCTCTCGATGACTTTACTCTCTTGTTGTTGTTCGGCCAGTTTTTGCTGTCCTAGTTCAGCAAGCTGAACTTCGGTCTTTGCCAGTTGTTCTTTTGCTGCTCGAGCCTCTGCACTTGCGCCAGCACTTATTTCGCGCAAGTCTGCAATTTGTGTTTGAGCAGATTCAGCTTTCTTTCGCGCGCTTAGACTGGCAAAAGCAAAACCTGTGCCTGCGCCGACTAAGATTCCCAGTACAACAGCCAAAATGATTTCCATACTAACCCCTAAATTTCTCTGAGCACATACATAGCAATGCCGCTTGCAACGGCTGCATTTAGGCTATCAGCACGGTCAGACATTTCAATGGTGAACGCATGATCACACAAGTCAAGGGTTGCTTGAGTAAGTCCGCGCCCCTCGCTGCCAATCACTAAGGCAAGCTTTTTTTGCACCGGTACATCAGAGCTGCCCGATAGCGTTGTCCCCACTATGGCAAAGCCTGATTCTTTCAGCGAGGCAATTTGTTGGTGCAGCTTACTAAGGTCAGACAGCGAAACTACGGGCATATGAAATACAGACCCCATTGATGAGCGGATTACCTTAGGTGAAAAGGGTTGTGCACAGGATGCTGATAAGAAAACTGCTTCGTACCCTAGACAATGCGCACTACGAATAATCGCACCTACATTTGCGGGGTCTTGGACATCCTCCAAAAGCACTACTCGTCTGATATTTGAAATATCGACCTGGTGGTCTGGCTGGGTGAAAATACCCATAATGCCTTGGTCGGTCTTGAGCTCTGACAAAGATGCGAACAAGCTGTCTGCCAAAACAGTTACTTTATTGAGTTGCTGTGGTAGCCGATCTTTGTGAGCGTCGTAATAGCTCTCGCTGGCAACAGTATAAATAGGCTCTAGGTGCGGCAAGGCATCATCATAAATTTTTTGCCCTTCAACAACTACAACATTGTCGCGCTTTCGATATTTAGATTGTCCGTAAGACTTGAGCTTCTTATAAAAGTCATTGTCCTTGCTACGGATGAGCTTGATATTTTCGCTAAGATTTTCCATAGCGTTAGTCTATCATTCTAAAGAGCCTTTCGGTGCTTAGGTTAAAGCTGCGCCACGTGTTGTCGTAGCGTTGCCTGTCTATAAAGGGATTTCTGCCCGAGTCTCTCGAGTCAAACATGCCATAACCGCTCCTTGACCTATAGTTGGAAAAATATCCCCAGCTCCCTGTGTTGATATTCCAGTTATCTATATTTTCTGGAATATCTTCCCTAGTTGTTGCAAGTCCCACATGCAATCTATCAAAATCATATCGAAGCTCTGGCTGTGCCTCTACCAGACGATCTTCCATCTGCAGCAGCACTCTAACAGAATCGAATGACAGATTATAAGCATAATAATCAAAATCGATCCTTTGCACCTCTAATTTCCCGGCAATTTGGCGCTCTAGATTATAGCGAGCAATCAAAGCGTCAGGCACAGCGTAATTCATGCCTAGTAACAGTGCAAGGGCTGATAAAGCCGCAACTCTGAATAAAGGTGTCGCGCGCTTTGAAAACAGTTCACGTACAACAAACAATATAAATACGATTGCAATAAAGGCGATGTAGGCAAACACAAAAAGACGTAGCTGAGACAAGCCAAACGTCTGCACATACAACACCATGCGAGTAAGTGCAGATACCAGCTGAATAGTTGACAGCGCTACAAGCGCAATCGTCAAGCAGCGCAGCACAATACCTGCACGCCCTTCACGGTTTGTAAAGTACGCACTAATCGCAATAAGCACAAAGTTAAACACTGCCAAAGCTACAAGCTCGAAAAATCCATCACGTGCATAGTCGGCATATATTATGTCCAATCCCTGCGGAAGAGAGCCGTTAGCCCCTGCAAACAAAAAGCGAAACTGCACTATTGCATACACAAAATACAACAGATTAACCATCAGTAGCAAAGTCGCGGAAAAGACTGATGGCAGCTTGAATTTTTTAATTCCTTCTTCTGCTGTTGGCGTAGCAACTGCGGGATAGGCTGGATTTTTACGAGCAGCACTATTCTCTTTAATTGTAATGAGTTTTGCCTTGCCATACGACCAAAAGAAGCTCAAGGCAAAGGGGAAAATCGCCACCATGATAGTTGCATGCAAAATAATCGTGCCGATATTTAAATTAACAATAAATCTAACAGCGGCATCTACCCACGAAGCAAATACGGGATCGGAATGATAGAGGAAGGTTCCCAACACGGACAGAAGCGGCACCGACACCATCAAAGCAAGCATTACTTGGGCTGCAATAGTTTTTCTGCGCTGAATCTTTTTTGCTCGCTCATGGGGACAATCTTGTTGAACAGGCGGTGGAGGAGTCTGTTCATAATAGATAGGTTGTCCTGTAGCGGGGTCATAGGCCCAGCTTTGCTGTCCAGGCTGTACGGGAGGTACAGGTTGCATTGGTTGATCTGGCTGTACAGGAGGGACTGGCGGTATGGACTGCATGGGAGGCTGTACGGGCGCCGCTGACTTTTTTGTACGCCACGGACGAAGCACATAGGCAAAAGGTCTTGCAAGGTTTCCTATAAAAGCTTCTCCGTAAAAAGCAAATTTATCCCACCCGATATCTTCAGGTGCGACTCTGCGTGAAAACAGTACCAGCAGGCAAATAGCGATTGCGATGAAATTGAACCATCTAAGCGCCCAATTGTTAAACAGTACAAAAGGTAGCGCTAATCCTATTACTGATGCAATTAGTACCCAATCAACTGCTTTGGGCAACTCTCGTAGTCCAAAGCAAAGAAAGTACAGAGCAATACAGGCAAGGAAAAAGAGTGTCCAACCCAAGGCGGGTGGAGAAAAGAAGAAAAGTTCGACGAGAGCAATACTGCCAAATGCCGCACATAACCAAATAGAATACTTTTTCATAACGTGTCCCCCAAAAAAGAAATATTGGCTTGCAATTATTGCACCAAAATTAGGAGGGACTTCAATTCTTACAGCCTTTGTTGCTAAGACACAAGCGAGTTGTTACTTTTTGCGGAAATTATGTCTTGCAACAGCCTGTTTAGGTCATGTCAGCTTGTGGTGCCTTCGGCGACACTGCGCTTCACTCGCTAAAGCATTCGCTGCGCGATGCTTGCTCGTTCCGCTTGTGGTGCGCGATAGTGGATTTGAACCACTGACCCCTACCGTGTCAAGGTAGTGCTCTCCCCCTGAGCTAATCGCGCACGTGCAAACACAAACGACAAGTTTAGCTGAATTTCACAAGCTCGTCTACTATAGCTTCTGCCACCTGAACTCCTGCGCGTACCTGAGCCTCTTTAGTTGATGCTCCCAGGTGTGGATTAAGCACTGCTCTGTCGCATCCCACCAAAGGACAGTTAACCGGCGGTTCTGGATCATAGACATCAATACCTACTGACCAGATTTTGCCACTGTTTAGTCCTGCGAGAAGCGCATCTTCGTTACAGATACCCCCGCGTGCAACATTCAGGATAATGACGTCATCTTTCATCATCTGGATTTGCTCTGTGCAAATCATGCCTGCAGTTTCAGGCGTCTTTGGAATGTGCAAAGAAATCACGTCTGAAGTGCGCAGCAGCTCTTCAAGCGTTGGCAGCAATACAGCACCAATCGCAGTAATGCAATCAGGATCAGCATACGGGTCAAAAACATGCACCGTCATGCCAAATGCCTTGGCGCGTTCTGCAAGCAAGGTTCCGATCTTGCCACAACCAATAATGCCCAGGGTGCGCCCGTAGAGCTCGAGTCCTGTATAGGCAGAGCGATCCCAGCGACCCGCATGCATGCTCGCATTAGCCTGTGCGACATTTCGTGCGCACGCTAGCATTAGTGCAAAGGTCTGCTCTGCGGCTGACACAACATTTGCTTCAGGAGTGTTGACGACAGCAACGCCATTTTCTGCAGCTGCTTCTTTGTCAATATTGTCAGTCCCGACGCCTGCGCGACCAATCACTTTGAGATTTGTGCCGGCCTCGATTATAGGACGAGTTACCTGTATTGCACTACGCACAGCCAGAGCATCATAGGCTGGAATGATCTCTATCAACTGTTCTTCGCTTAGCCCTATTTCTACATCAACGTCATAACCAGCATTTATAAGGTGGTCAATTCCGGCTTGATGAACTTTATCTGCTATGAGTATTTTCATTTACTTCCCCTATTTTGATTCTGCGTTCAAAAAAACCATCTCGGCGGCACGTATACTAACACCTTGCTCAAAATCATACCCCAGCTTTGTAAGCGCCATTTCAAGTGCTGTCAGCGTAGTAATGATGTCAAACATGCCGAAATAACCTAGATGTCCGATGCGGAAAATTCTATCCTTATAATCATCTTGACCATTAGTAATAGTTACACCGTATTCTTCTTTCATGATTTTTACAATTTTTCCCGCAGGTATTCCTTCGGGAGTCCATACCGGAGTAACTGCACTGCCGCGCCCTTCTGGCGGAGCAAACAGCTTAAGTCCCAAGGCTTCTACTCCTTGACGCGTGGCTTCTGCGAGCAGACTGTGGCGGTCAATAAGATTCTCACGCCCTTCGTCTTTCATCAGCTTAAGCGCTTCGTTAAGGCCCTGAATCAAGGTAAGCGCTGGTGTAAATGGTGTTGTGTTTTTCTCTATATTCTTAAGGTATTTTTTCCAGTCAAAATAGAACTTTGGCAGTGTTGATCTTTCTACAGCACACCATGCTTTTTCCGAGACCGATACTGCAGCAAGACCTGGTGGCAACATCAAACCCTTTTGTGAACCAGTCATTACTACATCAAGCCCCCAGTCATCAGTTTCACAAGCTACTGCCCCAATACCGGTAATCGAATCAACAATCATGACTGCATTTTCGTAGTTGCGCACTAGTTGCGCGATCTCTTTGATTGGATTAAGTACGCCGGTAGATGTTTCTGACTGAGTGACAATAACGCCGCGCACTTCTGGATTTGCATCTAGTTCGCGTGCGATATCTTCTACCTTTACGACTTCATCCCATGCGTACTCTAGGTCGATTACCTGAAGGCCATAGGTTTCGGCTATTTGCTTTTCGCGGTCGCCAAACTTTCCGTTGCGAGCCACGATGACACTGTCTCCTGCACAAAAGCAATTCACGATAGCGCTTTCCATGACACCAGTGCCGCTAGATGCGAAAAGAAGAACTTCATTTTTTGTGTTAAAGATATACTGCAGACCTGCACGAGCCTCTTTCACGACATCTTCGAATTCTGCTGTTCGGTGATGGGTAATAGGCTTTGCCATTGAAAGCAAAATTTCTGCAGGTACAGGTGTTGGTCCAGGTGTCATCAAGTAGCGTTTTTTCAAAGACATAAACTATTAGTTCCTTTCAGTGTTTAGCTGCCGTATAACTATTTATCAAAGAGAGCGGGATTGCTCCCGCTCTCTCTATTGTATCTATTTTTTGCTACGCGCAAGACTTACGCTTGCAGTTAATTCTTGTTAATTGCCAGGACTTGTTGGTGCTTGTAGCTCGCCAGAATTGTCATTTTCGATAGCGTGATCAATGTAGTGGCGAGAAATCATAAAGGTGTTAGGCTCTGTAGCATCGTCGCTCACGTTTACATGGCAGCGCGCGCAGAATAGTTCTGGCAAATCTGCACGGTCAGGTGCTGCAGGAGAAACAGGTGTCTGTCCTGCTGCAAGGCCTCTGTTGTCCAAGTTTGCCCAAGGACTCATAAGTCCGAGCAGTGCAATGTCATAATCTTGTGATCTATGTGGCCAATCACTTTGAGGAGCCCAGAACGCATAGTCTGCGGTACCAAAGTGACAGCTTGAACAAGCAAGGTTTCTATTTTGCTCATCGCTTGTATTCGTTTGAAGTGAGAAATAACCTAGCGCGCGGAAACGATCTAGATTGTCAAAGTTTGGATACGTGTCTACTCCGGCGAGCGGCTCGAAAGACTCAATGCCATAAACATCCCACGTAGCTGTACGCCATCCACCAAGGTCACCTCTGTGACAGGTATAGCACTGCCCTGGACCAGAATAAATTCCAACGAAAGTTGTTGAATGCGGTTCTGCCGCTGGGTCAGCTGCGCCGTCGTAACCGACTGCGAAGCCACCTGCTTCATCATGAATATTGTCTACGTCAGTTACTGTAAAGGCTGTAACCAGTGGTTCAAATGCTTCGTTTTCAAGCCCTGCGGGGCGAACGCTTTCCATGGTCTTATCGAGGCCAGCGGCATTGTGACAGCTAGCACACCATGTATTTAGCGTGTATTGATTTACTTGATCTGTGTCTCTTGCAAAAACGGGATTATCATTATCGCTTTCGATAGCAGCAGGTGTTGATGCTGAATTAAACGTAGCTGCAGGATTAGCGCGGAGCATCTTATAGCTGTAGTCAGTTACCGTCTCGTTGTTTTCCCATAGCCCTGCGAATTCAAATTCTGAGCCAGCTGCAAGCCCGCGGAAAAATTCTGATGGTTGCCATGCGCCAATATTTCCGTGCACTGCATGACAGGTCGCACAAGACAGTCCGCCACCTGGAATCGAAACTTCATTTCCAGCAGCATTGGCAGACATTGGAATAGCAGTCGCCCACATTGAGTGTCCAGAGATATCTGTACCTATGTCACTGGTGCCGTCAATATTACCACCGTGATACACGATGTTAGTGCTCATACCTGCAGCACCAATGGGAGTACCTGTCAAATGGCAAAACTCACAATTTGTCGCACCTTGGCGAGTAAGGAAACTTTGTCCTTGAACATTGAGGAAGTTGTTTCCTTCCGAAGATCCCTGTGCGTCTCCTTCTATAGCATCAGAACTGTAGGCAGGAGAACTGTGTGCTGAGTGACATACCGCACATTTTGCTGATGTCGTTGTGTAACCCCCATGTGGACCGCGCCCTCTTAGCTCTGATAAACCTGGAACATGTTCACCTGGGCCAAAGAAAAATTCATTACCATGACTGGGGAAATAAAATGCTGGGCCAAATACAAAATATTCAGGCACTGCGTTGCCGTCTGAATCAACAAAGCCAGCACCAACGCTGAAGATAGCTTCCCTGCGCGTATCGAGATATACACGTCTGCCTTCTGCATCATACACAGCTCTGGCATCGTCATCAGTAAAGTCTAAACCTTCACTGAACATGCGAGGTGGCGGAACGTCGCCATAAAAGAAGGAATTCAATCCCTCAATAGAGACTTGATTGACCGTAGCTGCAAATGCAGGTACAGCTGCAAGCATTGTTGCAGCAACAACCATCGCAGTAAGCGTCACGACTTTTTTCGTAGTAATAAATTTCTTCATCTTGTGCCTAATCTTTCATCTAACACATGGCGATCCATAAAAACAGAAACTCCTACAGCTACAATAATACAATTTCTCATTCGGTTTTGATAGAGCCGCGGGCAAAATCACCCCTGTTATACTGCCTAATTCTTCTTTTCTTCTATCTTTTCTCCATCATTTACACTTTCTTCCTCCATATGTGCATGTGCGACGGATCTAAATTCTGCATAGCGCACTATATTAACTTCCAAATCTTTGCCTGCTCGTTCTGCTGCAGATGACGATGTCACTACATAGCTGCGTCCTTTTCGGCTCATCGCAATCACAAGTGCATCTGCCTCTAATTCGTGCAAGCCTGGATAGAGCTCGAGAATTTCATTACGCTTTTCTTCTTTCGCAGCTACAGACTTCCAGAAGTATTCTGGCAAAATCTTTTCTGCCAAAGTTTCTGTTCCTGAAACAATCGTTAAATCATTAAAATGCTCAATAACAAAGAGTATTGTTTCTTCGTCTCCGGACATACTCTCTAAGGCGTTCAAATCTACTATGTAGCGTGGCATACGTATGCTCACAAGCCTTATAAGAGCCATCAAAAATGCTATGACTGGAATAAGTAAAATCAGCCATCTATTAGGAGCTTCGCGAGGCTCTGCAACTTCTTCTTCTACAGGCACAGGTGGAGCGTCCTCAAAAACAGAGACCCTGTCATTAAAGCTGTCGACAACAAAGATGTCTCCGTCTGCGAAATCAATTCCTGACGGATGATTTAACAATCCATCACGTGTTCCAGAGCCTGAAATCGTATACTCATAAGCCCCTGTACGTGCGTTCAAAACAATGATTTCTGAACTAAGGCCGTCCACTACAAATAGTCGTCCCAAAGGAGACAGTGCCATTCCTATTGGAGCAGAAATACTTCCCCTTACCAACCCCTCAAATTCAGGCATATCCTCTACCAATTCGGGTGCATCAAAGATGGGCATACCAAACATCCAAGCAACTTCTGGGTCAGTTTGGAAATCACTGAAAGCTTGCACGCGATTGTTCAGCGTATCGGCGACAATGGTCAACTCTGCCACATCAGTTGTTGGAATCGATACAGAATCATCCAAGTCTGCAGGACTAGACACAACAACTGCAGAAGGATTATCTAGCTGTCCGGGCAAAATACCCCAATTCATATGGGTATGCCTAAACGTACCATCAAGATCAGCTTGCAAGATGCCCGAGCGCGTCGTAATGAAGAGCTGCTCGCTGTCCCCAACTCTATTCACATTGACACTAATGGGTACTTCTTCTTGAATAATCATCCCGCTAATCAGATGGTCATCAGCGGTAAAGAACAATACCATTCTTTGTGCTTGGTCTACCGCAAACCATCTGCCGTCAGCGGCAAAAGCAAGCGAAGTTGGCGCAACAAAAGCCGTCGGAGTTCCCTCAAGCGGGGTCGCATAGTCGCCGTGTGCCGCTTCTTCGTCGACATTAGAGGCCAAAATGAATTCTGAGATTTCGCGCAAGAACGTTCCATCTTTGCTTTGCACAACTACGCGTGCATTATTTGTGTCAGAAATGTACACTTCCCCATCAGGAGAAATGGCAACGTCGGTAGGACGCTCGAACAAAGTATCTGCTGGGCCAAAAAATGATGTCCTAAAATTGGCGACCCCTCCAGTAGGTGTAATGCCAAAGCCTGGCGGACTTACGCTATTGAGCATCAAAATAAACAGAAAAAACGCCATAAATAACAGCAGCACAAAGAACGCCGCCAAAGCCCAAAATATCCGCTTGTGGCGAACATCTATTGGCAGGACTACTTTGTTATGTAGCGCATCACTCATTCGTCATATCCTTAAGGCGTTTCTTCATTCAGGTCAGAACCGCCATCAATTAGTGCTTCCAATGCAGCAGCTGCAGCGGTGCTATGGTCACGCTCCAAAATTGCTAAATGATCCAAGGCAATTTGGTTGTCCGGGTAGAAAAACAACACAATGTAAAAATGAGTTGCAGCATCTTGCCAACGCTCTAGTTCAAGTGCAAGCTCACCTGCAGCAATGTGCAGGGTGATTGACGCAGGTGGAATTGAGGCTGCTTTGGAGAGTGCGTCCAGCGCCTCGACAGTCCTACCAAGGGCAATTAGGCTACTTCCTAAGCCGCGCAAAGCTTCGCGCTGTGAGTCTGTATCAGAATTGCCTATTTTGTCCAGAACGAGCTGATATGCGTTTACCGCATCTTCATAGTTGCCTGAAATTTCATATATATTTGCCTGCAAAAGCAAGGCTTGAATATTGTCAGGATTATGCCTAATCACCAACTGAATGGTGCGAGAAGCTGCATTCATCTGTCCCAGCTGAATTTGAGCATCTGCAAGAGAAATCCTAGCTGTAACAACAGCTGGGTAGGTATCGATTGAAGCACCAGTGATTTGTGCCGCAGCTACTGCATCAGCCTCTGCATCACGTGCGCGCAAATAATGTGATTCTGCAACAGTTGTAGGGGTCGGACGCAGCAGCTCCATTTCAATTACAAAGAACAGTGCGATAGAAGCCACCAGCAAAACAATAAATAGCAAGGCTGCAATAAGTGCTGCTACACGATGCTTTGGCGTCGCATCTCTGAGATAGCGAGAGCCACGGCCTAAGCGACCCGGGTGACCAAAGCTGCCAGACGGAAAATCCTCAGCGTCTTCAGAGTGCTGAGCGCTATCCGCTTCTTGTTCTATTTCTTGCTCTTTATGTTTCATAGTTATCTAGCTGACACCAATTCCCGCACGTCTTTGTCGTCTACTATTCTTATGTTATATCGCTAACTAGATTCTTAGTCTCTAGCTAGGGCAATCCAGTAAAGCAGTTGCATTACAGCCACTAAAGCTGCTGCTACATAGGTGAGCGCTGCTGCCGTAAGCACTTTGCGTGCTCCAGGCAATTCGGCAGCAGAAAGAGTACCTGTTTCGCGCAAAAGCACCATCGCACGTCTGCTCGCATCAAATTCTACGGGCAAGGTAATTAGCTGGAATAGCACCGCTGCGGCAAACAGAGAAACCCCGAGCCACATAAGTTGTGCGCCCAGTCCTTCCCCGGCAAAGATGAACAAGCCTGCAATGATAAGCCAAATAGACATTGACGAGCCAAAGCTTGCTACCGGTGCAAGTGCTGTACGAATTCTAATAGGCAAATATGCCTCTGCTGTTTGCATGGCATGTCCTACTTCGTGTGCTGCAACAGCTGCAGCAGCAACGTTACTCTTGTCATAGACTACTTCAGACAAAGCTACGGTATTGCTGCGCGGATCAAAATGGTCTGACAGTTTACCCTGCGTTGAACGCGCAACGGTAACAGGTCTTTTCCCAAAAGCATTTCCGATTGATTGCCCGCCAGCGTTTGCAATAGGCAGATTACCTTTGCGCAAAGTATTGATTGCAACCTCTGCACCACTTGCAGGCCTGGAAAGACTTGCTTTGCTATATTTTTTGAAAGTAGCCTTTATGTACCATTGGGTAAGTCCGCCTAGAACCATACCAACAACCATAATGGCTATAAAAACTGGATCAAAAATCATCTTATAGAACCCTTTCGATAACTCTCAACTCTTATTCTTTTCTTACGTTGATTCTTGCTACGCAATTCTATCATCTATAATTGGATACTTACCGGAAAGGAATAAACTTGAAACAATTTCTACCAGAGTCTGACCATGAGCTGATGGACATACTCCGCCGTACAAAAATTCTCTACACCGATATTGACGGTACCGTACTGGGCAAGCGTGGATGTTTGCTGATTGACAGCAACAATCAGCCCAGTGCTAATACCGCAATGGCGATTGTTGAGGCAAACCTTTGCCCTGACCTCGATATTGTTCCCTGTACCGGGCGCAGCGTGACTCAGCTTATCGAGATATCGCGTCTTTGTGGCTGGAACGATTTCATTGGCGAAGCCGGCGCAGTTAGGTCATATTGGCATGCCGATAAGGGCATACGTGAAAATATCTATAACACGCCATCGTGGTCAGCGGACTTGCAAGCAACGATGACGCCCGACAATACGCCGCTCGACATTATTAACGCCAGTGGCGCTATGGAGCTGCTCTTTGATGCTTTTGCGGGACAAATCGAATACCACAGTCCCTGGAATGTAAACAGGCAGGCAACTAATGTTTTGCGCGGACGCGTTGATACAGCACAAGCTAACACGCTGTTTGCCGACCTGGATATTCCCATAACGCTGGTTGAAAACGGAGTCATTGCACCATCAGCACATACCCTGATTGAAAGTGATGAACCCATTCGTGCCTACCACCTAACCCCAACAGGTGCCACAAAAGGACTTGCGATTAAGGCAGACTTAGAGCGTCGGGGGCTTCGCAAAGATGAAGCCTTGATGGTGGGTGACGGTATGGCAGATTTGGAGTGCGGTCCAGAAGTGTCAGCAATCTTTATGCTGCAGAACTCGATGCGTGCGCCGCAGATGAAAGAAGCTTTATCTGCTATGCCCAATGCCTATCTAATGGAAAGCAGTCAGGGTGACGGTTGGTCACAGTTGGTGCGTGCTATACTGAGCGCTCGAAAACAATAACAGTAAAGGAAAAACATGCTTTACCTATCCCAGTTACTACATAAGCCTATTCTTGATAAAAGTGGCAAAACTATTGGTGAGGTCAGCGACCTTGCGGTAAATACAAGAGATGTTTTCCCGCGCGTTGTTGCTCTTACGTATAAGACTGATGACGACACTCAGCGCATGCTTAGTTGGTCAAAATACGTTGCTGGCTTTGCCCTTGGCGGCGGGAGCAGCGATGATGGCAACGCGGACGGCGACGGCAAAAGCGTTTCTCTGCCGGATGACTCCACTGACACTAGTGATATTAAGAGTATCCGCCTAAACGCAGACCAAGATGACCTTGACCTCACTCACCTTGGCGACGGCGAACTGCAACTGAATCGCGACCTGATGCACAAGCAAATCGTTGACGTCAAAGAAAAAAGAGTTGCACGAGTCAGCGACCTAAAGCTATCAAGCAGTGGACTTGAAGGTAGCAACGAGCTGCGACTACTGGGTGCAGAATGTGGCCTGCAAGGCCGTCTGCGCTCTATGAGTAAATTCAAGGCAACATGTGCCACCGCAGGTGCGGCATTAACAGGAAAGAAAGTCGAAGAGCAGCTTATCGCATGGAACTACATCGACATTCCTAGCCGCGACATGTCAAACCTCGAACTTTCTGTTAGTCACAAACGCCTAAAGCAGCTACGTCCTGCTGACATTGCTGACATTATTGAACAGCTTGACCCAAAAGCACGCGCTGGTGTCTTTGCGCACCTAGACGAAAAGGACGCAGCCGAAACAATCAGCGAACTTGAAGAAATCTATCAAGCTGACGTCATCGAAGGCTTACCTGAAGACCATGCTGTAAGCCTGCTTACCACTATGGAGCCAGACGACGCCACTGATATCTTGTCGGGTCTCGACTACGAAAAAGCAGAAAAGATTCTACGCCTTATGGGAATCGAAGATGCGCATACTATTCGTACACTTATGGGGTATCGAAAAAACAGCGCTGGCGGCATGATGACACCCGCAGTTATTGTCGCAACAGAAGACATGACTGTTGCAGAAACTACTCAACATCTGTCCAATATTGGCACAGACAAGAAAGACATTCACTGCATCTATGTAGTCGAAAAACGCGATGAGCAGGGTCTTCCAGACGCGAACTCTCGCCTTTTGGGAGTCGTTACCTTAGTAGAGCTGCTGGTTCAAGACAGTACCAAAAAGTTGGGGGAGTTTGCCCATTACAATGTGGTAAGCGCAAGCCCTGACGAAGACCAAGAAATAGTTGCGCAAACTATTGCAAAATACAACTTGCTAGCACTGCCTGTCATTGACGCTGCTGGACACCTTTTGGGAGTCGTTACCGTTGATGATGTTATCGGAACTGCAGCTGCTGCAGCTGCAGAAACACAGGGCGAAGTGCCACAATTTAAAGCTGTGCCTAATCCCGAAAAAGATAAGCCCAAACTACTTGACTCTGGCACCGTAGGCGAAGAGGTCGCGAGCTTTTTCCGTAGCTTCGGAAAAGCTATCAGCTGGGTACTGCCTAAACCACTTGGGTGGGCAGGAATTTGGCTTGCATTTCCTATTGGCATTTATCTAGGCAACTTGTTTATGTTAAACCGCTTCGAAGCAATTTTTGAAGCAGGTGGCGAAGCCTCACCGTTCTTGAACACATTGGGGACAAGTTTTGAAGTACTCAATGTTTCACTAATGGTACTACCCTTTATACTCCTTGTAATTCACGGCAGTGTCATACGCGGAATCAAGCTGCACACTGACAGCGTCGAGCTCGCTCCGCAGCCTCTCGTTAGGTACGTGCTAGCCCTTCTTATTGCAACTCTTACTGCCTTACTAGGGTTTGTGCTCATCATAATGCTCTTTTTGCTTAATCCGTTAAATCTAGGCATTATTCCAGCACAAGAATTTCTTGGAGAATTCTGGGGCTTTTCACTAGGGCTCGCACTAATTGTTTTCTTGCCACTCTTCATTGCGCTGCTCATTACTACTCTCTTTGCCGCATGGCGCGTAGGAGCCATAGCATCTGCGCAAAAGTGGGGAATGGAAATTCGTCCATCACGCATAGCCTTTGCTGCAATGTTGGTATTTGCTCTTTCCTTTGCAGCCCTGTCATATCCTGCTTCGCACATGTGGCACGTAATGAACCCAGAAATAACAAATGAGGGTGATTGGGACGGCGAGTACTGGGGTGATGAGTATCTCGACTGGGGCGATGGATACTGGGGTGACGAAGATTTCTTCCTTGACGAAGACATGATGGATTGGGGCGATATCGACCTGGGTGACCTCGACTGGGACGGTGAGGAGCTATTCCTCGAAGACTTGTTTGATCTTGAAGATTTCGGAGAATAATTGTCGAAAACGGTCGACAAGCAAAGTATTCGCGAAAATGCACTCTGCCAGCGTATGCAGCTTTCGGCAGACGTAGATTTCATCTTAGAATCAACTTCTGGGATCGCAACACAGCTGCTTGCGATTCCAGAAGTGCAATCTGCTCTGGAAGCCACCAACAATCCTCCCCTCTTTGCTAGCTATGCGCAAGCATTGGGTGAACCAAATCCCAACGGCTTTCTTGATTACCTTCAAAAAGACGGCGGAGTGCGTCCACACATGGCCTTTCCGCGCATCTCGGGAAAAGGCGAACTTTCAATGCACTTTGCCGTACTAGAGAAATTATTGCCGGGCAGCTTTGGCATTCCAGAACCAGGGGCAGACTTGCCCCTAGCCAACATGGAGGACATAAACGTAATGCTCGTACCCGGAGTAGCCTTTGACCGCAAGGGAAATAGACTGGGTTATGGCAAGGGATACTACGACCGACTGCTGGCGCACAGTTCACACAAGCCACTTCTCATAGGGATAAGTTTTGATGAAACACTTTATGATGAAATTCCTGCAGAGCCACACGACGTGCGCATGGACTATATCGTCACACCCACACAAACGCTATCCTTCTAAAGTTTTACTTTTGCTCTGCTTCTGCTTCTTTTTTTAGAATCGTCTTTCTGCGCAAAACCGCTAAAAAAACACCATCAGACATGAACAGTCCAATACCGATAGTTAGATAGGCAACTGCCAAAAACATTTGGTAGCCCAACAAATCAGTAGGCCCTAGCGTCCGTAGCAAAATACCTAAAATAATCATACCGCCCACAATAAGGTAGGTACGCAAAGAAAAACTATTAAAGAGCCATGTTTTTCCTTGCTTGTTCATGCGTGCAATAGAATTTGCAGCACTAGGAATCATGAGCCAATACGCCTTGATTATTCCCAATAATAAGCCCAGTGGCGGAACCCACCAATGCTCACTTCCAACTTGCGTTAGATAAATCATGGCAAAACGCAAAATCATACCTGCCCCTATGAGCCATAAAATAGCAGCAAACAGCAGTTGACCGCGCGTCCCTACCTGAGGAAAAAATTTACTTGTGTCAATCATTGAAGCGCTCTTTGAGCTATGTCTTGTCTGCTAAATGCTCCGTCAAAGTGAATCTCTTCTACTCCACGATATGCTGCAGCAATAGCTTCTTCAAAAGTGGGTGCAAGCGCAGTTACGTTTATTACACGGCCGCCTGCAGTTTGGAGCTGCGAAATGCCATGCTCGTCTTCAATAAGTTTAGTACCTGCGTGATATACCTGAATCGTAGCAGGACAGTCTGTTTCTAAGCTTACTTTTTCTGCGCGCTCTATGCCCGTAATGGATAAACCTGTAGTAATCTCTGCAGGATAGCCTTTACTGGCAATAACCACTGATACACCTACGGCATCAACAAAATCAAGCTGTGTACCAGCCAGTTCACCACGCGCAGTCTTTAGCATAACTGCCGCAAGATCAGTCTTGAGACGCGGCAACAATACCTGAGTCTCTGGATCACCAAAACGTACATTGAATTCAAGTATTTGAGGTCCATCTTTAGTAAGCATAAATCCTGCGTAGAGTATGCCGCGATATTCGATGCCCTCTTCAACTAAGGCGTCAGCTGTGCGCTGAAGAATCTCCGTCATTTCTTCAAGTTGCTGATCAGTGACAGAGGGTACAGGTGAGTAGCAGCCCATTCCTCCCGTGTTTGGACCCGTGTCGCCGTCTCCCACACGCTTGTGGTCTTGCGAAGGGGCAAGCGGCAAAACCGTTGCTCCATCCACAAAGGCGATCATGGAACATTCGCTGCCTGCTAGACAGGCCTCGATAACTACGGTGTCGCCTGCATCACCAAAGCGTCCGTCGAAACATTCGTCAACTGCTTCGCGCGCTTCTTCAAGAGTGCTTGCAACAGTTACCCCTTTGCCCGCGGCAAGGCCATCAGCCTTTACAACAACCACAGGTAGTGAAGGATCTTGTCCGCTATCTATAGCTGCTGCTACAAAATCTTCAAGGCAAGCATATGCTGCTTCTTTTTCTTCTTTACTAAATACGCCATAAGCGGCTGTAGGAATACCGTGTGCAAACATAAAGTCTTTGCTGAACTGCTTTGACCCTTCTAGCATTGCTCCTGCAATTCCTGGACCAAAGGTTGGGATGTTTGCTGCGCGCAGTTCGTCAGCAAGACCTTCTACCAGTGGAGCTTCAGGACCAACAACAACGAGGTCAATATTGTTGTCGCGTGCAAAACGTAGTTCTTTAGAAGCCTCTGCACTGTCGCCATCACTTTCATCAAGCAGGCTGATGTCAACGTTGATTGCCTTGTCTTCCAAGTCAGTACCACCGTTACCTGGAGCAACATAGATGGTTTCAACTTGCTGCGCGGCTGCAAGTCCGCGAACTATGGCGTGTTCTCTACCACCAGAACCTATAACAAGTATATTCATGTATTTTTATCCTAGCTTCTTTGCAAAAATCCTCTGTGAATCGTTTGCTCACGGTCAGGACCAACAGCAATCATAGTAACGGGAACACCGGCAAGCTCTTCTAGTCGCTTGATGTAATTTTGTGCCTCAATAGGCAGATCTTCAAAATGGCGACATCCCGTAATGTCTACATTCCAGCCGGGCATCTCTTCATATACTGGCTTTGCGTGATGGAAAGCACTTTGATGCCCTGGAACAGAAGTGTATGTTTTTCCTAGATGTTCGTAAGCGGTACAAATCTTGATAGTTGGAAACGACGACAATACGTCAAGCTTTGTAATGCACAAATCAGTCAGACCATTCACCTGAACAGCATATTTAGTGATAACTGCATCGTACCAGCCTGCGCGACGGCGGCGTCCTGTTGTTGTGCCATATTCATGCCCAACATCAATAAAAGTATCACCATCGGCACAGAAAAGCTCTGTGGGAAATGGTCCTGAACCAACACGCGTAATATAGGCCTTTGCAACACCTAGTACGCGATCAATCTTTGTTGGTCCGACTCCTGCGCCCACTGCTGCCCCACCGGCGGTAGGATTTGACGAAGTCACGAAAGGATAGGTTCCGTGATCGATATCAAGTAGCGTGCCTTGTGCACCTTCGAATAGTACCCAATCTTCCCTGTCAATTGCATCGTTAAGCAGCGGCACTGTGTCTTGAATGTAAGGCTTTAGACGATCTGCATAGGCTAGATATTCTTCTGCAATTTCTTCTACCGTATAGGTAGGCAAATCATAGACCTTTGACAGTACGTCATTTTTCTCTACCAAGGCAGCTGCAACTTTTTCTTTAAAGATGCTGCGGTCAAAGAGGTCTTGCATGCGCAATCCCATACGTGAAATCTTATCTTGGTAGGCAGGTCCGATACCGCGCTTTGTTGTTCCGATAAGGTTGTCGCCTAGTCTGCGCTCATGCGCTGCATCAAGGTCGCGATGATACGGCATAATGAGATGTGCATTCGAGCTGATGATTAGACGTTCACAGCTAATGCCACCCGATTCAACCTTGTCAATTTCGTTAATCAGTACTTTTAGGTCAAGCACGCAGCCATTGCCAATAACGGGAGTAACGTTTTCATGAATGACGCCACTAGGAATAAGGTGAAGCTGCAGTTTACGTTCCCCAACTATTACTGTGTGTCCGGCGTTGTTACCACCTTGATAGCGCGCTACATAATCATAGTCGCGTGATAGTAGGTCGGTGATTTTACCCTTGCCTTCGTCGCCCCACTGGGCGCCCAACAATACAACACTAGGCATGTGAACTTCTTTCTCTCGTCATAAATTGCACTAAAAGTACCGATTCATTATCTCACAGCAGCTTTGCTTAGCTCGATATAATCAAGAGCCTAACTTACTCAAAAACAGTGCTTCTGCAATAGTGCATTTTTCTAGTTCATCTATACAGACGCTTTCGTTTGCTCCGTGAACATTTGAAAGCTCGCTATCAATAGGTCCAAACAGCAAGAATTCTGCATCAGGAGAATACTGCTGCAAGACTTCTAGCAAAGGGATACTGCCCCCACTGCCTGCTTCCCCACAGGGAAATTGGAAGGCTTCTGTCAGACACTCTTTCATTAGTGTCGTAAGCGGGCCGCCTGCGCTGCCGTCTGTAGATAATACAGCAAAAGCATTCATGACATTTTCATCTGTGAAGGTCAACTTCGCACCCCAAGGGATATGTGCCTGCAGGTGCTGCTTCAAAGCAGCGAGTACTGTCACGCCATCTTGTCCAGACGGAAAGCGTAGTGAAATCTTTGCGCTCACCTTTGGGATAACAATATTGGATGACTCTTCAATGCTGGGCATATCCACACCAACAACCGTTGCTGCTGGATGCGTCCACAGCTTAGAAGCAATATCGCCTTCTTTGACGATACCTACCAGCTCGATGTCTTCAGGCACTTCTGCTTGACGGCGAAAAAGCTCTTCACTGTAAACAGCACTGCCAACATAATCGCTGCTCTTCACACCTTCGATAACGGTGTTGCCCTCTGCGTCATACATGCTAGAAATCAAACGCGTCAAAGCAAGGTATGCATCAGGAGCAGGTCCGCCGAAAGCACCCGAATGCAAGGCATTGGGCAAAGTCTGAATTTCAATGTTTAGCTCTGCGACACCGCGCAAAGTGGTTTGCAAAATAGGTTTTCCGCGCTCTAGATTGCCGCCATCACAAACCAGAAAAACGTCAGCTTTAAAACGCTCATGGTCTGTCGGAATATAGACAGGCAGCGAATCACCGTACTCTTCTTCACCTTCAAAACAAATCTTAATAGTGAAGGGGAGTTCGTCCACACCAGCCACACCAAAGTATTCGCAGACCGTGCGCAGCGCTGATAAGTGTTGTACGATACCTGCCTTGTCGTCTGCAGTGCCGCGACCAAAATAGCGACCGTCACGCTCGACCATAGTCCAAGGGTCACTGTCCCAGCCCTGATCCATTGGTGCTGGCTGAACATCATAATGTGCATACAGAAATACCGTGGGTTTCTGGTTGGAATGGTCAGACTCCCCCGCTTTTGTGCTTTTTGTTTCTGCCCAAACGGTAGGATTTTGACTATTCACATCAAGCATCTCGATGTGGCTAAAGCCGATTTCTCTGAGCATGTCTGCAATAACTTCAGCGCACTTATGTGACTGAGCCGGGTCATACCCCGGAAACGCCAACGATTGGTACGCTACTAACTGGCCGAGCTGCTCTTTGCGAAGCTCACGTTCGGCTACGGCAAAATTGCGCAGGCTGTCATTATTTGTGCTTGTCATTGTTGTTTTGCAAACCCTTCTACAACATAGGTGCCACTGCGCTCATCCTTGCTAATTTCAAGGTAGCCCTTTGCAGCCGCATCTTCGAGCAGCTGATTAAACGATCTGTAACCATAGCTGCGCTCGGAAAACTGTGGTTTTTTGCGGCGAATCGTATCTTTTACCAGCGAGCTGTGCATCTTTGAGGTGCTTTCACGCTGCATTGCGTCAATCGTTTCAAACAATAGCTTGTATGCAGGGCGCTGCTTGCGCGTGACGTTTTCGCCAATCTTTGGCATCTCTTTGCCAGCACCAATGTCATCGTAAAAGATGAACTCGTCACAGTTATTGGCAAGCAGGTCACTGGTTGAGTCTTTTAGTCCAACACCAATGATGGTCTTGCCATTTTCGCGCAACTTGCTGACCAAGGGTAAAAAGTCGCTATCGCCTGACACGATAACATAGGTATCGATATGGTCTTTTTGAAAGCCCATCTCGAGAGCATCAACGACTAGCTTGATATCAGCCGAGTTCTTGCCTGTCATATAGCGGTCAGGAATTTCAACAAGTTCAATTCCTAGTTCGTGTAATCCCACAACATATTCTGGAAAGCGTTGCCAATCGCAGTATGCGCGCTTTGCAACAATCTTTCCTTTTTCTACAAGGCGCTCGAGAATCAACTGCATATCTAGCTTGTCAGTACGTTTGCGACGTCTGCCACTTGCAGATTTGGGCTGAATTCCTAGTGCCAAATTTTCAAAGTCTATAAATACGGCCAGTTGTGCCTGGTCCTGAGGCATATGCCTCTCCTTTCTTCTACAAGACATCATGTACGCCTTTATAGGCGCTAATCATGTCTATTCGTTTTTCAAATAGTGAACGTTCTAAGCCCACAGGATAGCGATGCGGTCTCATAAATCGCTGATGGCTTCTGTCTAAAGCCGACAGTCCTGCAAGGCACCTATCGCGAATGCTGTGAACGTCATCGTTGTTGTTAAAGCTTTTTCCCCTTTCAAAAAGCACGTGCAGCAGTTCTGAACTTTTCGCCTGAGGCTCAAAAGTCTTTTGACGTGTCATATCAAGAGGATCAACAATGACTGCAGCAAGGTCATCTGCGGGCGGGTTCAAGGCATCGTAAATCATGTCGCCCACTGGTCTGTCCTTCTCGTTAAAGAATCTGCGCACAGCCTGAATACCCGGAGTACTGGTCTTTACTGCCTGATCTGAAACCTTAATCTTTGGCTGCCACGGGCAATCTGGCGAATTTCTGAAAGCCGTCATCTTGTACACACCGCCCAGTGCAGGCTGGTTACCCCCTGTTGCCAGGCGCGTGCCAACTCCCCACGAATCAATCAATGCCCCTTGAGCCTTAAGACTTGAAATCGTATGCTCATCAAGGTCATTGCTCGCATATATCTTTACGTGATTAAGACCTGCATCATCAAGCATCGCGCGCGCGCGCTTTGACAACCATGCGAGGTCGCCTGAATCAAGGCGAATCCCTGTGAAGGTTCCGCCCTTAGCTTCCAGTTCTACCCCTGCCTCTATGGCAGCTGCGATTCCTGCAAGCGAATCATAAGTGTCGACTAATAAAATCGAATTATTGGCAGAGGAGCGCGTCCATGCCTGGAAGGCTTCCTTTTCACTATCATGTGCCGTCACCCAAGAATGCGCGTGAGTTCCTGCTGTTGGAATACCAAAGATGCGCGCTGCTTCTAGATTAGACGTTGCACTGCAGCCCCCAATGTATGCTGCACGGCTGGCACTGATTCCCCCATTGGGACCCTGTGCGCGGCGAAGGCCAAACTCCAAAACAGGGTCACCTTCAGCGGCAATATAGCAGCGAGCCGCTTTTGTAGCAATAAGTGTCTCGAAGTTCAGGCGGTTCATGAGCACTGTCTCGAGCATCTGTGTTGCAATAAGTGAACCCGTAACACGCACGACTGGTTCGGTAGCAAAGACAATGCTTCCTTCTGGCGCAGCTACTATTTCGAAATCTGCGTTTAAGGTTTGCAAGTAATCAAGAAAGTCTTTGCTGAAAAGATCTGTTCCATCAGGTGCCTTAAGCGTCGAGAGCCACTGACAATCTGCTTCATCAAATCCCCAGTTCTCTAGATACTGAATCAAGCCTTCAGTTCCTGCAAAAACAGCAAACCCGCCGCCAAAGGGATTGTCTCTAAAGCTGTAGGTAAAGGATGCTTCGGCACTGGTCATTCCCTCACGGAAATAAGCTTGTGCCATCGTCATCTGGTACAGGTCTATGAGCAGCGGATTAGATTTCATTATGTTGTTTCACTAGGCAAGGAGGCGACTAAGGATTTCGTTGACAACCTTGGGGTTTGCTTGCCCCTTTGTTTCTTGCATAACTTGTCCGACGAAAAAGCCCATGAGTCCTGTTTTGCCGCCACGGTAAGCGTCAGCCTTGTCTGGGTTGGCCTCGATGATTTTTGCAATGATACCTTCAAGTTCACCAGCATCGCTCATTTGCTTCATGCCACGCTCTTCAACAATGGTCGCAGGGCTTGCGCCTGTTTGCACCATCAGCTCGAAGACCTCTTTGGCCTGTTTGCCACTAATAGTGCCATCTTGAACCAAGGTGACGAGCTCCATGCAATCTGCGCTACTAATCTTGCTTTGCCCTGCGGTAATTCCCTCTGCATTTAGATAAGCACTTAGATCACCCAGTACCAGATTTGCAAAAGGTTTCGCATATTCCTTTGCACGGTCTTGTCCTACAGTAGCAAGTCCTTCGTCAAAGTATGCTGCCAGCTCAATGTCGCCAACGATAACGCTTGCGTCTTGAGCAGGTAGTCCTGCGTCTGTCATCAGACGCTCTTTGCGCTGATCAGGCAATTCTGGCAGGCGGCTTGCGATATCTTCGATTTGCGTGTCAGTCAATACAACAGGGGCAATATCAGGCTCGGGGAAGTAGCGGTAGTCTTGTGCGTCTTCTTTCGAGCGCAAAGCTGAAGTCACCTTTGTCACGGGGTCATAGTGACGCGTTTCTTGGGTGACTTTTCCGCCCGATTCGATAAGTTCAACCTGACGTACGATTTCATAGGCAACACCATCGTGCAATGCCTTAAGCGAGTTCATGTTCTTGAGCTCTGTTTTTGTACCGAAGGGCTCTGTGCCACGTCTGCGCACTGACACGTTAGCGTCACAGCGCATGGAGCCCTCCTCCATATTGCAATCTGAAACACCTAGTGTCAGAAAGATATTGCGCAATTTGTGCACAAAGCGGCGCGCTTCTTCTGGCGTGCGAATGTCGGGCTCACTAACCAGTTCCATCAAGGGCGTTCCTGCGCGGTTGAAGTCAACCAGCGACTGAACCGCTCCCGTGATACGGCCATCACTACCACCCAAGTGAATCATCTTGCCCGTGTCTTCTTCTAGGTGGATGCGCGTAATACCAATGTTGGCGCTGTACCTTTGTCCGTCTTCTGCCAGCTGAACGTTGTCTGCTGTGTCTGCATCATAGCGCTGCCAAACAAACTTTTCATCAACTTCGATAGTTACTTCGCCATCAAAGCAAAAAGGTGTGTCGAATTGCGAAATCTGATAGTTTGCTGGCATGTCAGGGTAAAAGTAGTTTTTGCGGCTGAACTCGCTCCAGCGTGCAATGTCACAGCCAATGGCAAGTCCTGAAAGCACGGTCCACTCGATTGCCTTTGAGTTAGGCACGGGCAAAGCACCTGGCATACCTGCACAAGTCGGGCAGGTGCGCGAATTGGGTTCGCCGCCAAAAGCTACGGGGCAACCGCAGAACATCTTTGTTTGCACAGAGGTGATTTCTGTGTGAATTTCAAGTCCGATTACTGCTTCCCAATCGTGCAGTACATCTTTTAAATCTCTGGGCATGGTCTTACCTTTCAATCATGTCTTTGCTGGGCTAAAAATTTTGCTTATACCTTAGCGTTATTCTGGAAATGCCAAATATACTAATACGGGAAGCCCAATATAGTATTGGCTGCCTCCCCTGGGGAATTGCTGCGTAATAATACTGCCAGATGCGTACCTGTCCGAACCATACAAGCTTGTCACTAAAACAGGGTTAAAACCTGCGTCGCGGAGTACGTCCATCGCATCATCTTCATTCATGCTTAAGACGTTAGGGATTTCTGCCTGTGCTGCAGATCCTCTGGACACGATAAAGCCAACACGTTCACCGCTGCGCAAAAGCGTGTCTTGCGCTGGAGGCATTTGCGACAGCACCGTGCCTTCTCTGACAGTTGGATCAATCATGCCAAATATTTCTGGCTCAAACCCTGCTGTCTCGATTGCAGCGATTGCTTGTGTCTCGTTGTTTCCACTAAGGTCTGGCACAGGATGATCAGTAGTTGAGTTGCCCATCGATATCATGACCAAAACGGGTGAGCCAGGGTTTACTCTATTGCCCTCACCAGGTGTCTGTGCCACAACATGGTCAATCTCGCCCCGTGTCGTTGAAGCATGGTAAAACACAGGATTAAAACCTGCATTAGTCAACACATTGCGCGCGCCACTTTCTGTCAGTCCAACCACGCGCGGGACTTCAAGATTGGCTTCAAGAACACCTGCTGATATAAGCACCGTTATTGCAGCACCTATCGGCACCTGTGTGCCTGTTACGGGCAAAAAACCTAGTACCGTTCCTGCAGGCACCGAATCGTCAAAAGTCTGTATTGCGTTGATGTTTAGGCGACTAGCAGTCAGCTCCATCTGAGCTTCTTCAAAGTCCATACCATTTACATTGGGCACTGTTGCATATCTAGACTCTGCCGCAACACGGATGATTACCGTTGTTCCACGCAGCGCAACTTCGCCTGCTGCAGGGGTCGTTGACAGAACTTGACCTGCGGGGACTCCTTCTGCGTCTTCTTCAAAGATTTCAAAGCGAAAGCCAGCTGCCATTATAGTTTCGCTGGCATCTGCTGCAGTTTCTCCTGTTACGCTGGGCACTTCTACTTGGAAGAAGAGGACAACAACCATCGTTACTATCGCTGCAACAACCAGGGCAACAGCGCCAAACCTCACCAGAAAGCGTGGTGAGTTGGGGAATTTGCCTGGAGACTGATCATCGTCTTCATCTGAGCTGTCTTCGCCTTTGCCGTGAGACACCTCTTCAAAGCTGAGGAACTCTTCTGGTTCTGGTAGCTGCGAGCTTAGTTCGCCGCGCAGATCCTGGATCTGATCTGCCAGTTCCTCTTCTTCGTCGCTGTCATCATCTTCTGAATCGTCAGAGTCATCGTCGTCGCTGTCTTCTGATTCTTCGGCATCTGGCTCTTCAGTGTCATCTTCGTTGTCGTCTGACTCTTCAACATCTGACTCTTCAACATCATCAGATTCATCATCATCCGATTCGGTATCGTCTGATGTATCATCTTCTGATACAGCTTCTTCAGTTTCTTCGACGTCTTCAACTTCCTCTACCTCTTCGACATCTTCAGGCTCTTTGCGAGAAAATGTGCCTAGGTAAATTTCATCTGCCTTATTTGTTAGTTTTTTCAGGAAATTCATATGTTCACTATGTTCCTTAGTTGCCCATCTGCCTAATCTGCGCGCGTGCTAACAGGGACACTGTTATACGGAAACGCAAAGCTGCTTTCTAGCGCAGCGCCTGCACGGAACAGGTCAGACTCCCTAAAGTGATTAGCAACTAGTTGCACGCTTGCAGGCAGTCCATCGATAAGGCGCGTTGGCAGCGACATTCCTGCGATTCCTGCCATGTTCACCGGAATCGTATAATAGTCGGACAGATACATAGCAGTTGGGTTGTCTGCGTGTTCGCCAAACTTGAAGGGCAGTGTAGGTGTCGAAGGTGTCAGCAACACGTCGGCACGCGCAAACACTGCCTCGTAGTCACCTTTGATGACCGTGCGAATCTTACGCGCCTTCGTATAGTACGCATCATAATGACCAGAGCTTAGGACATAAGTACCAATCATGATGCGACGAATGGTCTCTGAGCCAAAGCCTTCAGAGCGGCTGCGCATATACAGATCCAAAATATCGTCTGCACCGTCTGCGCGGTGTCCGTAGCGAATGCCATCAAGTCGCGCCAGATTGCTGGAAGCTTCTGCTGGTCCTAGCACGTAGTATGCAGGTAATCCGTATTTTGTAGATGGCAGAGTGATCTCGACAACTTCAGCGCCCATGCTTGCCAAAAGTTCAGCACTGTCCAACACTTCTTGTTTTAGGCGCGGGTCAAGACCGTCTTGGTCAAGCAAATCAGTGGCAATAGCAACACGCATACCTTCTACGCCTAGGTCACAACTTGCGACATAGTCATCAACAGGCAGATTGATGCTTGCTGCATCCTTGGTATCTTTTCCAGCGATTGCCTTTAGCGCAAGCGCGCTGTCGCGCACCGTGTGAGAAAAGGGTCCAATCTGGTCAAGCGAGGACGCAAAAGCAACGCAACCATAGCGCGAAACACGTCCGTAGCTGGGCTTCAGTCCCACTGTTCCCGTAAAGGCTGCTGGCTGGCGGATTGAGCCACCCGTATCAGAACCTAAAGTAATTGCTGCCATACCAGCCGAAACTGCTGCAGCACTGCCCCCAGAAGAACCGCCCGGTACACGGCTCACATCCCAAGGATTATAGGTATTTCCTCGTGCTGAAGTTTCTGTTGATGAGCCAAAAGCGAATTCATCCATGTTCAGCTTGCCTAGTGGCAAAGTGTGCGCATCTACCAGCTTGCGCGCAGCTGTACAGTCATAGGGTGACTGAAAGTTTTCAAGCATCTTTGACGAGCACGTCGTATGCGTTCCAACAAGGTTCATATTGTCTTTGAAGGCAACTGGTGCGCCTGCAAGTTCACCTAGCTCTGCAGCAGTTGCGCCGTCAGCAATACGCTTGTCTAGCTTATCTGCTGCCTCAAGGGCCAGCTCTGGGGTTACCTCGTTATAGGCGCTAATCTCTGCATCAACTGCAGCAATACGGTCAAGCATAGTACGAGCAACTTCGCGCGCACTAACTTCTTTGCTGGTAACAAGCTTTGAAATTTCAGATGCAGGCAAGAAAGGTAGGCTTGCACTGAGCTCTTTTAACTGTGAGTCTGCCATTATGCACCATCCCCTTCTAAACCTACACTAGGAATACCGTCAAGTGCCTTGATGCGCGGAACAAGGAAAGCGCCTTCTTTTGCTTCTGGTGCGTTCATCAACACAGCTTCTCTAGGTAAGCTCGGAACAGGTACGTCATCGCGCAAACTATCTGTTAGTTCAGCCGAATGCGTTGTTGGCTCTACACCATCAAGGTCAAGCTCATTCATCTGGTCAACATAGTCAAGAATTGTATTTAATTCATTTTGCAGGCCAGCAATTTCTTCTTCACTCAAATCGAGGCGAGCAATAAGTCCGATTTTTTGAACTTCAGCCGTAGTTAAGGCCATGGAAGTGTCTCCCTTCGAGGATTTTTAAACGTAGGACAAGTAAGCAATTTTAGCACCTTACTGAGTGAATTTCACCGCAGTTCCATAGGCAATAATTTCTACTGCGCCCTGCATAACAGAAGAGCCGCTGTAACGAGTCATGACAATAGCATCTGCACCCATTGTTTGTGCTTGATCTACCATACGTTTTGTTGCAAGAGCACGCGCCTTATCCATCATTTCTGTGTAGGCATGCAGTTCTCCACCAATAAGTGATTTTAGTTGTTGAGTAATATCGCGACCAATGTTTCTGGTCTGAACGGTACTACCACGCACAAGCCCTAAAGTCTCGAAATTCTTGCCTTCAATGGCTTCAGTAGTTGTCAAGATCATCTTCTTCTCCACCCATTTCCATTTCTATCACTGCTCTAATCACTTTAGCACAGTAGAGTGATAAAGTGCAAGAAAGCTTTCCGCATTCTATTTTAAGCGTTACTGGGGCAAAATAGGGCGAGTGAACCTATCACGTAACTCTTCTGCTGTGGCGCAGAGCGCCCATTGCATGAAGGCTTCAAAGTCTGCCTGTTCATCTTGCCCCTCAAGGTAGCGCACGCTGGACTGCAACTCGACTTTATTTGCCGCATCAAGCAAGGTAATAGTTCGCGCAGAAGAATGTCCTGCTGTCGTCACTAATCCAAGTTCCCGAAATACGCCTAAGCCCTGCGACACCGTTTCTTCACGCAATACCTGTGGGTCGTCGCTGCCCTTGCTGTTTGCCGCGCTGTTTGCCGCGCTGTCTTTAGCACTGTCTTTGCCGCTCTTATCAAAGGCACCGCTTTTGCGCAGCTGGTCATTACTGAGCTCTGCAAGATCGCGGTTGGTGATTTTAAATCCATTACCTTCATCTTGCGCAAGTCGCCGCAGTACTTGATACAGCGCAGCCAGTGATAGTCGCGGCGGTGCTAAAGGCATCAAGATGAAGCGATTAATTTGCGCATCCTCATGGTTAAACAGCAAATGAATACGTGCCGTATTACCATCACGACCTGCGCGCCCTGACATCTGGTTAAACTCCACCGCTGAAAAAGGAAAGTGGTACAACACGACATCGCGGATATCGCCAATGTTAACTCCTTCACCAAAGGCGCTGGTTGCAATAATGACGCGCAAGTCACCGTCGCGGAAACGAGACTCAACTTCTGCGCGCTCGCTGCGTTTCATACCGCCATTGTAAAAGGCCACCTTCCACGCAAGGTCGGGCAAAACTTTTCGAATGATGCGCGCAAGATTCACTGATTCTTTGCGCGAGTTCACATAGACGACCAGCTTCGTGCCCTGCTTCAGCGCACCCTCTTCTACTAGCTGCAGCAAATATTTTTGCTTGAAATCCTTTTTCTTTTCCGCCCGCTTATCTACCAGCTGTAAGTTTTCGCGCACATGTGGGTCAAGGACGCGCTTGTCTATATTTAGAGTTTCGCAAATACGCGCTGCCACTTCAGTGCCCGCAGTTGCGGTAACTGCCAAAGTCACTGGGGCATTTTGCTGTCCTACTCCCAGCTTTTCGATTGCAGTTCCCAGCGCTGCGTATGCAGGGCGATTTCCTGCGCGAGACTGACCAATATGATGGGCTTCATCAATTACCACAAAGCCGAATTGAGCAGCTTGTGCAAATGAACTCGCATGGAAGTGCAAATATTCAGGAGTCGTCAGCACAATATCAATCTGTCCATTGCGCAGTTGTTCGTAAGCGTCTTCGCGCTGCTCTATTCCCGTTTCACCGGTAATAACAGCAACGTTTAAGCCAATGCGCGAAAAAGCCTGCTCTAGGTGAAAGGCCTGGTCGGATACCAAGGCGCGCAAGGGATAGATAAACATACTGGGCTTGTTTTGCTTAATCGCCATAGTTGCTGCGTGAATGTGAAAAATAAGTGACTTACCACGCCCTGTTGCCATGACCGTCAAGGTATTGTCTCCCGCAGCCAAAGACTGCAAAGTTCGAGCCTGAGCGTCATGTAAACTGGCATCGCCGATAAAGATACGGCGCAATTCGTCTTCAAGTAACTGCGGCGCAAGTGCAGCAAGTCTTTTGCGCTCCATTCGTCCTGCTTCAAGGTCTTTTACGGCAGACTCTGCCGCATCAGCGCGTGCGATAAAGACATTGACGCCGCGTGATTGACCATCGTCAGCGTCTCCTGTAATGTCAGCAACAACGGCAGTATAACTAACACCTTGCGTATCAGCACTGCCATCAATGGCAGGGGCAAGTTCGCGCGCAAGGTCTCTATTAAGGAAACCCAACTGGCCTGCGCGAATACCCCGCAGCCTACTTGCAATAACGGCTACCGCATTGCTGTCATAGTCATTATTCGCATCACGAATAAGCTCTAACTTATCGCCTGGTTGCAGCTTTTCTATGAGTTCTTGACGTCCCTCAAAAGTCACACCAACTAGTTTTGTATGAAAGCTTTCTGCATCACTGATACCTGCATATTCGCGACGCTGAACGATTTCAGGTGCACGCTCAAAGAGCTTGCGCAAAAAGTCATCACCCTGCATCGATAGCTCGATTATCTTTAGCTGAACCCCTTGCCTACCGCGGAAGGTATCTTTATCCAGCCTAAAAATAGCGTCGGCTAAAGGCGGTGCTTGATTTGGCGCAGACAACCATTCATCGATGTTTTCTGCACGAAACCAAATCGAGGGGATTCGGGTGTCACTGCTGGAGCTACTACTACTGCTGCTTCTGCTGCTGTCAGCAGTAGCGCGATACACCTGCTGAGCATTAAAGCGCAAGTGTGTACCATCAGCACCCACGACTTTCGCCTCTGCAATTGCAATGTTTTCTGCACAAAAAATCGGACGTGCATTTCCCGAGCCACACGGTTCAAGCTGGTCAAGCTCCGTCACTAAATCATAATCAAGCTCTGCCAGGCTCACTGACAGGTCGTAACTTTTTTCTGGTACAAAATCCTCTTTGGGGAGTGTGTCCAGATAAGCAAAAAGACGCGCTTTGAACTCATCAAGACGCGATGCCTTTAGGGTCAGGCCTGCTGCTCCTGCGTGTCCGCCAAAGTGTTCCAACAGGTCAGAGCAAGCAGAAAGTGCCTTGAACAAATCGACCTTACCGATGTTTCTAGCTGAGCCTTCAGCGATGCCCTGCTCGTTAATGCTTGCAACGATGGTCGGTACCCCGTAGCGCTCTGCAAGGCGCGATGCCACAATGCCGCGCACGCCTTCGTGCCAGCCAGCGCCTGCCAGTACCAGTGCGCGCTGCCCGTCGTAGGTGCGCTGGGCTTGCTCTACCGCAGCGGTCTCTAATTCACGTTCAACCTCTTGGCGCTGTTGATTGCGCAAAATAAGTAGTTGCGCTGCATCTGTAGCCTTTGTCGGGTCGTCTTCTAGCAACAAGTCTAGGGCCTCTATGGGATCACCCACGCGACCTGCTGCGTTTAGGCGAGGACCAATAACAAAGGCAATGTTTTCTGCAACAATTTCTGATAGCTCTACGTTAGGCAGTTGCGCAGCTAGGGCGACGATCCCCGCGTATGGGCGCGTGCGCATCTGCTCGATGCCTGCTGCAACCAGGGCGCGACTCTCACCCGTTAAATTGATGACGTCAGCGACTGTACCGAGGGTTGCCAGATCCAAATACTCTAACCAGAGCAGCGGATGCATGCGACGAATACCCAATGCCTGCACCAGCTTTAGCGCAACAGCAGCGCCACTCAGTTCAAAAACAGTATCTTCTGGTTGTCCTACTTGCGCCTGGTTTGCCCCGTAGGTAGCGTCCATTTTGGGATTCAAGATGGGTACATTTTGCGGCAAATGGTCACCAGGCTCATGATGGTCAGTTATCGCAACATCAATGCCAGCAGCCTTAAGCATCTGAACTTCAACGTCTGCCGATATGCCATTATCAACAGTCACCACCAAATCTGGTGCCATCGCAATGAGCTTTGGCACACTGTTTGTGTTTAGACCATAACCTTCGCCTAAGCGCTTTGGAATAAGGTAGCTGACCTGTGCGGCACCTAACTTTCGCAGTGCGCGCACCATCAATGCGGTCGCGCTAATACCATCAAGGTCAAAATCACCAAAGATGCAGATATGTTCATTATTGTTAAGGGCATCCTCTAGACGAGCAACCACCGGTTCCATACCAGGCAGTGCAAAAGGATCAAGCCAGTCGCGCTCGAGGCTAGGACTAAGGAAGTTTTGAACAGCCTCGAACGTGCTAAATCCACGCGAGGCAAGCAAGCGCGCAAAGGTAGCAGATACGCCTAACTGCGACTGTAACTCATCTTCAAATGTCTTCATAAGGGCTTAAGCGTACCACAGCTAGAGGACAGTCACGAAAAAAGGGCTGCACCTTTGATGGTGGCGCAGCCCTTTTGAACTTAACTATTTACTGAGCAAAGTAACTAAATGCTAGTTAGACTTCTTCTCTTGTGCGAAGTAGTCCTGCACTGGCAACAGTTGCTACAAGAATCGCAAGAACAGCGATTTGTGCAAATACATTGACAGCGTCACCTGTCTTTGGGCCAGCTGCTGGTCTTCTGTTGTTAGCAGGTGCTGCATCTTCGTCAGCGTCGTCGCCATCATCGCCATCAACATTGCCAGCTGGTGGTGCTGTTGGACCTGGAGCTGGTGTTCCTGGGCCTGGCACTACTGGGCCTGGTGTTCCACCTGGCACATAAGGAGCACAAACACAAGGATATTCCTCACAAGTAGCACAAGAAGTTGACCCTGGTACACATCCGCATGGATATTCTTCGCAGTCCGGGCAAGGAGTTGGTTCTGGTACACATGTTGATGGATACTCACCGCATTCAGGGCACGGTGTTGGCTGTGGTACACATCCGCATGGATATTCTTCGCAGTCTGGGCAAGGAATTGGTCCTGGTACACATGTTGATGGATACTCACCGCATTCAGGGCACGGTGTTGGCTGTGGTACACATCCGCATGGATATTCTTCGCAGTCTGGGCAAGGAATTGGTCCTGGTGCACATGTTGATGGGTACTCACCGCATTCAGGGCACGGTGTTGGCTGTGGTACACATCCGCATGGATATTCTTCGCAGTCCGGGCAAGGAATTGGTTCTGGTACACATACTGATGGATATTCTCCACAGTCCGGGCAAAGTTCGCCGGTTACTCCGTATACCCAAACAATCGTATTGCCTCTGCTAAATTGTCTGTATCCGTCTAGAGCAGACGTTGCATCAGATTCATTACTCGCCAAATCAATATCGTTAATACTGACGTAATTATCAGCTGTAATAGCGCCGGTAACTCTTACTTGAGCATTCCCCCATACTGCAACACCCAACATGGCGACAATATCACCTATTAGATGAACATTCACATCATTTGCTTCATCGTTATAAACGAGAATACCGAACCCCTCACTAGTAATATTACCCGTAACAACAATTTCTGCATTACCTCCAGCACTGATACCAAATTCATCTGCCCTAATATTGCCTGTAACAACAATTTCTGCATTACCTCCAGCACGGATACCAAAATCTGAACTAATATTGCCTGTAACAATAACTGTGGGAGCGCCAAGGGATGAAGCAATACCTGTAAATGGCACATTGATATCACCGTAAATTGTTACCGTCCCATTGCCATCCGCATAAACACCGCTCGATTCCGTATTAAGGTTACCAATAACGGTAACGCTTGCACTGCTACTAGGAAGTGTCACAACGGCCCCACCTTCGACTGTGGCAATATTTCCTACAACAGTTACCGTTGCAGTACCATCAGCCACAATCCCAGAGATCCCTGCATTTATGGCTGCATTAATATTTACTACTGCATTTCCACTTGCAACAACACCATCACCCAAAGCATTAAGGGTACCACCTGTCAGCGTAAAGCCACTGCCAGCAGAATCTACAGCAAGCGGACCAGCAAGTGTCAAAGTATTGCCGCCAAGGTTCAAAGTAAGATTGTTAAAATTCGGAGTAAGTGCACCATGACTAACGTCATGTTGCAAATTGATAGTTACTCCAGGAACTGCATATGCGCTATTTAGCGCTTCTGCCAAAGTGTCAAAACCTGTATCAGCTGCTGGTATACCAGGGCTAATTGAATCTGCAAGAATATAAGCATCATCTGTTGTCAAAACGCCTGTTAGAGGCTCAATTTCAATATAGAGCTCTTCAGCTGCATCCTCTTCGATTGTCACCTCTTCAGCAACCGGAGCTTCTTCAACCTCTACTTCAAGAGCCACAGGTACATATTCCGCAGACTCATCTACTACAGGAGCTTCAACTGCTGGTGTATACTCAGGAGCTTCTACCGTAACAGTAGCACCATCGTCATACTCAGCCGCATCAACTGCAAACGCTACCGCTGACATGCTAGCTGCCGAAAGCATCACAATTACAAGAAAGGCTGCGATTAGCCTTCTCATTCCTTTAATGCCCCTATTTCTTTTTCTGATTACTTTTCTTTTCTCCATACAATTCCCCCTTAAGTTCGGTCCTCCATAAGATTGGCGATCCTTTTTAATAGGCAACCTAAGCATGCCTAAAATGTACAAAATAACACACGTTATTTTGTACATTGCAGGACATTTTAACACCCCAAATAGCTTATATGTGCGAAATGAGTACAATATAGACACATTGGCAGATTTTGAAGACGAGAATCTACTATTCGCCTGAACCAAATCCATTCATCTTTGCACGAAAAAAGGGCTGCACCTTTGATGGCACAGCCCTTTTGAACTTAACTATTTACTGAGCAAAGTAACTAAATGCTAGTTAGACTTCTTCTCTTGTGCGAAGTAGTCCTGCACTGGCAACAGTTGCTACAAGAATCGCAAGAACAGCAATTTGTGCAAATGCGTTGTTAGCATCACCTGTTGCTGGACCAGTTGCTGGTCTTCTGTTGTTAGCAGGTGCTGCATCTTCGTCAGCGTCGTCGCCATCATCGCCATCAACATTGCCAGCTGGTGGTACTGCTGGTCCTGGGCCTGGCACTACTGGTGGTGGTGTACCATTTGGTGGCTCTTCCTCTACTAGTGGTGCATGCAGAACTTCAAGATAGAAAGTTCCTGTTTCTGCATTAAAGGCAGAAGTAACTATCCAGCCAAAATAATATTCGCCAAATTCAAACATGAATTCAGGAACTACCCCGTCAAGGAAGACAGTGAATTCAGCAGGAGTCCATCTTTCAACACCTGCCCAATTTGAAGGCACGTCTTCGACAGTTATAGTGCGAACCGCATCAAGATTGCCCGCACGGAAGTCTTCCAATGATCCTCTAAATGAAGTAGCAACTATAGTGAAGGTCGCAGGTAGGTCGGCACTATCATATCCGCAATCACAGTCAGTACCGCACGGTTCAAGACCGTAACAAAAAGCACAACACCAGTTGCCGTAGCCGTTTTCAGGCCCATTTTCTGGGTAACCATTTTCAGGATATCCATTCTCTGGACCATTTTCTGGGTAACCATTTTCAGGATATCCATTCTCTGGACCATTTTCTGGGTAACCATTTTCAGGATATCCATTCTCTGGACCATTTTCTGGATAGCCGTTTTCAGGATATCCATTCTCTGGACCATTTTCAACAGGTCCGTTTTCATAGCCATTATCGCAACAATCGTTGGTGGCAACAACATCAACATAGTCATCCACATCCACTGCGAAAGCTATAGCTGACATGCTGGCTGCAGCAAGCATCGCAATCACAAGAAAAGTCGCGATTGACTTTCTCATTCTTTTAATGCCTCTGGCTCTTTTCCTAATTACTTTTCTTTTTTCCATCTTGGCTTCCCCTTACTCTCTTTCCATTTAAGAACCCTGGGTAATGTCCTAATATACGCAGAGTAAACTCCACATTTATACTGCGGCGATAGTACCACATAGAGCAAGGAATTGCTCAAAAACGCAGCTAAATCGCAAAATTTGTGAATATTTAATGAATCAGAGCTTATTGCTCATCGCGGATTTTTCGCAACAATTCTGCTGCTTCAGGAGAAATGCGATCTTTTAAAGTCGTACGCTTTGGGTGCGCGTCGCGCTCTCTTTCCCATTCGCTGTAGCCAAAACTCAGCTGCTCGGCAAATTCTGCAGCACTACGGCGCACTACCCCTTTGCCTAGAGAAGTCCACTGAACCAGAGCATCACTACTGACTACTTCGACTTCAATGTTTGCAGCAATCGCCTGCTTTACAAGGCGCTCGATCACAGCGTCTGCGCTTTTACCAAAATCTGAAAAAAGAATAGTGACCCCTAAAGTCTTTTCTTCTTTGCGCTCACTTACAGGATTGTTTTTCCCGTCAAAAACAACTGTTGCCTCGAATTGCTGGCCAGCATATGAAGCAACATCAGAAATCAGTGCGTCGCGAGCCAAGTCCCATTCATCTTCGCGCGCAAGGCGCTTGTAGGGATTTGCTTGAAACATCAAGTTGTATCCATCAATTATGAGCTTCTTAGCTTTTGGCATGAATAGATTATATCGTGGCACGACACGGGAACAATAAAATAAGCTGTGCCTTTAATAGACACAGCTCACTTCATATGCAGTATTTCGAATTCTGATTTACGGCTTAGCTTCTTCTTTTCTCATGCGAAGTAAGCCTGCTGATGCAAGTGTTGCTACAAGGGCTGCAAGAACAGCAATTTGCATAAACGAATTATCAGTGTCTCCTGTTTTGGGGCCAGCCACTGGTCTTCCATTTTCTGAAGGCGCAGAACCATCCGTTCCTGAGCCATTTCCTGTTTGCTGCGAAGAAGAGCCATTACCGCCACCAGGGGGGCAACTATCATCGAGCGGCGCAAACACTACAATGGCAAATGCCTCGCCATCAGGAGTAATGTAATCAGTTTCATAAAGTACGCCCTCTGCGTAACCTCTAGGACGATGCTCATTAAGACCATCATTAAGCTGTTCTTGAATCATTTCTACCGTGATAGTAGCTCTTTGACCAGGCGCAGCCCAATAAGACAAGTCTGTCAACATTTCCATCTCGATGAAGTCATCTATTTCGCCATCTTCATCTAAGGTATAGAAATCAACCCACGCAGTAAGCGAATTTGGTGGGAAGAACAAAACTTCAACATCTAAGATGTTCGTATCTGGATTAAACCAGGAATACACTACTAAGCCACTTGAGTATTCATACCCAGCAGGAGCAGCCATAAAGCTAGGGGCAATTTCCCAAAGAAGTTCGTCGGTGCCTTCTACCTCGTAGTCATACCACATCAATAGTTCTTCGGTAGATACATCAAGAAAGGTTTCAGATCTTATCTCGACTGCCTTTGAAAAATCATAGTCATCCCATGTTCCGGTAAAGCCCGTAGCGCTGATGGTAATGTACGGTGGCATTTCTACGAAAAACTCATCGCAATCGCAATAGTACTCATAACAGTAATCATCGCACCAATCGCAAAAGTCTTCTAGAGCAGCGGCTTCACTAACGCTACTGCCATCAATGTCACTATTATCGTCGATATCGCTATCGGTATCTTCAACGATGCTACCTTCATCAGCGTCGCCGGCAGCCTCAGTGCCAGCATCAACTATGTCAGTTGCGACGATTGAAGATTCAAATTCTAGTGCCAATGCCTGCCCTGTTGGCAAGATAAATGACAATGCCATTATTACAACCAAAACAAAGGCTACTAATTTCGTGCGGTCCTCCTTTAATAATCTATACACTATTTATCTCCCTTCTGTGGGAACACGCAAATTTACAGATTGTATTAGACGCAATACACCGCACGGTGAATAGATTATATAAGATTAAAGTCGCTATAAAGATAGTCTTAAAAAAGATACGTTGCGCTACCGTAGAAAACTAAAAACAAGAAAGTTGCAGGTAATGCTTGTCGAAAACATCAACCTAGCACAGCAAGGACTCTATACGTCTTCATCTTCAGCAAATTGCGACAAGTACAAATCGGCATAGAATCCGCCAGCTGCAAGCAGCTCATCATGAGCGCCCACTTCAGCAATGCGTCCTTGTTGCATGACAACAATCTTGTCAGCATCACGAATCGTCGACAGCCTATGCGCAATTACAAAGCTCGTTCGCCCCTTCATTAAGCGTGCCATAGCTGCTTGAATCAATTTTTCAGTTCTGGTATCTACCGAACTAGTTGCTTCGTCCAAAATCATAATAGGAGCATCACGCAAAACAGCGCGTGCAATGGTCAGCAGCTGCCTTTGACCAACAGATAGGTTTTGCGCGTCTTCTTGCAATACCGTGTCATAACCATCTGGCAAGGTGCGAATAAAGTGGTCAGCAAAAGCTGTTTTGGCCGCCTCTATTACATCTTCCCTGCTTGCATCTTCGCGCCCATACGCAATATTTTCAGCAATCGTTCCGCTAAACAGCCACGTGTCTTGCAAGACCATACCGAATTGTTTCCGCGCCTCAAGACGCGTCATCTGCTGCGTATCAACACCATCAATCTTGATAGAGCCACTATCAATGTCATAAAAACGCATCAGCAGATTAACAATAGTTGTCTTGCCCGCACCCGTCGGCCCCACAATCGCAATCATCTCGCCGGGATTAACGTGCAAGCTCCAATCCCTAATCAAGGGTTCATCAGGTACATAGTCAAACTGCACAGAATCAAATTCAACTGCGCCATGGGGGGCATGGGGGAGTTTGTCCATGGGGGCGTATGGAAGCTTATTCCCTACGTGAAAGGCCTCTCCGCTCGCTTCACTCGGTCGAGGTGACAAGGGGAGAGCTGGACATACTCCCTCGTCTTCGGGACTTTCTTCGTCTTCTTCTAACAATTCGAAAACACGCTCGGCAGCAGCAATTGTGCCCTGAATCAAGTTTGCCATCTGCGCTGTCGTAACCAGCGGCTGTTGGAATTGGTGCACATACTGAATGAACGCCAGAATCAGACCGATTTCTAGGGCTCCGATATTGGTTCCCAAAAACATGACTTCCGGGCGCGTCAAAATGGCAGCGACAGCAACGATGAGCACATATTGAACATTAGTGACCAGCGTGAACAGGGGCATCAAAATGCTGGTTAGAAACTGTGCCTTCCACGAACTGGTATAAAGTATCTGGTTTGTTTTGCGAAAGCGCTCAACTGAAATCTCTTCGCGATTGAATGCCTTGATGACATTGTGTCCGCTAAAGTTTTCTTCGATTTGACCGTTGAGTTCGCCCAGTTGTTCTTGCTGGCGACCAAAGAAGCGCTGCGCTTTTGGTGCAATGTATGCGGTTAGCATGAAGGTCACGGGTAGCGCAATAAGTGAAATAATCGCAAGCGCCCAGTTGATGGCAAACATCATCACGAGGATACCGACAATCATGATCAGTGATATCAGCGTTTGCGTCATGACCTGTTGCAAGTTGGTATTGATAAGGTCAATGTCGTTAGTGATGCGCGATAAGGTATCGCCGTGGGATTTACGGTCGAAATAGCGCAGGGGCAACCTGTCTAATTTTTCTGAAGCTTTTTGGCGCAGTCCCCAAATAAGTCTTTGCGTTACGGTAATGATTATGCGCTGCTGAAAATAGCTAAACACAGCGGCAGCAATATACAGCGCTGCAACGCCGGCAAGAACCCACGCAATAAAGGTAAAGTCTATGCCTGGCACCCAAAGGATAGTGCCGGTTTCAGCGGCCTCTTGGACAGCGGCAAGTGTTGCTTGTACAAAGTTTGCAAGCTCATTCGTTGCCTCTGCAAGTACGCGCGGTCCTAGCACGGTAGCAGTAACGCTAAGCAGTGCAAGCAGCGTTGCAAAGGCAAGAAGCAACCTATCCTTTTTCAGCAGAGCAAGGAATTTTTTGAGCGTGCCCATGAAGTCATCGACATGTGCAGGAGGAGCAGCAATAGCAGCAGCTGCGTTTACGCTGCTGTACTGTGAAGACTTGCGTCTTTCACGCTCGATACGGCTGTCTTTATCTTTTGCCGTGCTTGATTTCTTGCCTTGCCGTGCGTCTTGTTGCGCGGCTGGCTTATGCTTATCGTCTGCCCGCTTTGGCATATTGCTCCACCTCCTCTGCTGTTAGCTGGGAGGCTGCTATTTCTTGATATACCTTATTGCTAAGCATGAGCTCATCATGCGTACCGATGCCACCAATCTTGCCATCTTCTAGCACCATGATCTGGTCAGCGTCTTGAATCGTCATAATGCGCTGAGCAACGATAATCATCGCGCTATCTTTTTGCAGCGGCTTTAATGCCGTGCGCAACTGGGCATCGGTGCGCAAATCAAGCGCAGAGAAGCTATCATCAAAAATATAGACTTCGGGCTTTTTAACCAGCGCACGCGCAATGGCAAGGCGCTGTCTTTGGCCGCCAGAAAAGTTTGTACCGCCGCGTGCAACACCAGTGTCTAATCCATCAGGAAGTACACTCACGAAATCCCACGCCTGGGCGGTTTTCAGAGCTTCAATTATTTCTTCATCACTTGCATCAGGCTTGCCATAGCGAATATTATCTGCCAGCGTGCCAGAAAACAAAACGGCCTTTTGAGGGATATAGCCTATACGGTTGCGCAAATCATATTGCGCTTGCTTGCGAATATCAAGTCCGTCAAGCAATATGTTGCCTGAACTTACCTCGTACAGTCGCATAGCAAGATTTGCAATAGTGGACTTTCCTGAACCGGTTGAGCCAATAATGGCAAAGGTCTGTCCTTTGCGCACCGCAAAACTAATGTCTTGTAAAGTAGGCACTTCACTGGCAGCACCCTTTTGGTCTTCGAAGGAAAAACTTACGGTATCAAATTCAAGTGCGGCAAATTCAAGTGCAGGTGCACCGGCGCAGATGTTGGAGGGCTGGTCAGACTCCCCCGCTTTTGCTGTGTCGCCAGCACCATCAGCACCACCATCGGCAGCAGGGTCGGCGATGACGGGGTCGGTGTCTAGTACCTCCATGACGCGCTCGGCACAAACGCTGGCGCGCGGCACCATGACCATAATCATCGAGAGGAACATCAGCGAATACAGCACCCACATGACGTATTGCTGGAATGCCATGAGGCTGCCTAGCTCGACGCCGCCGCCGGCTAGCAGGTGGCCGCCGAACCACATGATGGCGATTGTGGTCAGCTGAATGATTAGCATGACGATGGGCATCAGGGCAATCATGATTTTGTATGCGCGAATGTTAGCGTCAGTCAGGTCGTCGTTTGCCTCACGGTAGCGTGCTTGCTGGAAGGGCTGTCTGTTAAAGGCACGAATGACGCGTACCCCGATGAGGCCTTCGCGCGCTATTAGGTTTAGGTGGTCGGTCTTTTTCTGGATACTGCGGAAAATGGGCATGACGAACTTAATCGTCAGCAAGAAAATGATTGCAAAGGTCGGCAGCACTGCTGCAAATATCCACGATAGTTGAGCGTTTTCGCGAAAGGCCAGTGCAAAGGCCAGTATGATGTAGATGGGAACGATTAGTCCCATGCGCAGCAGCAAGAAAGATACTTGCTGGATTTGCTGCACATCATTGGTGGACCTGATAATCAACGACGCTGTCGAGAAACGGTTGAGCTCGACCAGCGAGAAGCTTTCTACTTTGGTAAATACTTTTTCGCGCAGGTCGCGCGCAAGTCCTGCTGACACGCGAGAACAGAAAAAGCCTGCCAGTACCGCAGCAATTCCGCTCAGCACGGTCACGGCAAGCATCAGGCCGCCTACCTGGTACAGGTACGCCATTTGCGTGGCATAAGTGCCAACGACCCCAGCTGCAACTTCGGCTTCGGTAAGACCCATGCGCACAATGCCAGTGTCGACAATGCTGCTCATAAGCGTTGGTAGATACAATTGAAAAGCGGCTTGTGCAAGCGTCGTTATCGCAATCATCACAAGCGCAAAAGGATAGGGCTTTAGGTAGCGCAGAAACAGTTTACGCACTATGGCACAGCTTCCACCTCTAGTATTACAACGCTGCCCAGCAGCACTAGTTCGTCAGGGCCAGGAACTTGCCTCACAACAGTACCCAGTGCTTCACCCTCGCCGTCTGCGCCAGACATGGGCAGAGTCGCTACCAGCCCGTAGCCATGCAAAATTTCAATAGCCTCTGAAACGGAAAGTCCTGTTACATCTGCCAGAGGGAACTGGATAATGTCTGATGGCTCACCTGTTGATACAACCACCACGACAACAGAGCCTTCCAATACTTCTGTGCCACCTGATGGACTTTGCAAGGCCACCTGACCTTCAGGAACTTCTAAGTCAGGAGATCGCACGATATTGAAAACCAATTCTAGTCCTTCAAAACTGGCGTATACATCTTCTTCATCATGACCCAGCACATCAGGGACATGGGTCGTATAAATTTCGCCATCATTAGGGTCAGCTGCCAACACCAGTGATACGGGCGCACCCTCTGCTACCTCGTCGCCATAGTTAGGCGAAGTCTTTATCACCGTGCCGGGCAGTGCCCCGTACGGCGTGTCTTCTAGCGTCGCCACAGACACTGTTCCCAACGTAAATCCTACACGGGTCAGCTCGCGATCTGCCTCTTCTTCAGTCAGTCCAATAAGGTTAGGCACCGCCAGCTGCACCACCACTTCCCCTGCGGGCGGTGGCGGAGTCAAGTCTAGGCGCGCAATGGCAAAATAACCCAGCGCTAACAACGCCGCAATAATAACAGCAATCACAACCCAGGCAACTTTTGACTTTACTTCGGGTTGTGCAGCAAGGGATGCGGCATCAGGGATTTGAGCAGACACTTTGCCCTTTTCTACCGATGAGCTTTTATAGCGAACAATTTGCGGAGACAGTCCAGCATCTTTGAGTTTTGACGTTGCTTCTTCTTCGCTAAGGCCAGTAACATCTGGCAGGTTTACTTGAACGCGTTCGTTAATAGAAGGTCCGCTTGACACCAGTAGTAGCGATTCAAGTTCTGGCGAGGCCAGTACTCCCGCTACGGGGTGCTGATCCATAACAGAACCCTTCATGATGTCATCATTGTAGTCGTAAATTACACGGGGTTTAAAGCCAATTTCTGCGAGCTCTTCTAAAGCAGTGCCCTGACTTTTGCCCAAGACATCTGGCATAAGGATGTTGTCGCTCTCCATCTTTGTGCGGAAATCCTCATCAAGAGGACCCGTAGAAACAACAACAACAATTCGCGAACCACTAGGAATAGTATGTGTGTATTCTGACACGGGAAGTACGCTCCTCAAAACTGCGGTCTTTTAAGCTAAGCAATATAAACAAGTGCCCACCATTTCGAGGTCGCGCTGGTGAACCTGCGTTAACAGGTGGGTGTCCGCACCGGGTTTTCCAATCTCCACAAGCGTTGCTCTAGCTAGTAGGACAATGCGAGGATATCTGTCCTTCCCGGGATGAATTAAGACTCCCTAATTCATAAGTGTTGGTTCGACCGTATTTTCGACCTCGAAATAGTGGGCACTTTATGAACCATCTTCATTATATCTTTTGCAGATATTTTCGTCACCTACAAATCACCTACAAATTAGGGAAATTCTATCTCTTACCTATAATTTACAAACTGCAGAGGTACGTCGTAGTCTGATTCTTTTACAAAAGCAATCACTGCCTGCAGGTCATCACGGCTGGGACTTGAAACACGAATCTTATCGCCTTCAATAACGGTCTTTACCTTTTTAAACTTTTGAGCCTTGATATCTTTATTGAGCTTTTTAATCATGGTCTCATCAATGCCGCTGATAATACTGCCCGTAAAGCGGACGTTGCCCAAAGATGCAGCTACCGGATCAGACCACTGAACTGCCTTAAGGTCAATATCGCGGCGGACGAGCTTTGAGTTCAGCACGTCTTTAATCTGGCCGCCTACAAAATCGCTAGGTGCTACTAAGGTGAACTCTTTTTGACCCTTGTCATATTCTAAGGTTGCACCACTATCTTTTAGGTCATAGCGTTGCTTTAGTTCTTTTGCAGCTTGCTGATAAGCATTATCAACTTCTTGATAATCGACTTCAGAAACTATGTCAAAACTTGCATCTTTACCCATGAACTTTGCCCTCTCCATCCTATGCTGTGCCTCTTGTTAGTTTTCAAGTAAGTAATCTATCCAACTAACCAGTATAAATGAAAAGGGCTTTGCTTAGTTCTGTCTGACAGCTCTGTCTGACGATAGTTCTACTTTGCTAGCTTATGTCCGTACATCTTTATCGCGATTGCAGCAACAACAACAGTAATACCCAGCCACCAAACTAGGCTCATAACTATGTCACTATTAGCAGCTGGCGCACCCATCATGAGGGCTCTGGTGCTGTCAATAATAGGCGTAAAAGGCTGGTTCTCTGCAAAGATTGCAAGAGCACGCGGCAGTGTCTCGATAGGAGCAAATCCAGAACTAAGATAAGGCAACAACGAAAGCATGGTCAGTGTTGAAGATGCTGCCTCTTCACTTTTTACCATCAACCCAACCACCACAGAGACCCACGTCGCAGCGATAGTCACTAATAAAAAGAGTCCTGCAATAGTAAGCCACTGAATGAAGTCTGCCTCTGGTCTAAACCCCACAACAAATGCCCCAGCTGTTACGGCAAGTACCACAATAATGCTTCTAAATACCGCAGCACATACATGCCCAATCAAAAACGAGGACTGCGCAATCGGCATAGACCTAAAGCGGTCAACAATGCCAGCCTTTACTTCTCTGTTAATGCTAATTCCCGTAAAAATAGAAGCCTGCACGATAGATATCAGCATGATACTGGGAACAATAAAGTTGATGTAGTCTTCACGGCCCATGGCCATCGCTCCCCCAAAGATGAAGCCGAAAAGCAGCATCATAATAAAAGGTGCAACAATACTCATACCAAAGGCATCAGGGTTGTTAAAGTTAATCTTGAGGCAGCGCCTAAACATGGCATACGAGTCCGACAGCACGTTACCCCCAGCCTTGCCCGTAACAGGGCGAATGGCCTTAGTAGCAGTAATAGCATCAGCAATAGCGTTATTAATCATTATGGTCTCCTTTATTTTTAATCAGTTAGGTTATAGTCGTTTTTACTTCTCACCAATGTGGGTGAGAAACACATCTTCCAGTGTTGGCAGATTCTGTGTTGCCTCGCAGTACATGTCTTCTCTTAGTTCTTGCGGGCTGCCTTTCGCAATAATGACGCCTTCATGCAAAATGGCCACCTGGTCTGCCAGCTGTTCTGCTTCCTCTAGGTATTGCGTTGTCAAAAATACGGTCGTGCCACCTTTGGACATCTCACGAATTAGCTCCCACATAGCGATGCGGTTTTGCGGGTCGAGTCCTGTTGTAGGTTCGTCAAGGAAAACCACGGGGGAGCTGCCCATAAGCGACATAGCAATATCAAGCCTGCGACGCATACCACCTGAATAGTCAGCAACGGGTTTATCTGCCGCATCTGTTAGGCGAAAAACTTCTAGCAGCCTGCTTGCCTCTTCTTTTGGATTGGGCAGACGGCGCAGCGCTGCAATAATGTGCAGATTGTCTCTGCCCGTAAGGATTTCATCTGTTGCTGCATACTGCCCCGTAAGGCTAATACTTGCACGAACATAGCCAGGTTGCTTGACGACATCAAAGCCATTAATGGTCGCGCTCCCCCCGTTAGGTTTACCCAACGTGGCTAAGATATTTACCGCCGTTGTTTTACCAGCACCGTTAGAACCCAGCAGGCAAAATATTTCACCTGGTGCTACTTCGAAGCTGACGCCTTTGAGTACCTCGTGTTGTCCGAAACTCTTTCTGAGTCCTTTTACTGAAATCATGTTTTTCATCGTTATCTCCTTCATTGTTTTACTGGTTGTTTTTGTTGGTTTTGGTATTTTTTGCACAGGTTGACACTGTGCCCTCTTCGGTCACTATTAAAATTCTTATTGGTGGATGTTAAAAAGCGAACGTACTAAGTGCTTTAAATACTGCTTACTTTTTCGGCTTCCGCTTGAACAAGGTGTTTGCCAACCAGGCCATAATGGGTATGGTCAAAAACACAACCCAGGTAGGATGCCAAACCTCAAGCACAATTCCCATATAAAAGAACCAGGCTGATGCTGCAGTCGCATAAAGAGTCGTAAGCATTGACGAAATCGACTTCGTTACACACGCATGAACGAACATGTAGTACAGGGGAATGAGAAGGAAAATGCTCAAACCCAGCAGCCATTCTGATGCGAGAAAGCCAATTAGCAAGTACGCAATGATCGTCACCAATGGAAAGGGGAACTTTAGCCAAGCGCTTTTTGACTGAGTAATCATGTTTACGTCGCCGGCCTCATAACCATGCCAGACGCTTGAAGCAATGCTGTCACTTGCAAAAACAGTTTCGCCGTCTTCGGTCACATGAACACCGTCCCAAGCAACGCGAACTACGTCATCGCCGTCTTTGATGTGAATGCCATCTTTTAGCGAAATATGAACGAAATCACCATCGTCGCCAGTGTCGGTGCCTTCATCGGCGTCGTCGCCAGACGCGCTATCTGCTGTGCCATCATTGTCAGCACACTCTTGCTGTGCGCGGTCCTCTGTCTCAAAGGCAATGTCATCTTCTGTGGCGCTATCTACATAAAGCAAGTCATCAAGCGACACATCATAGAGCTTTGCCAAAGCAATCAAGTTGTTGGTGTCAGGCGAAGACTCTGAACGCTCCCACTTTGACACAGCCTGCCTTGAAACTCCTAGCTTTTCGGCCAACTCTTCTTGAGAAAGTCCTGCGTCCCTACGGCGGTCTGCTAGGCGTCCTGCTATTTTTATATTCATGTCACTTCCCTTTCATATATTTCTATAGTACCTGTTATCTATAGTGCGGTTGCGCAAACGCTAAATCCACCTATTCTGGTTAGAATTTTCCGCAACTTTTAGTTGCATCTCTGTATGAGAATCACAAAGCAGTCAAATATTGTTACGATTTGCTCTTGATATCTCACGATAGTTTTTATGTTCATCTTCCTGGCCCCCTTCACATCTTTCTCTGGCTTTTTACCGTCTGCTTACCTTGTTGTCTATCTGTTTATACATGCTGAATGTATGTATCTTTGGCTTTAAAAGAGGTGGAGTGCGTCCACCTCTCAATCAGCGGTTGTTTTAGTGCGTCCCTACTATCCTTTATCCTCTTCTTCGAGTATGACACGCATCTCTGCAAAGTTTGCCTCTGGATAATGGGCCTCATAGAGACGTTCTGCTGCTTCAATGGCTTGCTCATCAAAGAGCGGACATCCTAGCTGATCAAAAATAGTTCCAATCATCACCAGCTTTTGTGCCATCTCTTCTGGAGTACCCGGTGAGACATTGGGGTTTGACCAAATATTCATAAGCAGCAACAATAATTCTGCAAGCCACTTTGCATTACTTGGGGCAATAGAGCCATCCCTCATTCCCTCTTCCATAAGAGGCTGAATATATTTCGCAGCAATCTCTCTATTAAACTCTAGTTGACTTGCCAAAAAGTGCGGGCTTTCCAGCAAATCAATAGTCATTTGCATGACCTCTTGCTGAAGTCCATCTGCCTGAGTGGCTACTCCTGCTGTGTCAAATATTGCCTTTTGCAACTTTTCGAGTCCTGTCAATCCCTCTTCATTTTGAACTTTTTCAAAAGGATTATTTTCATAGAACATTCTTGTTGCAATCTCATCAAGCACTTCTTCTTTTGATTTAAAGTGGTGATAAAAAGCACCACGCGTGAGTCCGTCCATGTTATTCACGATGTCAAGAATCGTCGTAGCCTCATAGCCCTTCTCTAGAAACAGCTCTAGTGAAGCATCTAATATCTTTTGTCTGGTCTCTTCTGGATACTTGTTACGCGGCATTCGAGGCACTCCTTTCCTGTCAATCTCAGTCAATCACTTACATACATGATGTATGTATATTACCCCTAAGCCTATCCCCTGTCAAGCAATTGATTAAAAAAATATTTCCTGTATCATAGTAAATGTCAAAATTATCAACAAAGTGCTTTATGTGAGACTCAAGTCAAATACTGTAAAGGGGAGCGTAGAAGATGACAGAAAAAGCCAAAAGAATAGCAGCACTATTTCTCGCAATCGCATTGATGGGTGCTGCGCTAACAATGGTGGCAGGATGCACCAGCAGAGATGCTGATCTTGTAGGAACATGGGTGTCTGCAGATGACCCATCTTGGGTAACGGTATTCAACGAAGATGGCACGGGTACTCATGCTCAGTCATGGGGATTTGGAACCTCATTCGAGTGGTCAACATCAGGCGATAGCATAAGATGGGACTATCCTGATTTTCCTCGCATAGACTCCCCCTATCGCATATCGGGCGATGCTCTTTATATTACTTTAGAAGATGAGGGCGGCGGCACAACAACCTTTCGCTACATCAGAGACTAAGCAACTTATCAATACGTCCTCCATTTAGTGTTTTTGCTATAGGCTAAATGAGGGGCAATTTAAGTACGTCATTTTTGCCATGGGCACGCTCCCATGGCAAATTTAATTAATCCTTAACTTTCCCCTATCAAAAAAGCAAACAAAAAATATTTTTACGTCTTATATCTTATACTTATAGCTATGAACGAAAATGACCTCATACTGAATCGCTATCGTGTCTTAGAAAAACTGGGGACTGGTGGCTTTGGCAGCGTTTATCGCGCCTTTGATGAGCGCATTGCAAG